>Ga0164242_10005946_pt1 | contig 13492 bp, 7 predicted proteins | sample OricomgcompostMG_FD_108783 | JGI IMG/M metagenome (GOLD analysis project Ga0164242, IMG submission 108783) | Miracle-Growth compost microbial communities from Emeryville, California, USA - Original compost - Miracle growth compost (MG) ...
CGGATTATTGCAAAGAACGAGCTTCTCCTGGAATGCGACGGCGCATTCATCGAACTCAAGGGTGGCAACATCACGCTCGGCGGTCCCGCGGATCTTTTCTTCAAGGTCATCACCGTCCAGAAGCAGGGGGCCGTCAACATGTCACCGGAGCTGCCCGAACTGCCCAAGCCGGTAGCGACACAGTGCGCGTTGCGCTACAGCCAGGCAGGCGTACCCTTCGCGCGAATGACGGTGTGATGAACGACGAGCTAAACAGCTACGACGCGCTGCTGACACGGTTTCGCGCAAAGCAAGAGGAGCTGGAAGAGGCTGGACAGCATCCCTATCTATATGCCGTGCTCGACCGGGGCGGACTGACATCGCCCGAACGGCACAATCTTGGGAAGCTAGCCGAACTGGAGGGCGTGTCGCTGTACGCCGGTTCGGGCCTCGACAGCCTGGAGGCGGCGGGACCGGTGCTTCTGGCGATGCCGGACATGCGCGATATCGGGCCGCTAACGTACACAGACTTTTCCAACGGCGACTCGCCCGTGGAACGTTTTGTGTCATTGCTGTCGCTTGCGAAGCAGCATGCGGCGCGCGTGACGTGGATCTGGACACCACACGAGGCGGATGCCCTCGTGCAACACCTGCAGACACTTTTGCACGCCCGTCTCGGAATCGACGGTGATGACGCCTGGTTTTTCTTTTATTACCCGTCTCATCTCAAAGTACTTCACGGACAGCTCCCGGAGAAAACGCGGCGATACGTCTTCGGCCCGATATATGCATGGTGGACGCTCGGCGTGGAAGGCGACCTTGTCGAACTGACGGGCGAAGGGTCTGAGGTCCCGCGAGCCTGCGATGTCTTGTTTATTCCGGCTGATGTGGCCGCAGCGATTCACCGGGAGGCGATGCCTGCTCAGGTGCATGCCTGGCTCGGACAAACCAGATTGAATCCGGAAGCCGGACGGTCCTACAACGCGCAGCTCGCCGAAATCGTACCGCTTATCGAACGCGCGCACGGTTACGGCCTAAGCCGGCTGATGGACCTCGCGACCTTCGTAGTGTATGGGCTGCGTTATCGGGTCGACTATGACTTGCATCCGCAAATCGTGGCGGCGGTGGCCGATACCGTTTCGAAAAACGAACCGCTCGCGACCGCCTACCGGCACGTGACTGTCGACGTGTGGTTGGAACTGGCGCAGAGCGCGCAGCAGCGCGAGCAAGTGCGAAGGGAACGCGAACGGTACGACGAACTCAAGAAAGTCGGACATATCCGACTTCCCTGCCGGATCGCGAATGCAAGCGGTAAGTCCCTGCGCACCGTGTATTTTGACCTCCACGGACGGGTTGGGGCCGCTCGTCAGTATCTCGGTGCCGCAATCGATGACGGAGTGATATTGCAGAAGGGCTCTCTCCTGTCGCCGCTGCCTGGCGACAAACTAGTGCTGCACTGGGACGATCTGGAAGTCCTGCCGACAGGCGGAATCCTGCGGGTACCTCGCGACCATGAGATCACTGTCGAAGGGGAACTGCCGTCGGACGACCATTCGGGCCTGCTGGAAGTGAGATTCGAGCAGTACGTACAGCGGGTCGTCGTACACCGAAACGGGATGTCATTGCACGACGCGGGGACGGAACCGTAATGAATGGGCTGACACAAGTAGTAGCGGCATCGCCTGAGGAAATACATAGCGCCTTCCGGTCTCAGCAAGCGAGGGCACATGCGGTTATCGAAGCGGTGGGCTGCACTTCGGATAACTCGAATGCGAATATGTCGTAAATCATCCGTTTCTCTCCCGATGATCAAGTGGAAGCAGGATATATCGTCCAAGGAAAGACCTTGAATGGCATCGCGAAACCGTTTAGTAAGGGAGGGGCAACTGGTGATGATTATTGTGCGTTACTGCCCGGACGAGGCAAAACCATTCGCATCATCTGGGATGAAGACACAGCGGACGACGATTCCGCAAAAAAAGCACGTATACAAAGAATGTTGTTATGAGCGGTTCACCACCGCTGGCAAAAGCGCATATAACCGATTCCGCGAAATGGTCTACCGGGGTGTCCATTCGGACGTCTGCGGCGGTTACAGGCCGGGCGAACAAGGGCGCAGCGATATGCTCCCGAGATTGAGCTTGAACCGTATGCGCCTGGAGGCCGCCATGGCGGGCGTACCACTCACCCCGCCCGCCCGGCTCGCCTCCTGGACTCAACGAGCTTTTTTATCGCCGACGCCTGCGGCGCAAAATTGGAGAATAGCATGTCCGTACATAAAATAAGCAAGTCAATGCACGACTGGCCCAACGCGTTACTAAAAATAGTCACGGCCGGCGCGTCGCTGCTTACGGTTACAAGTTGCTCCGTGTGGGGACAACAAGGATATATTAACGTAAGCACCGTTACGGCAAACTACACTGATATGTCCGTTAATTATACATTTTACGACACAACGGGGAAGAACTTGGGTCTGGGTGGGGGAGCCAAACCTTTTAGTAAGGGGGGAACCGGCGGCATTGAATGCTGCGCTCGGCTGCCCGGTCCCGGGCAAACAGTAAGGGTGGTGTGGGACGAGGAAATCCCCGGCCCTAATGAAATCCAGCCACTCCACTACTCATATGACATAGTAGTCACTGGATCACGACCTCTTCCGGGTGACGCATATAACTATTTCATCACGCGGTTTTTTCCCCAACAAAAAGTAGAAGTTGAATTTGTTTCTGAGAAAATCGGCGCAGGAAGAAGCCCGAGACTCGACAGGGTTTTCTATGGTCAACGCGTAATGCGTCATATAGGAGAATAATATGACCGCTGAAAATACCGCAGAATTAATGCAAGACTGGGTTACCGGCAGCCATGAAACGTTCGAGTTGACCGTCAAGACAATGACCGAACTTTATGCCGAAGAATTCAAGCTATGCACCACCTGTGAACAGCGGCCGTGGTTCAGCTTTTTTTTTGATGGCACCGGGAACAACAGGTTTATCGACGCCAAAAAGAAAAAATGGTCGAACGTCGCCCGTTTGTACGAGGGGCATATTGCAGATGATCCGCTTGTCGTTAAGCTGTACTACCCCGGCGTCGGCACGCCGCTTGATGCGAGTGACCATAGTTGGATTGAGTCGGTACGCGACAGCGAAGCACTAGGTGGTGGCGCAGGTGCCGGAAGTGATGCTCGCCTGAGACTGGCGGAAAGCCATATGAATGCGACGCTCGAAAAGAATCATCGCGTGATCCGCATTGACGTGGCAGTGTTCGGCTTCTCACGCGGTGCAGCCCTCGCCCGCGGATTTGTCAACCGCATCCTCGATAAGTGCGAATATCGTGACGGTCAACCCTATTGGCCATGCAAAACCGCGCTCGACGGTAAATCCGCCCCCATCCGTTTTCGCTTTCTCGGCATTTTCGATACCGTCGAATCGGTAGGCCTGCCCGCACACAACCTGGCGGGCATGAAGATGGCGATTCCCGATGCGGTCGAAAACTGCCTGCATATCGTTGCGGCTCATGAAGTCCGCACGGCATTCGCATTGACCAGGACGGGCGGCTCGGCCGGCCAGTGCCGCGAAATCGTCTACCCGGGTGTCCATTCGGACGTCGGCGGTGGCTACAGGCCCGGCGAACAAGGACGCAGCGATATGCTCGCACGATTGGCATTAAACCGTATGCGTCTGGAGGCCGCAATGGCGGGCGTGCCGTTCACCGCGCCTGCGGACCTCGACTCCAGAGTGGCAAGCATGTTCGGCTACGACCAGGCAGTGAAGGACCACTTCGACGAGTACATGAGCGCTGTCGATATCGGTGGGACACTGGAAGCGCAAATTGCCGCGCATATGCGGCTGTACTACGGCTGGCTCAGCGCACGCTACAACACCGACCCATGTGAGGTCTACGAGGGGATCTGCGCGGCACGGACAGGCGGCCAGACGGAAGCCGAGGCCCAGGCGGAACTGGCGCAGGTTAGGCAGTCGCTGACCTCCATCGCCCCCCACGCCAGCGATTTGAACTGGCGTAGCTACATGCAAAAGCTGAAAGACAGAGACCCCTGCGAATACGGCGAGAAGATCAAGCAGACGGGCGCACCGCTGCCGCTTTCGGCCGAAGACGAAGCCTACTACAACGCATGGCTAAATCCGCCCAGGTTATCGCCAAGCATGGTGGAATTCTTTGACAACTACATTCACGACTCGCGCGCGGGATTTGCCGTCCCGATCGTGCGCGGCATGTATCTGACGAGGCGTCTGATTATTGCTCCTTCCGATGAAACACGCGCAACGGCTACAGCAGCGCCCGCGCCTCCGACAAGCACGCGAGAAAGCGCACATGGCGCGTCTGGCGTAGCGGATTCGCGATTGCAGATGTAGGCAGCAAAGGCTCTATATACGCTCAACGCGTGCACACTAAACAAGCAGTACAACGAACTGATAAAGCCGCATGACCTGGCCAATTCCGTCATTTCCCCCCGCCGAAAAACCCGAACCTGTCGCTTTGCGCACCTGGCTCCCGGTCCTCATTGCCATTGCGTCGGCCGGAGTTGCTGCGGTGCTCCTGCTGTGGCCACACGGCAAACCGACTAACACGTTCCAGTTCTGGATCACACTGGTTGGCGCGCCGCTGCTCGCCTGCGCCCTGGCGTTTGGCCCGAGGCTGAACCGGTGGGAGTCCGAGCAGACGGGGGCTGAAGAAAGCGATAAGGAGCAGCAGCGACTTAAACAGTTGTGGCGGGATTGGTCCCGACGCCATTTGTGTGTTGTCGATGTCGCCGCTTTCCCGGCAGCGACGAGCGAAATCGGCAAGTTTGGCGAAGCGACCATCGGCCTCAAGTCAAACAAGGACCGCACTATCGAATTCAGTTGGGCGAGAGGCCTGGCGACGGCCGATCGGCGTGCATGGCTGTTGCATCTCATCGCGGAGCGCTTCTCGGAAGCTCTCATGTCCCGACGACAAGTCGTTATCTTGTTGATGCTGGACGACGCATCGCTGATGCAGGAGAAGGCGTGGCTAAAAGAAACCGAGACCACCTTTCGGCAGACCTTCCCTGGCGTGACGTTCGATGTCGAGGCACAGGCGGTGTCCCGCGGTGCACACTGGATCAACCAAATGGTCGACACGATCGAAACCAAAACGAAGCTCGTCATCGCTGCGCAGATCGTCGCGGAGACAACAGAGGCCGATGATGACCCGGGCAACGAGAAATCACAATTTAGCGAAGGTGCCGCTGCATTCCTCATTGACCCGGAAGCGGGCAACACTGGTTCGATCTTTCGTCCCATGACGAGCGAGCGCAACGCGCTGGAATCTGACCTGGAACAAATCAAGCAGTATCAGGCACCGTCGGTTCCGCTCAGTCAGATATGGTTCACCGGCGGTCAGGATGACGAAACGACCGCGATCCGCTCCGCACTCACTGCCGATCCGAAGAACTCGGTCGTGGAGCGCTTGCTAGACAAGTTTCTCGGCATACCAGGGCCGGCCTGCGGATGGATCGCGCTTGCGATTGCGATGGAGGCGATGCGCGGAGCTGACGCCCAACTCGTCGCCTGGCGCGAGCCGGGTTCTGAAGCCCTGCATCTGTGCATGATTTCCCCTATTGCTAAAGAGGAAATAGCGCTTTGAAGAACGGAAAAAAGTACGTCTGGAGCCGGTGGATTGCCGCAATAGCGGTCCTCATCGTGCTCGTGGGCATGATTCTGTACACCGTCGATCAGAAGGAACTGATGACCTGGTTTCTACGGAACTGGTCCATTGTTGCCGGCGCATTGACGGCGATAGTTGCCGCGCTCGGCTTCGCTTTTCAACGACGTAGGCCGATGCAATTGGCGCTCCAGCGCGCCTCCAGGGAGCAGGGCGCCGAGCCGTCAGGTCCAGTTGATACCTCAATCGTCGCCGCTCAAAAAAGGGCTGAGCAAACGGTTGCGCACGCGCGCCGTCTGAAGCGATTCATGAAACAAAAGCGCTGGTTTCGCGCGGCCTACGCCCAGCCCTGGATCCTGGTTACGGGGCATTCCGCGACGGTGTCCGCGCTGATGCCGAATCTCGCACAAGAAGGATGGCTGGCGACGGACGATGCTGTGTTGCTGTGGGGGGGACTTGGGGCAGAGGACGATCCGGACGAATTATGGCTGCGCCAGATTCGCCGGTTGCGGCGCGACCGTCCGCTCGACGCCATTGCTCTGCTGCCGGGCGACACGATCCTATTGTCGCATCCCGGCGAGGGCAGCCACCGCTGGGGACTTCGTCTTGCGCGTATCGCCGAAATCTTGCACTGGTCTGCGCCGGTATTCGTCCTCGATATCGACGGTACCGATCCCGTCCACCGAACCAGCACGCCGGTAACGGGGTGTGAATTTACTCACCCGCTCAATGCGTCCGCGGCCGAAACGGCGCTTCAGGAGCTGCGCGACAAGCTAGCCGACCGGAGCGTGCATCAACTGGCGAATAACGACGACGATTTATACGCATCGAAGGTCTCTGCACGGCTCGATCATCGCAGTCCAGCACTTGCTCGCTGGATAGCCAGCCTCGCGGACTGGCAACGCCGCCCGCTGCCCATTGCGGGAATCTTTTTCGCGCCGTTGCCTGCTATAGATGGCGGCGTACCCGCATCCAGCTCCGACCACGCCAACTTACCTCTCTGGGGCTACCTGGCCGAAGCATCCAAACGCACCCCGGGCCGTCGCACGCTGTCCCACCCGCTCACGATCTCCTCGATCACCGGGCTGACTCTCATCGCCGTATGGACAGCCGGCATGCTCATCTCGGGCATGAACAACGCAAGAGAGGTTCTGCTAACCAACCGGGCATTAACCACCCTGAAGCAAGCATCGGACACCTCCTCCCGCCTGCGCGCCTTACTCGCCCTCCAACACCGTATCGGCCTGCACGAAGCGCGCGCCGAGGAACACAAACCGTTGCTCACCCGTTTCGGCCTGAACCACGACCGCGCCGTGCTGAAGGCGTTATGGAGTCCTTACGCCCGCGCCGCGCGTCCGCTGCTTGTCGCCCCGGTCCAGCAGGACATCGAAGGCCAGCTCGTCGACCTTGGCCAGATGTCGACCGTGCAGGTCGACGAGCAGAGCAGCCAGGTGGCGCAGCAGGGCCAGCAGGCGCTCAAGACCTACCTCATGATGGCCGAGCCTCAGCGTGCCGATCCGGCTTTCATGACGCCGCACCTCGAACAACACTGGAACCTCGACTCGGGCCTGCCGTTCGGCGAAAAGCTCGATCTATCCGCGCAGCTGCTCGGCTTCTGGGCGCAGCACTTTCCCGCGCATTCCGAGTGGCGCATCGAGCCGCGCGAAGAGCTCGTCGGCAATGCGCGCCAGACGTTGCTCGCGATCATCGGCGTGAAGAACTCCGAGGACACGATCTACCAGGGCGTCCTCGAAGCGGTCGGCCGCAAGTACCCCAACCAGAGCCTCGCCTCGCTGACGGCCGGCACCGACACGCGTGGCCTTTTCTCGACGTCGGCCACGGTTCCTGGCGTCTTCACCCGGCAGGCCTGGGAGGGCACCATCGAGTCCGCAATCGACAGCGCCGCGAAGCGCAATGGCGTGGTGGCCGACTGGGTGCTCGGCAGCGCGGGCGGCCCGCAGGGTGAGGCCGCGAGCCAGGCAATGACGCCCGACGCATTACGCGATGCACTACGCCGCCATTATTTCTCCGACTACGCCGAGCACTGGCAGGCCTTCATGAACGGCATCCGTTCCGACGCCGCGCCGACACTGCCTGCCGCCGTCGGGCAACTGAGGCTCATCGCCGATGCCCGGCAGTCTCCGCTCATCGCGCTGATGAAGTCGCTCGCCTGGCAGGGTGGCGCGGGCGCGGAACAGGCGTCGCTCTCCGACGCGCTCGTCACCCGCGCCCAGAACCTGCTCGGCAAAAAGGACAATGGGCCTCAGGCAGCGCAGACCGATCCGGCCGGTCCCCTCGGCGCCTCGTTCGGGCCTGTGCTCAAACTGGTGGCGCAGGGCAACGGCAATGCTGCGCCCGCGGCCGGCAGCGAGTTGAGTCTGGAGCGGTTCACGGAACGCGTGACCTCGCTGCGCCTGAAGCTGCAGCAGATCAGCGATAGCGCCGACCCCGACGACCAGGCCCGCCAGGTCGCGCAATCGCTCTTTCAGGGCAAGAGCTCCGATCTGTCCGACACGCTGGCCTACGCGCAACTGATCGCGGCGAGTCTGGGCGAGCAGTGGGCCGGCATGGGCGGCGCGCTCTTCGTGAGACCGATCGAACAGGCGACACAGACGGTGCTCGCGCCAGCGCAGGCGAGCCTGAACGACGCGTGGCGCCAGACGGTCGTCGCCGCATGGAACCGCTCGTTTGCCGGCCGCTATCCGTTCGCCGACACGGCCAACGATGCTTCGTTGCCCGAACTGGCGCGCTTCCTGCGTCCGCAGGGCGGCCTCATTAGCACCTTCCTTTCGACACAGCTCGCGGGCGCGCTGCAACTGCAGGGCGATCAGTGGGTGCCGGCGTCGGGCGGCACGGGCGCGGGCGGCACCGCGCGGTCCTTCGATCCGGCATTCCTGGATGCCATCAACAAGCTGCAACTGATCGCCGGTCATCTGCTGGCGCAGGGCGAGCCGCAGTACGTCTTCGGGCTCAAGCCGGTACCCACGCCGGGCGTCACCGACACATTGCTGACGCTCGATGGGCAGACGTTGCACTACTACAACCAGCAGGAAAGCTGGCAGACGCTGACCTGGCCATCGGCCGTTCCGCAGAACGCGGGCACGCGGCTCGAATGGCAGACGGAGCAGGCCGGCACGAACCGGAACTTCGAGTTCAGCGGACGCTGGGCGCTCCTGCGCATGCTCGAGCGCGCGAGCGTCGAGCCCGTGGACAGCGCGACCTTGCAGCTGACGTGGTTCACCAAACCGGACAGCGTGGCCCGGAAGCCCGTAGCGGCGGCGGAAGCCGCAAAGGCCGCCGATCCCGCGGCGCTCAATAACGAGGAGCCTGCCACGCCGCCACCGCCGAACCTCACGCATCCGCTGCGTTACCTGATCCGTACCGATGTCGGCAAGGGGCCGCTCGAACTGATCGCCCTGCGCGGCTTTACGCTACCTTCGCAGATCTTCGCGGGGCGCAATACGCCTGCCGTGGGCGGGGTGTATCCGAAGGAGCCGCCGCCGTTGCCGAAGGCCGCGCGAGACGCCGCGAGCAAGGCGGCGGTACCGGTTCCGCAAGGTCAGGCTCCGACCTATGAATGATGAAACCGGCCGCGCGGCGTCATTCACGCGCGGCAGGAACGATCCGTCGACAAATCACCCGTACCATGACCGACCCCACCCGAGACAACGAAATCCTGCGTTATTACGAGGCCGAAATGCGCTACCTGCGCGAGGCCGGTCAGGAGTTCGCGCGCGCATTCCCTGACCGGGCGCGCGAGCTGGACCTCGATCGCGTCGGCGAGCGCGATCCGCACGTCGAACGGCTCTTCGAAGGCTTCGCTTTCCTGATGGGACGCCTGCGCCACAAGCTCGATGACGAATTGCCCGAGCTGACCGAAGGCCTCGTGAGCATGCTGTGGCCGCACTACCTCCGCATGATTCCGTCGCTGGCTATCCTCGAACTCACGCCGCAGGCCGGCACCTTGCAGAAGCACGAGACGGTCGCGGCGGGCCTCGAAGCCACGTCCGATCCGGTCGAGGCCGGGATGGGCGGCGCGGGTGCGGAAAAAGCGACCATCGAATGCGTGTATCGAACGACGCAACCGGTCGATCTCTATCCGCTGGCCCTGGCCGAGGCGGGCGTGCATGCACGCGAAGACGGCCGCTCCGTGATCCGGCTGCGTCTTGCGATCCAGACGCAGACCGAACGGGGGCGGCTCCAGGTGCCGCGTCTGCGGCTCTACCTGAACGCGGACCGGCCCGTGGCCCTTGCCCTTTACGCCGCGCTGACGGCGGAGCCCGTGGCCATGCAGGTTCGCGTGCCGGGCTGGCCGGAGGACAGGCCCGGCACGCCGCAAGCCATGCCGGGCCTGCGCCTCGCGCCAGCGGGCTTCGCGGCGGAAGAGCGGCTCTGGCCCAAAGCGGACAACGCATTCGGCGGCTACCAACTGCTGCTCGAATACTTCACGTTCCCCGAAAAGTTCATGTTCGTCGATCTTTTCGGACTCGACGTGCAGGCGATTCCCGCGAACGCGCCCTGGCTCGATGTCGAGGTGGTGCTTCAACTGCCCTGGCCGGACGACATGCGCTTCAATGCGGGCAATGTCCGCCTCTACTGCACGCCGGTCATCAATCTCTTCCCGGTGGCCGCCGATCCGGTGATGGTCAGCCAGCACGAAACCGAATACCGGGTGAGGGCGCGCGCCGATCAGGGCGCGCTCGTCGACATCTATTCGGTCGATGGCGTCGAATATTTCCAGCGCGGTCAACGGTTTCCCTACGAGCCGTTCGCAGCGTTCCGGCATCGCGGCGGCATGCTGCGCCACGATATGCCCGAGCGTTACTACCACACGCGCATGCGGCGCGGCCCGTCGGGCCGCTTCGATACGTGGATCGTGCTCGGCGGCCACGCGTGGGATGAGGCGAGGGAGCTTACCGCCGAAACGCTGTCGCTCTCGGTGACGGGCACGAATGGCATGCTGCCGCGCAAGGCGTTGCGCGAAGCGGGTATCACGCGCATGCGCGGCGGCTTCACCAATGTGGCGGCGGTACGCAACCTCACGGCGCCGACGCTGCCCGTCTATCCGCCTACCGGCGACCGGTTCCAGTGGCGCGTGCTATCTCACCTCGCGCCGAATTATCTGTCGCTGCTCGATGCGGAGATCCTGCGCGGCTCGCTAGCACTGTACGACTGGACCGAAGGCGAGTTGAACCGCCGGCGCATCGAGGCCATCACCGACGTGCGGCACCGCCCGCTCAACAAACTCGTCAAGGGCGGACTGATGCGCGGCGTGGAGATCACCGTGACGCTCGACGCGAACCGCTTCGCCGGCGAAGGCGATCTCGAACTGTTCGGCAGCATGCTCAACCGGTTCCTCGGCCTCTACGCGACACTGAATCTCTATACGAAGCTCGTGATCGTGGCGCAGCCCGTTGGGCGGCGTATCGAATGGCCCGAGACGAAGGGCGAGGGGGCGCCGTTTTGAACGCACAGACGAGACCCGCGGGCGCCGCACCCGCCTTGCTGCCGGCGATCGTACGCGATGCCGCTCGGATGAACTTCATCCGCTTCTGCGAACTGCTCGAACTGGCCGCTCCCGATGCGCCACCTCTGGGAACCACCGACTCGCCCGCGGCGGACCCGATCCGGTTCCGCTCGCGCGGGCCGCTGGGTTTTCCGGGCCGGGAGATCGAGGCGGTCCGGCATGACGCCGACGATCCGGCCGCGCCGCCGTCGGTGGTGACGACCTTCCTGGGCCTCCATGGCGTCGATGCGCGCATGCCCGCCTATTTCATCGACGAAGTCGCGCAGAACCGTGACGGGGCAGAGACGCTGTCCGCGTTTCTCGATCTCTTCCATCACCGGGTGGTCACGCAGTACTACCGCGTCGCGCACAAGTACCGCTATCCGGTCGGCTTCCGGCGCGATGGCGCAGACCCCGTCTCGCGCTATCTGCTCAGTTTCGCCGGACTCGGGTTCGGTGCGCTGAAGCGCCCGGAGACGCCCGCAGGCGAGCGGGCGTCTGCGGGCCCGCAGCCAAACGCCTCCGACTTTGCCGACCGGCGCCGCCTGCTTTCGATGCTCGGGCTCGCGATGCAAAAGACGCGAACGGCCGAAGGGCTCGCCGGCGTGTTACGGCATGCCGTACCCAACGCCGCGATCGCGGTGGAGGAATTCCACCCCGTCTGGCGGGAGGTCAATGACTTCGAGCCAGCGGCGCTCGGCGAGCAATGTCTGCTGGGGCGCGGCTTTTACGATCGGGCGAACGCAGTGCGCGTGGTCATCACGCCGGCGTCGCGGCGCACGGTGCTCGCACTGGTCCCCGGCGAGGTCGCCCACGAGGAAGTCATGGCGCTGCTGCGGTTCTACCTGGGATACGACAGCGAGGCACTGCTGGAAATGCATGTGCGCGACGACCTGATGCCGGAGCCGTTGCTTGTGCCGCGCCAGTCGAGTTTGGGATTCACGGCGCAACTGGCGCCACCGGCCAGCCGGCACGCCGTCGGAAAGGCGACCGTGACGCGCGTACAACTTGGCCGGTGGAACGGGCCGGGACAGAGAACAACATGAAGGACACCAAAACGAATAGGGGGAACCAGCGGATGGACGGACAAATGAAACGCGCAGCCTGCTGCACAAGCCTGGCGATCGCGCTTGCGGCGACCCTGGGAACCGCCGGATGCGGCGTCGGGCAGGCCGTGAAGGACGGAACGGTGGGTGCCGCGAAATGGACCTTCACGACCCAGGTCAAGACGATGAACGTGGACCTCGTGGCGCGCGAATCGCTGAACGCCGATGCGCAAGGGCAATCGCTCTCTACGGTGGTGCGCTTCTACCAGTTGAAGGACGCGAAGACGTTCGAGCAACTCGAATACGCGCGCCTCGGTACGGGCGATCTGGAAGCCCTCAAGGCCGACCTCGTCGCGACCAGGGACGTGGTGCTGCGCCCTGGCGCGAGCATCAGCCTTTCGGAGCCGATGAACGAGGCCGCGCAGTTCGTCGGCGTCGTGGCGTTTTTCCGCGTGCCGGGGCAGGCAACGGCATGGAGGCTGACGATCCCGAAGAAGCAGTGGAAGAAGACGGATCCGGTGAAGATCGAGGTGCGAGGCAACGAACTGCTGCTGCCCGACGCGGCTTCGCCGACCATCACCCGTTCAGCCCCGGTACAAAGCCAGCCGGCCGGACCGAAGCCCGCATCGGCGGCGGGCGCGTAGCGGCGCGATGTTGCACCATCGCGCCGCCGGTCGAACGAGCAGAACGTCGATTGACGGAGCTCGGACGTGAATTGCTGCCCGCGATAGACGCGCTGGCGTCGATAGGCCAGAAACTCCTTTCCGCGCTCCCACAGGAAAAACGTCGCTAATTTATATTATGTAAAATGCTCTCAACGGCACCCGAACCCCATCCACCATCCCCGAACCCGCTCAGCCGCGCGCCAGCCTCCAATCCCCCCCAGCGCGCAGCCTGCCCAAAACCCAGCCGACTACTCCCGAGCAATACGCGGACTAACAAAACACATCGCGACAACCGCAATCGCCGGCCCAATAGCGAGCGTAACCAGCGCTAGCGAGAACGAATGGCTCGACCCATACACCGTCCCGACTGCGAGCGGCGAAAGCGCGCTTCCGGTCTGCCAGATCGCATTGGTCCACCCGGCGCTGGCGCCAGCCAGCCGCTTGCCCGACGCATCGCTAACCTGCGCCATCAGCACGGGCAGATAACCAAACGAGAACGCCCCGAGAATCGGCGCGATCAGATAGAACTGACGCACGGTCGAACAGTACCCGAACACAACGAGCGCGATCGTGAACGCAACGAGACAGGCCACCGACATCCACTTGCGCGACACGCGAGGCAGATCGGAGATCCATCCGAGCGTCGGCTTGGCAATCAC
>Ga0164242_10005947_pt1 | contig 13491 bp, 10 predicted proteins | sample OricomgcompostMG_FD_108783 | JGI IMG/M metagenome (GOLD analysis project Ga0164242, IMG submission 108783) | Miracle-Growth compost microbial communities from Emeryville, California, USA - Original compost - Miracle growth compost (MG) ...
TTACTATTTCCACCATTCCATCGGGGACCCACTGTGTGAATGACAAATTGTGCAGGCAGGTTGCCTGCTGAGGTAATGACTGCTTCCCCTACTTTGCATCCTCCTTGTTTATTTCTGATTTTAATACAGTCTTCGATAATTGCTTTGCCCCCGGCCCGGTGGATCGCGCCATCCACGCCGCCACCTCCGAGTAGTGAACTATTTGCCGCATTGACAATCGCATCTGCCTTGATTTTTGTAATATCTCCTTTTATGACTTCGATCATATGGTTGTATTTAATATTTTTCGATATATCTGATTATTTTGGTGGGTTGAAAATATGCCTCCTAACATAAACATGCCTGGAACCACTTCCGTTTTTCTATTGCATAATATCAATAAACTTGCCAGGCCCGGAGGAGTCTTCAGGGATTAAAAGATAGAAAAAGCCTGGTGCAGGTATTTGTATGCTTGAATAAGGTAAAATCCATTCCGTAGAATGAATCTTTTGGGAGGGAGTTCTAATCAATGATTGTTGATTCTATGATTTCAAAATTGCTTATCTTTCGGTTATTTCAATGATGATGGTGACATTTGCTATATATTTAATCTGCAAAACATGATTCCTATATATTCAAGAAGAAAATTATGGGTTATTGTAGCCGTTTTTGCCCTGATTTGTGGTTTTAACGGCGTGAAAGAAAAAACGCTACACATTGTTTTTATAGGAGACAGCATCACTTATGGAGCGGCCGTTCAGGACAGGGACCATTTTGCACCGCCTGCTGCGGCGTCGAGCGCCCTTCAGTCAATGGCATTGATTAAAAACATTGCATTCTATAATGCTGGCAAAAGTGGAGCAACTACCTTTGATTTCCTACCCGGCACTCCCTACTTTGAAAACATCATTACAGCCGCAGATAAATTTTATCAGTATAAAGAACAGTTAATATCCAGCGAACAAATAACCAATGAGCTGATTTTTTCCATTATGCTGGGTACCAATGATAGTGCCATTGAAGGCCCCAACGGGGCTCCTGTTAGTCCTGCAAAGTATCGACAAAACCTTGATATACTGATTGATACTTTACTGGTTCGCTATCCGGGTGCTAAAATTGTACTTCAACAGGCGCCCTGGTATAGTGATAACACTTATAACGGGGCCAGGTATTTAAAGGAAGGCAGGGCGCGCCTATTAAGTTATCGGCCTGTTTTAAGTTCTATCGTTACCCATTATAAAGCTACGGCTCCTAACCAGGTTTACCTGGGTGACCAAACTGCGTTTGCCTATTTTAAAAAGAATTATAAGAAGGCCATGGCGCCGCAGAAGGGTCACCAGGGGATTTTTTATTTGCATCCTAATAAGAGTGGATCAGCCATACTTGGAAAAAAATGGGCAAAAGCCATATATAAAGCCGCATTCAAAGACGCACTGTAGCTAGGCTTAAAAAGACTTGTTATTGATTAGCCAGGCATAATTGCCTGTATTGTCCTGTTTAGTTTTTCATAAAAAGCGCTTTTATTCCAGCTTTAACAAGTTGTCAGTGATTTGATTTGAGCCGAAAGGGGTTATTGTTAGTAAAATGCCAAAAAAGATTTGTTCGTTCCAGAAACGATCGGTAATTTTAACAAAACAAACAAACCGAATCAGGATGCAAACAATAAGTAATTTGAGTAATTTTTCGGATATAACGGCTGACAATCTCTTATTGAAACAAGCACAAAGTGATCCGAAAGCTTTTGAGCAAATCTACCGGAAATATTTTCCATTACTCTTTAATATAGCCTATAAGAAACTCGGTGTCAAACCGTTATCTGAAGATCTCGTCCAGGAAATCTTTGTGGCACTATACCAGAAATTGGACAGGCTTGAGATCAGTTGTTCCTTAAGTGCCTATCTGAATAAAGCGATACGTTTTAAAATCATGAATGAATACAGATCCAAGGCTGTTCGCATCCATTACAGCAAAACCGTTTTTTCGTTCGGATTATGCAAAACCGATTTTTCCACCTTGGAAGTCAAGGAATTATCTCATAAACTGGAAAAAGTATATGAAAGGTTACCCAAAAAATGCCGCCAGGTATTTTTACTGAGCCGTAAAGAAGGGTTAAGCCAAAAAGCCATTTCCCAAAAACTGGATATCTCGCTCAGCACCGTTGAAAAGCATATCGGAAAAGCGCTAAAAATCTTTAAGGATGAGCTGCAGGAATACCATTTGCTCATCCAAGGGCTGGCATAATGCCATAGTGGCCTGTAACGACGGAGTGTTGCTGCTTATTTGTTTATCTTTGTTTTTGGCCGGCACTGATCTTCAATCAGGTAAAGCAAATTAAAAGAAAGGCCAGTTTCCAGGAGTTACTCCCTTATTACTGACCTTCAAGGTAAAGCGTAAAGACGGTATTTATTTTATTATATATTACTGGATTATTCAGCCATCATTTCCCTCACCGTGCTTATTATCTGTTCTACGTTCGGCTTACTAAAATAATCCCCGTCGCTTGCATAGGCTGGCTTATGGTTTTTGCCCGATAATGTGCGGGGTGCCACATCTAACAATTTATATCCCTGTTGTATTTCCATTACGTGCTGGAACATATAGGCGGTAGCGCCTCCAGGCACATCCTCGTCCACAAACAGGATCCGGCTGGTCTTGGACAGGGATTGGCTGATCAGGTGCCCGGTGTCAAAAGGCAATAAGGTTTGCACATCTAATATTTCACAATCTATGCCGAGCTTTTCAAGACGATCTGCCGCTTCCTGGATAATGCGGAGAACGGATCCATATGAAACGATCGTGATATCTGCGCCGACACGTAATATTTCAGGAACACCTAAGGGAACTGTAAAGCTATTGAGGTTGGCAGGCAGCTTTTCCTTTAATCGATAGCCGTTCAGGCATTCAATCATAAGTGCCGGCGTATTGGTCTGTAATAAAGTGTTATACATGCCGGCAGCCTGTGTCATATTACGTGGCACACAAACGTAAAAACCGCGCAGGGCATTAATGATCGTTCCCATGGGGGAGCCGCTGTGAAATATTCCTTCCAGTCGGTGCCCTCTGGTGCGTACAATAATGGGGCAGCTCTGTTTGCCTGCTGTCCGGTAATGGAGTGAAGCGACATCATCACTTAAAGGTTCCAGGCCATATAAGAGATAATCGAGGTACTGAATCTCCGCAATTGGTCGCAGCCCTCTTAAAGCCAGACCGATGCCTTTGCCCATGATCGCCAGTTCCCTGATGCCTGTGTCAAATATCCTTTCTGCACCATATTTAGCCTGTAGCCCGGAAAAACCCTGGTTAACATCGCCAATTTTGCCCAGGTCTTCTCCAAAGGCCATAACGGCCGGATTACGGGCAAAAAGCTGGTCGAAATATTTGTTCAGCACTTCAAATCCATTTATAACAGGTGCGTTGGCAGGAATATCTGCAGCAATAACCGGTACGTTTTGGTGGGATTTAGGCCCTCTGTCATATTGAAATTTATCGTAAAGATGGTTGTACTCAGTTGTGGTGGATTTCTGGTAATCAGCCAAAGCTTTTACTTCCGGGGCACTCGTATTATATTGGACAGCTTCCAATGCTTCTGCTACTGCGCCCAGAATATCTTTACGCAATGGGTCCTTTTGACTGCTTAAGGTAGTAGCCAGCCTGTTAAGGCTATCCTTGATTTTTGGTTTAGCTGCATAAGGCACCGCCGTGACAGCCTGGATTAAGGCGGCGGCCTTTTGAGCTTCTGCCATCAGAGGTCGAACATAATTTTCCCATGCCCGGTCCCGATCATGTTTGACCTTCTTTTTAGCATTTTGTTGGATCTCGGCTAATTCCGGTTCAGTGGCAAGGCCGCTGGAAAGGATCCATTCCTTCATCTTTTTTAAGCAGTCCCAGTTCCTTTCCCATTGGAGCCTGTCCGGTGATTTATATCTTTCATGACTGCCCGAGGTAGAATGGCCTTGCGGCTGGGTGATCTCCTGGATATGAAATAGGGCGGGTGTATGCGTTTTCCGGATTTTTTCAATGGCCGGTTCCAATACTTCACAAAGTGTAACATAGTCCCAGCCTTTAATCTGGTAAATATCAATGCCATTGGTATCTGCCTCCTTTTTGAGGCCCTCCATTGCCCTGGAGATAGACCCTTTTGTCGTTTGCTTAGCCGTAGGCACGGAAATCCCATAACCGTCATCCCAGACGAAGGCTGCCAGCGGCACTTGTAAAACACCTGCGGCATTCATGATCTCCCAGAAATGCCCTTCAGAAGTAGCCGCGTCGCCAATCGTGGCAAAACAGACTTCATTGCCGTTATCAGACAAATTTTTAAATTGCGGCGCCTGTAATGCCGGATTATTGCGGAAGGCTTTGGAGGCAAAAGCCAGCCCAAGCGCCCGGGGCATCTGTCCTGCGGTAGGTGCCATATCCGAAGAAGTATTTTTCATTTCCACCAGGGGCAACCAATTGCCGTCTTTATCCACATTTGGTGTTGTATAATGACTGACCATGTTACGGCCGCCGCTTAAGGGTTCATTGTTTATATCCGCATCTGCATACATCTGGGCAAAAAACTGCTGGATGGTCCCCATTCCGGTCGCAAAAGCCAGGGTTTGATCTCTGTAATATCCTGAACGAAAATCTCCGGCCTTGAAAAATCGGGCCACAGCAACCTGAGCCACTTCCTTTCCGTCACCAAATACGCCAAATTTTGCCTTGCCTGTCAATACTTCTCTGCGGCCCAAAAGACTGGCTTCCCTGCTTTCAACCGCAATACGGTAATCATTGAGCACCGAGTCTTTAAAGTCTTCAAAGGATAGCATTTCGTTATTTTCCATATTCATCGTTAGATTTTCCATGTGCTAAAAATAATGTTTTTTTAAAAAACTGGCCCTGACAAGTCCCCGCTTTGCTGTCAAAAGCTCCGCGGCTTTTTTTATTTAGGCCCTCAGGCCAGCTTTGCCTGTAAATATATCAGTGCTGTAAAGATGGCGAGCCCGAAGCTAAGCAAGGTGCCAATCAAAACATATTCTGTTAATTTTCTGTCTCTCGCGGCTGTCAGGTCGCCAAATCGAAAGATAGACTTTGCCGCCAGTAAAAAGCCCACCGCTTCAAAATGACCGCAGATGATAAAAGTAAATACAAATAACCTTTCCATTATCCCAATATAAGTACCGGCATTTTTTAATGAATCTGTTTCCAGTTGCGTATTATAAGCGGGCGTCCAAATAGTGATCAGATTGCGGATAAAAATGGCGGAAGGCCTGGTTAAAAATATAATGGCCGTTATTAGCAGAATTTGTCGCAAGCCCCACCAGTCACTTAATTCCGATAAAAGGGTGTTCAGCATCGTACCTGGATTTCCACTGTAACAGGTAACCGTCTGCCATAACATGGCAATCAATAAAATGGCTACTAAATGAAGCAACTGATCATACCAAAACCAGTGTCTTTTACTTTTCGCGGCAATTGCGGCTTTTGAGGGAAGCGAAAAGGTGCGTTCCATTTCGCTTTTGAGCTGGTCGATTGCGCCGTGTAAAACGGTTAAAAGGAGTGCAAACGGCCAGAAGTTGAATTTTGCAATCAACAGCCATGCCAGCAACCCATGTAACAGGATATGCCACCAGAATTCCTTTGCTTTATAACCTGATTTGGTTTTATGCCTGACCCAACGGTTCGGTTGTAGTATAAAATCACCTAACAGATGTGCCAGCAACAGCCGCGTTATAGTGGTTAAAAGCGGCAAGGCTACCGCCGGTTCAACAGTGGGAGGAAGTACCAGGTTTAGCTGCGGCATAGCGTTTTTATTTTTTCCTTGAATAATTCCAGGGTTTGCTCCAGTAAGTCATAGCCGGACCTTTTAATTCTTTGGCTGATGGCAGACTGGGCCACTTTTAGGCGGTTGGCCATTTCCGTCTGTGATAAAGTCGGGTGGGAGAGTGCCAGGTCCACTATTTCTGCGGAGCCAGCCGACCAGTTATCGGCGCTGAGCAGCGCCCATTGCAAAATTAAATTCCATTCCCGGTCCCAGGCTTCCTGATCGGTGGCGACGGCCAGGTGGATCCTCTTATTTTTAATTTCATCCAGTTTCCGGCCTGATAGGATAAATGCAGGGCCGTTGGATTCCGTCAATGCCGTTTTTTGGGTTTTATCGCCCTGGTCCTGTGCTTTTTCCGGCCCGATCCCTATGGCGATACGCACTTCTGTTTCGGCCAGTGCTTTTAATTGTGCTTTGATCCTAAAGGCGGCCGTAAGGGCCTGTTCAGGTGTATTTAATTTCAACTGAAATTCATCGCCCCGATAAACTTCCCAATCAACACCTTCCTTGCCCCAGTCATTAAGTCCGGCTTTTAAAGCGGGCAACCATTTTGATTTGTCCTGGTGGGTAGAACCCACAATGTCTCCTGTTAAAACGGCTATCATAAAACAAATATAAGGTAAAATGCTTATAGTAAAAAATATAAGCCAAAAGGCTTATATTTTAAAATATTAGCTTTTTGGCTTATAATATGGAAGTTGTAAAACAGTGCTCCTTAAAAATTCCTTTAATTGGTAAAGCCCTTTTCCTGCAACCATTTACCTCGTCCATAACCTTTATCCACATGCCTTTCACTGTGATAGGATGACCGGACAAGAGGACCACTTTCGACATAATCAAAGCCCAGTTCATAGCCGATTTCCCTGAATTCGGCAAATTCATCCGGATGGATAAAACGCGCCACGGGTAAATGTTTGCTGGTAGGTTGAAGATACTGGCCAATCGTGACCACATCCACTGCCACGCCAGCCAGATCTTTTAAGGTATCAATAACTTCTTCCTTGGTTTCACCAAGCCCAAGCATGATACCTGATTTGGTGCGGACTCCTCCTTCCTTCAAAATGCGTAAGGTTTCCAGGCTACGTCGGTATTTAGCCTGAATACGCACCTGGCGGGTCAGCCTTTCAACGGTTTCAATATTGTGGGAAATGACCTCCGGTGCTGCATCGATTACCCGTTGGATATTTTCCCGATCCGCCTTAAAATCAGGAATCAATGTTTCCAGCGTGGTAGCAGGATTAAGGGATTTTACTGCCTTAATCGTATTATGCCAGATGATCGATCCGCCATCTTTTAATTCATCTCTGTCTACACTGGTGATAACAGCATGTTTCACTTTCATTAAGCTGATGGCTTCCGCAACCCGCTGCGGCTCGTCCCAGTCTACGGCTTCAGGCCTGCCGGTTGCAACCGCACAAAAGCCACAGCTACGCGTACAAATATTGCCAAGGATCATAAAAGTAGCCGTTCCTGCCCCCCAGCATTCGCCCATATTCGGACAATTGCCGCTCTCGCATATGGTATGTAATTTATGTTGGTCAACCAGGCCGCGTACGTGTTTGTATTCTTTTCCGATAGGCAGTTTTACGCGCAACCAGTCTGGTTTCTTCACTCTGGGTTTTTCGCTAATAACGGGTAATTCCTGCATTATGTTTGCTTGTATGATTATAGTCGATTAATTTGTTTATCTGCATGCACCTCCGGCGATCCAATTAGATAAGGCAAAAGTACATAATTATCAGAGAAGAAGAAATTTGCATCCTTCAGACCAGAATCGTCGCGCAAGGCAGGTGCTTGGGTGTGTAAAAACTGGTAAGTTATTGAAAATCAGAAAACTTAAACCCTAAAGGCCATTATCAGTAAAGATCAATAGAATAAGGTGACAGTTTAATGCTATAACGCAAGATATGAGCTATGGCTGGAAGCTTTAATAATTTACTTTTCATTAGTTTTAACATTTGATTTTCTAATTCTCTTTGCATGGCTTGAGTTTTTACCAGCAACTTCTATTATATGTTTCCGGCATCCCTGTTCTTTGCGAATCCTGCCATTAAATTAAGAAGGCTTTTCTAAATGACCTCATATGGCCCACGCCTCTTCTTATTGGATACAGGTAAAAAGTAATTACATTTGTTTATAACGAACCGGGACGTAGCGCAAAACAGCTATTGTAAAGGTCACATCGTTTAAATTAATATTAAAGAGGAAATTATTTTCTATGACGACAGAAATTATATATCAGGGAGAATTGAGGTGCAAGGCTACTCACCAGCGGAGTAAAACAGTGATTTCAACGGATGCACCGGTAGATAACAAAGGGAAGGGCGCTGCATTTTCTCCTTCAGACCTTCTGGCGGTGGCCTTGGGAACATGTATCATTACAACCATTGGGATCAAAACCGCCGATTGGGATACAGTCAGTTCTTTTGAAGGAACCCGTCTTGAAGTGACTAAAACGATGAGCCAGGATCCACGAAGGGTCGGGCAGCTGGATGTGGATATTTATCCTCCTGCCGGCATTCAATTAGATGATAAGCAGCGGCAAATCGCCGAAAATATTGCACATACCTGCCCGGTGGCCAAAAGCCTCCATTCAGACTTAAAGCAAAATATCACCTTTCATTGGTGATTACCCGGCTGATTTTTCCGGTGATTTCTATTGGTAAAGTGTTAAGGTCATAACTATCGCCCTTAAACTGACCTAACTGCCAGGTAAAATCAGTAATTTCGCCCCTTAATTATGAAGGCTAGAACGCTTAAGAAAGATAAAGTAAATATTATCACGCTGGGTTGCAGTAAAAATCTGGTGGATAGTGAAGTACTTAGTGGTCAGTTAAAGGCCAACGATATTGATGTGGCACATGAAAATGAGGCCCTGGACCATAACGTTGTGGTGGTGAATACCTGCGGCTTTATTGATAAGGCCAAGGAAGAAAGCATACAGACAATTCTGGAACAAGTGCAGCTCAAAAAGCAGGGTGCATTGGATAAAGTATATGTGACCGGCTGTCTGAGCGAAAGATACCGTCAGGACCTGGAGAGCGAGATCCCTGAAGTGGATGCGTGGTTTGGCACAATGGAATTGCCCCTTATCCTTAAAAAGTTTGAGGCGGATTATAAGTCAGAACTTCTGGGAGAACGCTTTTTAAGTACACCGCAGCATTATGCCTATCTTAAAATCAGTGAAGGCTGTAACAGGACTTGCGCTTTTTGTGCCATTCCGTTGATGCGCGGTAAACATATTTCCAGGCCGATAGAGGACTTGGTTTTGGAAGCGGAAGCCTTGGTCAGAAAAGGCGTCAAAGAGATCATGGTGATTGCACAGGAATTAACCTATTACGGATTAGATATTTATAAACGCAGAGCGCTGGCAGAGTTGCTGGATAAGTTGGCAGATGTAAAAGGATTAGAATGGATCCGGTTACACTATGCCTATCCCAATAAATTCCCTATGGAAGTTTTGGAAGTCATGAAGCGGCGCCCCAATATCTGTAATTATCTGGATATGCCCTTGCAGCATGCTTCCGATCATATGCTTTCTGCCATGAAGCGGCAAAGTACAAAAAAAGAAATGCAGGAATTGATCGATCAGATCAGATTGACAAATCCCGGCATTTGTTTAAGGACCACCCTTATCGCCGGATTTCCCGGTGAAACTTTACAGGACGTCGAAGAACTAAAGGCGTTTTTAATCAAAAACCGGTTTGACCGGGTAGGGATTTTTCAGTATAGCCACGAGGAAAATACCAGTGCTTACCAATATGAGGATAATATACCGGCAGCAGAGAAACAAAGACGGGCTGAGGAAATCATGGAGGTGCAGCAGGAAATATCCCTGGAAAAGAATATGGAGAAAATCGGCCAGACCCTGCGGGTGTTGATAGATAAAAAGGAAGCCGGCCGGTACTTGGGACGTACAGAATTTGATAGTGTGGAGGTGGATAATGAGGTCGTTGTGCAATCAGCAAGCGCGCTAAAGCCGGGCGATTTTGTCATGGTAAAAATCACAAAGGCCTATGATTATGACCTGGAAGGGATCTGCGTTGAATGATCATAGCGGGTTAATTTAAATTCCAGGTGAACCGTCGTTTTTGTTGCAGCGCCCAGCGCGTATAAAGCTAAAGTCTTAAACATGGCAGTAGGTAAAACAACAGCAAGTATACAAGAAGCGAACCTTGAGGATTGTCCCTTGGGGACTTTTATAAATTATGCCGATACGAATTATTTTTCCAAAATAGTTTTGGATTATCTCAATGGAGCCGATGAGCTCCGTTCTTTTTATGCTCATGATCCAAATAAATCAGGTCTTGAATCGGCTATGCGCCTTAAAACAGGCTTCTCCCTTCAAAACAGGCAAGCCCTGGTTGAAAATCTAAGGAGCCATTATGACTACGGACATGCTGAGAACAATCCTGATGTGGACCATCAATCAAAGCCGGGCGAAACCAGCCTTAAGACACCTGGCGGTGATCAGCCTGTTTTACCACGCTATCCTAAAGTACAGGAAAATATTCAGGCACTCTTATCCGAAAACACCTTTACGGTAACAACCGCGCACCAACCCAATATTTTCGGAGGTCCGCTGTACCTGATCTATAAAATCCTGCATGTAATCCAATTAGCTGAACAATTAAACGAACAGTATAGAGAAGAGGGGAAGCGCTTTGTGCCATTTTATTACATGGGCAGCGAAGATGCAGATCTTGAAGAGATCGGCCAGATGCAGGTGGATGGCAAACGTTATATATGGCAGACGGATCAAACAGGCCCCGTTGGCCGAATGAAAGTGGATAAGTCTTTACTTGGCCTGATTGAACAGCTGACAGGGCAGATTGGCGTGGACAGCTATGGCCAGGAGTTTATAAGTTTGCTTAAAGACAGTTATCAACCCGGCCGACTTATACAAGAGGCCACATTTGCTTTTATTCATCAGTTATTCGGCCGCTATGGATTGCTGATCCTTATGCCCGATGACAGGAAATTAAAGGAACGCTTTGAGCCGGTGGTATTAAAAGAACTGGCGACAGGCTTCTCACATTCAGCCCTTGAAGAAACAACCCGGGCCATACAACAAGCCGGATATAAGGTGCAGACACATGGCCGGCCGATAAATCTGTTTTACCAGGATGCAAACAGAAGAGATCGGATTATTAAAGAAAACGAATTATTTTTTGTAGAAGGCCTTGATCATCCTAAAACATGGACGGAAATCGAACAGGAAGTCAAAACAAAGGCGGATTTATTCAGCGGCAATGTGGTGCTCAGGGGCCCATTTCAGGAAACGGTCCTGCCTGACATCGCTTTTATAGGAGGAGGTGGAGAATTGGCCTACTGGCTTGAAATGAAAGGGGTATACGAAGCAATTGATCTGCCTTATCCGGTATTGATTTTACGCAACTCTTTTATGTTGATCGGCCCCAAAGAAAAAGCCTTAATGGAAAAGCTTGGATTGCCCCTGGTGACCCTTTTTAAGCCGTTACATGAAATTCAGGATGCTTTGCTTCAAAAGACCGGTGCTACCGTTGACCTGGACAGTGAACTGTCGGCCTTAGAGGCAATTTATGATAAAATGCAGCAAAAGGCAATGCTTGTAAATCCCACTTTGTCCGTGCACACAAAGGCCATTGGAGCTTTGGCAAAGAATAAGGCAACAAGGTTACTTACAAAAATGAAGAGCGCCCAGCGCAAAAAACTAGATATTGAAACCAGGCAGGTTAAGAAATTAAAGGAAAAGCTTTTTCCAGGCGGCAACCTTCAGGAAAGAACCGAGAATATCGCTGGTTTTTATGCCAAATACGGCCCTGGAATACTGGATCTGATAAAATCACAATCCCAGACAACCAGCCAGCAATTTGGGGTGATTTTTCTGCCTGCGGCAGCCAAATAAGCAGTGCGTTGCAGGATAATTTGCACCGCAGGATGTTGAAAAATGCAGATTTATAATAACCCAAAGGATATAAAAACCTTAAAGGCACGTTATTAATGCTATTATAAAGACCATCAGGATAACGCAGAACCTGCGCAAGCCGGCTCAGGTTTTAAAAAGATGGTATATTTAAGGGTCTTATTTTTTGATACTTTTTAAATTTAAAAATATGGAAAAAGATTGTCCTGTTCTGCTGACTTTGATAGTCCGGTTAACGCTTTTTGTCCTTTGTATACTTATCTTTTTTAGGTTAATAAATTAAGCATTGGCTTCAAACACGTAAATTCTATAATAAGCGATCTGCTTAATGTTGGTCTGCCAATATAAGTTCCTTTAAGGAAATGATCAGTTTATTTAGCAATGCGATCACTTCAGGGTCTTTTAAACGGCCTTCAGTGTCAAACTTCCCCGCGATTCCACGGATATGAATAGAGGTTTTCTCAGTAAACCTTCCCCCAAGGGTTTTGACGATCAATTCCAGGCTCTCTTTGGCTCTGTCTCCTGATGCGGCAGCTGTTATCAAGGCCATGGGCTTATCTGATAATACCGTTGTAGACACCAGCCATTCCAATGCATTTTTCAGTATGCCGGGCAAACTGAAAATATATTCCGGCGTACAGATAACTACAGCGTCTGCCTGCGCAACTTTTTCCCGCAGCTGTTGGACTACGGTCGGAACCCTGCTGGCCAACCTGCCTGAATCTGATTTATTTTCAAAAGTATTATCGAAATCCTTATTTAGCTTGTCTTCCTTTTCTGCCGAAGGTATATGGGTTGTGGCGTAGGAATCCAGTTTATCCAGGTCAGGATCAAAAAAAGGCAGGCCGGATATCGGAAAAATATCCCAATGTACAGGATCATGAGCATCCTGTGAAAACATTATCTGTCCGGCTTTTGTTGTTTCCTTGGCGGTTGGGATAATTTTTTGGTTTTCTTCAAGGTCGGATAGCACAGTTAAACCTTTGAGGAACCTGACCAGTTTGAAATTAGAAGAATGATCTTTTGTACTGCCGATAATGGCCAGTATGTTTATATGCCGCATATTTCAGGGTTTTATAATTGTCTCCAGGGCCTTTGCATGGCAATCCGTGGACGACCATGATAAATTCAGATGGCCTAAAAAATGAAGGTACGTTTACTGGATGGCATATTCAAATATTGATATAAGGTTAACTGATCTTGCTCCAGGCAGTTTTTCCCATTGTTTGTATAAGAAAAGCCCGCAACATGCTATTTTGTGGCAACGCCAGTTTTTCATCTGCTTCCACAAGCGCTGTAGCCAGATTTTTTGCCACAAAAAGTATTTGTTGATCGGCGACAAGATCGGCCAGTTTTAAATTCAGGGCGCCACTTTGACGCGTGCCTTCGATATCCCCCGGGCCGCGTAGTTCCAGGTCTTTTTCTGCGATCTTAAACCCATCGTTGGTGGCACACATAATGGCCAGTCTTTGTTTGCCATCCTCACTGAGTTTATTGCCGGTCAGTAAGATACAGTAACTTTTTTCACTGCCGCGGCCCACCCGGCCCCGCAATTGGTGAAGTTGAGACAGCCCGAATTTTTCTGCACTTTCTATGACCATGACGGAGGCATTAGGGACATTTACTCCCACCTCAATAACGGTTGTGCTTACCATAATCTGTGTTTCTCCGTTGACGAAACGTTGCATGTTCATTTCTTTTTGCTCAGGGGGCATCCGGCCATGAACCATACTGATTTTATAGAGATGTTCCGGAAAATAGCTTTTTACTTGTTCATAGCCTTGCATCAGGTCCTCATAGCTAA
>Ga0164242_10005948_pt1 | contig 13490 bp, 10 predicted proteins | sample OricomgcompostMG_FD_108783 | JGI IMG/M metagenome (GOLD analysis project Ga0164242, IMG submission 108783) | Miracle-Growth compost microbial communities from Emeryville, California, USA - Original compost - Miracle growth compost (MG) ...
GATCGAGGAAGCCAACCGTCGATTTGAGCGACTCGCCGACGAATTGGACGCGGACACGGCTCGCGTTGAGTCGACGGAGGACCTGCGTGCCATCGCCGAAGCCGCCGAGGCGGGCCGGGTGCTGGACGTCAGGCTTCGGGAGGCAGTTCGCACCGCACGAGCGGGCGGGAAGTCCTGCGGCTCGTGACGGCGATACGGACAACGCCCCGACCCGCCTTGAGGATCTGACCAAGGGCACCCGGGTCCGCGGCGTCACCGGCACCTCCGCCGAGGTCTCCGTGATCGACGTGCAGTGGATCGGCAGCAACGCCGTCACCGTCACCTACCGCGCCGACGACGGCCACCTGGGCGACGCGATCCTCTACCGCGACCACGAACCCGGCCTGCGCCTGGCCAACACGGGCCGCGTTCGACGGCGACCCGAGCGACTTCAAACTGGCCCTGGAGGCCAAGCGCATCCGGATGGCCGGCCGGTTCGACCCGATGCTGGCCGTGGCCACCTCCGACGTCGAGCCCCTTCCGCACCAGCTCAAGGCCGTCTACGGCGAGCTCCTCCCGAAGACCCCGCTGCGCTTCCTACTGGCCGACGACCCGGGTGCGGGCAAGACGATCATGGCCGGGCTCTAAATCAAGGAGCTCATCCTTCGGGGCGACCTGGAGCGCTGCCTCATCGTCGTCCCGGGTGGCCTCACCGACCAGTGGCAGGCCGAGCTGCACGAGAAGTTCGGCCTGAGCTTTGAGGTCCTGACCCGAGACATGGTCGAGCAGTCGCCGGACGGGCTGGACCGGCACCGCCTGCTGGTCGCCAAGATGGACCAACTCGCCCGCGCCGAGGACCTGCAGCAGGCCGTCGAGCAGGTCCAGTGGGACCTCGTGATCGTCGACGAGGCGCACCGGATGTCCGCCCACTACCAGGGCCAGGAGCGCAAGTACACCAAGCGATACCAGCTCGGCCAGGCCCTCGGTGGCGTAACCCGCCACCTGCTGCTGATGGCCGCCACCCTGCACGCGGCAAGAGTTCAACGCACGAGTCGTGATCCTGATCAGACCGCAGCGCCGACGCGACCAATCTAACGGCGACGGTAGATGTCCGCGCGGTGCTCAATGGCGACCACCTCCACGCGACGTCGCGTCGCGTCGATACGGTAGACGATGCGGAAGTCTCCACGGCGTGCCGAATGCAACCCGGCCAGTTCCCACCGCAGCGCCTTGCCGACGCGTTGCGGATTGTCCGCCAGGGCGCCGTAACAGAACTCGATGACGGCCGTGCCGATCTTCTCCGGCAGGTCCCGCAAGGCGCGTATCGCGGCGGGCGCGAAGGCAACACCGTACTGCTCATCCCTCACGCTCGGCCGATCAACGCCAGTGCCTCGTCTTTCGACAGTGTCGGTGCGGGCGTGGACGAGAGCTCCTCGAGGCTCTGCTTGATCTGTGCCACGAGTTCTGGGCGCGACAAGACGCTGATGGTCTCGTCCAGGGATTCCAGATCGTCCACGCTGACAAGGACGGCTGCCGGGCGCCCGTGGCGCGTGATGACAACGCGCTCGTGCTCTCGCTCCACCCGATCGACGACGGCGGACAGTTGATCGCGCGTATCCCTGACCGAAAGGCTCCGCGTGTCGTTCATGGCTACAAGTGTAGCCACAGAGGCGTCTGGGTGCCAGGCGGGCGTCCCGAAGGCTCGCCGTGTGCGGCTCGGCAACCGCTGACCGGTTCGGCCCGGAGCGCGCCACAGCGGTCGAGCCTCGGCCAGGAGTTGACGGAGCAGGCGGAGGGTGTTTGTCACGAAGACAACTCGGCGATATGTGGTGTCGCTGGCCTGCCCTGTTTGCCATCCTGATGACATGTCGGTTGTGAACCTTGTCGATCATCCGGTGTACCTGTACGCCGAGGTTGATCGACTCATCGGGCTGAGCGCTGGAACCGCGCGTCGATGGATCAACGGGTACGAGCGCGGAGGCAAGTTCTACGAGCCGATCCTCCGGGTCAGCCCGTCGGACACCGAGTGGGCGACCTGGGGAGAGTTCGTCGAGGCCAGGATGCTCGCCGCGTATCGCGATAGCAAGATCCCGACCGTACGGTTGTGCGAGGCCGTAGCCGCTCTCCGGGCAACCTTCGACCTGCAGCACCCGCTCGCGCATCTTCGCCCCTACCTCACCGCGGAGCAGGGCGAGATCGTCATTGAACTGAAGGGCATGGATGCGTCTGACGAGGCGGGGTTGATGGTGGTGCGGAACAGCCAGCTCCTCCTGGGAGAGCCAAGCCGTTCCGTCATCGAAAGCGCAGTGTTGGCTAGGGACGAGCGCGGAGAGCAATTCGCGGTTGAGCTGACGCCGGACAGCAGGTTTCCCGGCATCGTTCTCAACCCCGATCGACACGGTGGTGAGCCCACATTCGCGGGTCGTCGCGTGCCGGTGACGGTCATTGCCGGCATGGTCGCGGCGGGTGAGGATCACGCTGACCTCGCGGCGGACTACGGGCTCAGCCTGGCGCAGGTCCAAGAAGCCGTTGACTACGTCGCCGAGTACGGGATGTCGGCGTAGTAGCCCAGGCTATGGCACCGACGATCGACCGGATCCGGTTCGTCGTCGACGAGAACCTGTTGCGCATGGGGCGAGCGATCGCCCGCCGCCTCGTCAAGTGGGAGAACATCGGTGACGAGGCCCTCTACAAGGCCGCGCACGCCGAGATCGTGAAATCCGGGGGGGGGGTACCGCGAATTCTCGATCCGTTCTGCGGCGGCGGCACCATCCCGCTGGAGGCTCAGCGCCTCGGCCTGGAGGCGCACGCCTCCGATCTGAACCCGGTCGCGGTGCTGATCACAAAAGGCACTGATCGAGATCCCGCCCAAGTTCGCCGGGCGTCCGCCGGTGTTCCCCGGTGCCGCCGAATCGCGCCTCGGCGTCTGGCCCAAGGCCCCCGGCCTGGCCGAAGACGTCCGCCGCTACGGCGCGTGGATGCGTGACGAAGCCGAGAAGCGCGTCGGCCACCTCTACCCGAAGGCGAAGCTGCCCGGCGGCTCGCGACGGTGATCGCCTGGATCTGGGCCCGCACGGTGACGTGTCCCAACCCGGCCTGCCGGATCCGCATGCCCCTGGTGCGTTCGTGGTGGCTGGGCAAGAAGAAGGGCAAGGAGGTGCCGGACTGCTCGTCGTGACGAATCTAGCGTCCACGGTGCGTCGGATAGCTGTGGCCGGCACCGCTCCCGGTATCCAAACGGCCTGCAGGACGCTCAGCGCCCGGCCGGGCGCACGCGAGACCGGCGACGCCGGCCGGCCGCGACCAGCACGGCGCCGGCCGCGATCGCACCCGCGCCCACCTCCAGATGCACGGGCCAGGCGCGCGTCCCGGTCTCGGCCAGCGAACCCGGGCCGATGGTGACGGTCGTCGTCCCACCCGCCGCACTCCCGCCTGCAGAGCCGCCACTCGCAGAGCTCCCGGTCGACGAACCGGTGCCGCGCTCCGCCGCCCGCACCACCACGATCACCGTGCCCGCCGGGTGCGAATAGCGAACCGGGGCCGCCAGGATGATCGAGCCGAAACTGGAGATGGTGCCCGTCTCCGCGCTCGACGAGCCCGGATCGATCTCGACCTGCTGCCCCACCTGGAATCCGTCGTCACCGCTGGACTGCTGCCCGTAGTGCGCCGCAGGATCGATCGGGATCTCGTCGTCGCCGGCCTCGACCGGAATGGCGGTGATGGTGGTCGGCGCGACGTCCACGTCCAGCACCGGCCCGTCGGTCAGGCACTCGTCCTGCAGGGGCGACGTCGCCAGCCCGGAGGCCGTGATCGCCTGCAGCACACCGGACCCGGACATGAAGGTCGGGGTTGCGGAGTCCTTGTAGCGCACCACGCACCGTCCGACGGCGGGCTGGAGCGTGGTGCCGGTGTCGGGCAACGGCTGTGCGGTCTCGACCAGCGCCGCCGCCCCGGCGGCCTCACCGGCGTACAGGTCGACGCCCAACTTCGCCGACGACGCCGGGTTGGCGCCGGTGCTGACGAACCCGCCGTCCCAGGACAGGTGGTAGTCCAGCGCCGAGCGCCACACCGACAGGTCCTTGTTGAACCGCACCGCCCGGGGCGCACTGTCGCCTGGGCCAATCATCAGGCCGGCCTCACCGGACTTGAACTGCTTGGCGATGAACTTGATGCCGCCGTTGACGTAGGTGGCCGACTCGCCGTGCTGGCTCTGCAGATCGGGGTCCAGCCGCATCTCGTTGAGCAGCGCGGCGTGCTCCTCGCGGGACAGCGGCGAGCCGTCGACGTGGGTGAACGCGATCGGGTCGATGTCGCCGGTGATCGGCACGTAGGTTCCGGTCTTTGGGTTGTACATCTGCATCACGTAGGTCTCGGGCTCACCCTCCACTGGCACCATCTTGAATCCGGGAAAGCGCCCGCTGCCCTTGAGGTTCGGGTCGCGCATGGCGTTGCCCCTCCAGTTGAACGAGGTGTTGATCCAGCGCTGCTTGGCCCACTTGAAGTAGGTCGCCGACCACTCGTTCCATTCCCCGATGCGGTCGTTCATCCGGGCGATGGCGTTGTCGTACTCGGCGGTCCCGGGGGTGAAGCCCTGCTGTTGGACGAAGGCCTTGGTCAGCTCGGCGAGATCACCGCCGGACTCCCGGAACTGGATCAGCGGCAACGGTTCCTTGAAGATCAGCGCTCCTTCGTAGCTGGCGGGATAGCCGAGCTGGACGTCCAGCGCGGACACCGACTTGATCTTGATGGCCTCCGGTTTGAGCATCGCCGCGAAGTCGCGGATCCAGTCGATCGAACTGGCGGCCCGGGACCGCACCACCATCAGCACGTTGTACTTGTCGGCCAGCGCCTGCAGCTTGCCCAGCTCGGTGGAGGTGATCCCGTACATCCTGGTGACCCAGCTGCTCGAGAGTTGGGCCCCCGACGGGATCCTCGTCACGCTGGCGTAGGCCTCGTCGACCGTCACCCCGTTGGACAGCGCACCGGCCACCTCGGCCGCGGAGGCGTCCTCGCTGGCTTGCGCCGCCTGCAGAACCTCGGCGGCGTCGGCCGAGGTGGCCAGCTTGCCCAGCGCGATCGGGATCATCACCTGGGACAGGGCATCGGTGGTGTAGCTGGTGTACTTGGCCACCACGTCGCTGTAGGTGCCGGTCTTGGATTCGTTTTCCATCGCGGTCAGGTATTGATAGACCGCGGTGTCGGCGCGCTTCACCAGCGCGGGCAACCCGTCCTTGGCGTCGGTGTAGTTGGCGTAGAGCACCGAGGCGATCAACTGCGCGCTGTCTTGGGAGAACTCCTGCTTCTGCTCCTCGGAGAAGTGGCTCCACACCTGGTCCTGGTAGGCCACCACGGCGTGCAAGGTGGAGGCCGAGACGGCCGGCAGCTTGATCAGCCCGGTGACCATCCCGGACGCGCCGTTCCAGACGCCCTGCAGGGTGCCCACCATGATCCCGCCCGCCACCGCTGTCGGGTCGGCCTGGGGCAGTGCGATGGAGTCGTCGATGGCGATGCGGTGGGTGAGATCGGTTGTCAGGGCGAGGATGTCGCCGGCCTCGTGACCGGTGTCGTCCACCGAGTCGGTGTCGAACGACGTCCCGTCGTCGCGAGTGACCGTGATCCACGGGGTGAACGTCACGACCGCCTGGGTGCCGCCGCTGGCCGGTTTGGTGGTCAACGGCGAGGCACCGGTGACCGGCTCGCTGTAGGCGGTGAGCACCTTGAGGGTGAAGTCGTGCGACTCACCGGGTTTGAGCTCGATCGGGTCGGCGCCGGCCAGCGCCTTCGGATCGGTGCCCGTGGCGTTCCAGGTGAAGCTCTGCAGCCCGGCGTTGCCCTCCAGTTGGGCGTAGAGCGGCGGCACCGTGATGGTGCCGTCGCCGGTGAGGTTGGTGACGGTGCCCCCGATGACGATCGGGCTGCCGGCCGGCAGCAGGCCCGACGACGGCGTGATGACGTGGGACTGAACCTGGAGGTAGTGCTGCGGGTCGGCTTGCAGTCGGGCCTTGCCGCTGGCCGTCAGCGTCGCGCCCGAGGTGTCCGCGCCGGTCACCACCGAGACGAAGTCGTATTTCCCGTCGTCCTTCGCGGTGTACACGGCGGTGAGGGTCACCGAGCCCTTCGCCGGGATGTCGGCGAGCGCCAGGCCATCGATCGGGTCGGGCTTCGCCCCGGACTTGTAGACCACGTTCATCAGCTCGCCGGGGTCGACCCGCTGCGGCTCCAACGAGCGCAGCACGACGTGGCTGATGGGGTCCTCGGTCAGGTTGGTGATCTTCTCGGTGACCGTGACGTCGACAGGGCGTGGGTCCTTCCCGTCCTCGGCCATGGTGAAGCTGGCCGGCGCCAGGGTGATCGTGACCTTCATGCCGGGCACGGAGTAGGAGTTCTGCGCGGTGCCGCCGGTCACCGCCTTTCCAGCGGCGTCCTTGCCGGAGGGTTTCGAGGTGAAGGTGGCCCTGCCGGGGGTCAGCACGGTGATCGGGAAGGTGGTGCTGAACGAGGTATCGGGTTGCAGGGTCGGGGTTTTCGGGATGGCCGGTTTCGGAGTGCCGATAGTCGCGGCGGCCGCCGGAGCGACCACCAGCGGGTCGGCGCCGCCGAATCCGATGGCCGAGATCGGACCGACGCCCGTCGAGGCGGTCAGGGTGAGCTTGAGGCGCACCGTGTCACCGACGTGCGGGCTCACGCCGGGCAGCGAGTGGCCGTGGCTGTCGACGAACTCGACGGTGGTGGACAAGTCCGGCGCTGCGACCACGACGGTGTGCTTGACGGTCGAGGTCGCGTTCCTGGCATCGGTGACGGTGAGCGCGGCGGTATAGCTGCCGGGTTTCGTATAGGTGTGGGTGATTTCCGCCCCGGCGTCGGAGGTGTCACCGTCACCGAAGGTCCAGCGGTAGCGCAGCCCGCCGCCGACCGGATCGAGGCTGGTGGAGTCGAAGGTGAACTCGCCCGGATGCGCGGTGATCGGGATCGCGGTGAACGCCGCGGTGGGCTCTCCCGTAGGCGCCCCCGGGTCATCGAAGACGATCTTGACCCCGGCCTCGCCGGTGGCCCCGAAGGAGGCGGGGCAGGTGCTTTGCGGGCACTTGTACTCGCCGACGAAGAAGATCCAGACCGGGGCCGGCGCCGCTGCCCCCGCCGCCAGGGTTGGGTAGTTCAGGTGCGAGAAGCTGATCCGGCAGGTGGGGGCGCCGAAGTCGCAGTAGTCATCGTGCAGCGCCACCTGGCCGACCGCGATCCGGGCGTTGGTCGACGTGTCGCGCAGATACGCGGTGTAGACCACGCTGCGGCCCGCGGAGTCTCCGCCGATGTCCGAGCCGTCCATCGGCATCGAGATGTCGACACTTGTGTCCGTCGTGCCGTTGACATGCAGCGTGTAGGTGCCCAGCGCCGGGACGTCGAAGCCGTCGTCGGTGCTCAGCGGGTAGCGGATCAGGCACCACGATCCCGGATCGCCGTCGTTCGGCAGATTGTCCGGGCCGTTCGCCGGGCACGGCTCCGGAGCGGGAGAGTCGCTGAGGGTCGGCGTGGTGGCAGGGGCGGCGGGTGCGGGGGCGGTAGGTACTGGCGCGGCGACTGCCGGCGATGCGAAATCCAAGCTCCCGGCGAGGCAGAGCGCGGCAGCGACGGCGAGCAGGCGCAACGGCCCACGAGTACGGCGTTCAGACATGGCCGGGATGGTAGGGAGAGGCCGTCAGCGCACCGTCAGCGCCGAGGACGAACAGAACGAATCGCCCAGCTGGTCGTCACAGGGTCGCCAGCAGCTCCCGACGGTGAGTGCCGTGCGGGTCGCAGTCGATCGCGGCGAGCAGCGCGTTGCGCGCCTCGCGCCGGGAACCCCGGCGCATCGCGTCGGCCGCGATGTGATCGAGCAAGTCGAGGTAGCGGAAGATGATCCGGTCCAGTACCGGATCGATCCACTCCGAGTACCGGTCCCGCATCGGAGGCAGCCCGCTCCACAGCGCCACCGCCGTGTGCGCCAGGCCGATCGCCCGGGCGCCACGGGCGGCCCTGACCCGATCCGCCGCCAGTTGGAACGCCCGCGCGTCCACCCATGCCGGAACCAACTCGAGGCGATCACCGGTGCGCAGCACCAGGTTTCCGACCGTGGCGCGGATCTTGGTCAGCAGTTGCCGCAGCCGGTGCCGGGCGCTCGCCTCGTCGGCGTCCGGGAAGAAGTGGTCCAGCACGGCGCTCACCGGCAGCCCGAACGGATGCCAGGCCAGCAACTGGATCAGATCCGACACCTGGCCCGAGGGCAGGTCGACGGCGCTGCCGTCGACCCGGCGTACCCGCACCGGGCCGAGCAGCCGCACGATCAGTCCGTCGTCACCGGCGAGCAATGTCCGGGCGTGCTGCGAGCCGGCCGCCTCCGCGGCGGGCAGCAGCGCGGCGACCAGGTCCGGTTCCGTGGCAACGGCCACCCGGACACCGCCGGACTGCTCGGCCTGTTCCAGCGCGTTGGCCGCCAGTTGTCCGGCGTCCGGCCCGCCCAGCCGCAGAGTGGCCCAGGCCGACAGCAGCGTGTGTCGCCAGCGCAGGCCCTTCTCCAGGAGTTGTTCGCCGGCCAACGCCTCCAATTCGTCCAGGCCGGATTCGGGATCGCCGGACCTGGCGAGCAGCGCCGCCGTCGCCTGCCTGACGAACGGGTCCGCGCCGTCGCGGGCGGTTGCTCGCTCCAGGTAGCGGCGTGCCTCTTCCGATCGACCGACGCGGTCGAGCAGTTCCGCGCCCTCGGCCAGGAACGTCGCGCCGGTGAGCGTCGCCAGCCAGTCCGCCGACTCCCGTTCCGCCTCGCGCAGGTAGCGTTGGGTCGCGATGGCGTCGCCGCGCGCGGACGCCATCCGGGCCCGGGTCCAGGACGCGTAGGAGGCCACCGTGGCGTCGGAATTGCGGTGGGCCAGTTCCTCTGCCTCGGCCAGCACCGCCTCGGCCCGGTGCCACTCTCCCCAGGCCACCAGCAGGTCGGCGAAGAAGTCCAGCACCATGCCGCGACGGGGGCTGTCGGCCGATAGCACGGCCAACGAGTGCTCGATGTGCCGGATCGCCTGGTGCAGCTGGCCGTTCTGCAGGTGCACCGCGTTGCCCAGGCAGAACAGCGCGTACCCCTGCCACTCGGTGCGCCCCAGGCCCGCGTACCGGTCCGCGGCGTCGAGCAGCACGACCTCTGCGCGGCGGGTCGCGGCATCCGTGCCCTGGAATGCGAGGGCCCGGCCACGCGCCTCGGTGGCCCTGGCCTGGGCCGTCGGGCTGCCCTTCGGTTCTCGCAGCACCTGATCCGCCAGAGCCAGGGCCGTCTCGATCTCCATCAGCCGGGCGGCGTCGATGGCCCGCTCGGCGAGCAGCTCGGTGCGCCAGTCTCGGTCTGTGGGCGGCGGATCGGACGACTGGGCGTCCAGAAGGGCCTCGAGCGCGTCGAGTGCCGCGGAGCGTTCGGCCAGCCGCAAGCCGGGCTCGGCCGCCCACGCCCGCTCCAGCAGGTCCGCGGGCCCGTCTATCGCCATCGGCGAAGTATGGGGCACCGCGGGCCGTTGCGGGAGGGGTCGCCCTCGCGGCGTCGCGCCTCGATGCGCACGGGCCGCCCCCGGCCGAGGGCTTGGTCCGTCCGCCCGTACAGTTTTTCCTGTGGCAGACCAGTTGGCGGTGGCGGAGCCCTCGGCGGGCGCACCCACCCGACCGCACGCACCCCGATGGAGGCTGGGCCTGCCCAGCGGGGTCCGATGACCGCCCCGACCCCCGGCCCGCTCCGCACCTTCTGGCGACCGACCAGCGGGCGGAGCTTCGCGTTGGTGGTCGCGGCAGCCGCCCTGTGGGGCACCGACCCGCTGTTCCGGCGTGGCCTGGCGCTGAACCTGCCGGCCCCCACCATCGTGCTGGTCGACCACCTGCTGCCGGTGTTGCTGGTGATCCCGCTGATCGTCCGCGGCCTGCGCCGGGCGCGGGGCGCGCTCAGTCCGCGCGACTGGGTGGCGCTCGTCGTGCTGGGCTGCGGTTCCTCGGCGATCGCCACCGTGCTGTTCACCCTGGCCTTCACCTACGGCAGTCCGACCACCCCCGTGCTGCTGCAGCAACTCCAGCCTCTGTTCGCCATCGTCGGGGCGCGGATCCTGCTGGGCGAACGCGCCCGGCCCCGGTTCGGCCTCTACCTGATCGGCGGCCTGGCCGGCGCCTACCTCATCGCCTTCTCCGACCCGCTGCACGTCGCCGCGCCGGAGTGGACCCCGGCGCTGCTGACCATTGGCGCCGCCGTGCTGTGGGGACTGGGAACCGTGCTCGGACGGGAACTCTCGGCGAAGCTGCCGTTCGGCGAGCTCACCGGGCTGCGGCTCGGGTTCGGGCTGATCGCCGCGGCGGCGGTGGCGTTCGCCGACCACGACGTCGCGGTGCTGGCCCACGTCAGCGGGCAGGAGGTCGTCGCGCTGATCCTGCTGGCCCTGGTGCCGGGGCTGCTCAGTTTGCTGCTGTACTACCGGGGCCTGCGTGGCACCCCCGCGTCGGCCGCCACGCTGGGTGAACTCGCGTTCCCGCTGACCACGCTGCTGGTCGGCTACCTCGCGTTCGGGGACTCGCTGTCGGCGACGCAGTGGATCGGCGTCGCCCTGCTGACCAGCACCATGACGATCATGGGCGTCACCAAACCGGGCGGCACCCCGACGGGCGTGGAGTGCCCGGACGTGCCCAAGGTTCCCGCGGCGGCCGCGTCGTAGGGCTGTCCGGTGACTTCGTCACCGCCCCCAGCCCGGCACCCGGCCATCCGCACTGCCCCGCAGGTACGCGAGCACCGCGCTGACCCGCCGGTCGGTGTCCGGTTCCTGGGCCAGTGCCAGCTTGCCGAAGATGGAACCGACGTGCTTCTCCACTGCCGACTCGGACAACACCAGATCCTGCGCGATGGCACGGTTGGTGCGGCCCTGCGCCATCAGGTGCAGCACCTGGCTCTCGCGCTCGGTCAGCGACTGCAGAGGCGACCCGGCGAGCCGAGACCTGGCCGCCACCAACGCCTCCACCACCGCCGGGTCGATGGCCGAATCGCCCCTGGCCACCGCGTGCACGGCCCCGATCAACTCGTCCACCTCGCTGACCCGGTCCTTGAGCAGGTAGGCCAGACCGGCGGTGCCGTGCTCGAACAGGGCGAAGGCGTAGGCGTCGTCGGCGTGCTGGGACAGGATCACCACGCCCACCGACGGGCTCGCGGCGCGGATGGCGTGCGCCGCGTCGATGCCCTCCATGCCGTGCCCGGGCGGCATCCGGATGTCGCTGACCACCACGTCGGGTCGCAGCGTCGTCGCGGCGGCGATCAGGTCCGGTGCGGTGGCGACGTCCGCGGCCACCTCGACGTCGCCGGCGTCCTCCAGCAGCCGCCGCACGCCCTCCCGGACCAGGTAGTTGTCCTCTGCGACGATGACTCGCAGCGCGCCGACCTCAGACATCGGCAGTCCGCGGGATCGGCAGGCTCGCCTCGAGCCGGGTTCCGGCGTCCGGGCGAGACTGCACGTGCAGCTGGCCGCCGACCGCTCCGATGCGGTCCGCGAGCCCGGTCAGCCCGGTGCCCGCCCCGTCGGCCGGAACGAAACCGACGCCGTCGTCGGAGATTTGCAGCCGGAGCAGGTCGCCCTGGATTCGCATCCACACCCGTACCTGTGACGCGTGCGCGTGCTTGAGCACGTTCGTCAGCGCCTCGGTGACCAGGAAGTAGGCGGCAGATTCCAGTTCGGTGCCGAAGCGGGCCGTCCGCATCCGGGGGCCGGCGTCGATGACGACCCCGATCGGCACCCGGGCGGTGCGCGCCTCGACGGCCGCCAGCAGCCCCTGGTCGGCGAGCACCGGGGGCCGGATGCCCTGCACCAGATCGCGCAGGCCGGCCAGCATCTCCACCGCGGTGCGCCGGGCGTCCTCGACGGTGTCCTTGGCGGCGGCCTGATCCCGCGCCCATTGATTGAGCGCGAGGCGCAGCAGCGTCGTCACGGCCACCACCTGCTGCTGCACGCCGTCGTGCAGGTCGCGTTCCAGTCTGCGCCGCTCGGTGTCCTGGGCGTCCACCAGCCTGCGCCGCGACTCCTCCAGGATCGCTGCCTGCCTTTGGATCTCGGCCAACCGGCCGGCGAGCTCGGCGGCGTAGTGCGCATTGCGGACCGCGAGCGCGGTCTGCCGCGCCACCGTCAGCAGCAGTTGCCGATCCTCCGGGCCGAGCGTGCCGCCGCGCGTCGGGGGGCCGCACTCGATGTGCCCGACGAGTTCGTCGCGGTCGATCAGCGGAATCAGTTCGGCGTGCCCGTCGTCGGTGGAGCCGTCGGAAACTGCTCGATAGGGCTGCACGTCGATGGCGTCGGGAACCTCTCCCGCGCAGCCGATCTGCTCGGCGGCGTTGCTGCCGGGCAGCATCAGCGACAGCCGCGCCCAACTCACCCCCAGCCCGTCGACGATCATCGCTGCGGCGCGGGGGCCCAACTCGCGCAGGTCGTAGGCGTGCTCGAGGGTCTCGCCGAAGTTGCCCAGCAGCTGCGCGCTGGTCGGGCGCTCACCGTATACCCGGGCGCCGGCCCACCGGTTCAGCCGTCGCCGCACCGGTGAGAGCACCAGCACCACCACGACGGTGACCAGCACCGTGGCGACCAGCGGCAGCCGTTGCCCCGCCGTCACCCCGAAAGCCGTGGCCACCACCAGGAACGCGACGCCGATGGCCGTGGACACCGCGCCGTAGAGCAGCGACCGGCGCACCGCCAGATGCACGTCCAGCACCTGGGCGCGGAGTACCGCGACGACGATCGCCACCGGGAGCAGGGCCAGCAGGGGTACCCACACCGCGTAGAACGTCGTCACCCGCACCGAAACCGGCAGGATCCCATACGCACCGAGCAGTTGCACCACCGCCACGTCGGCCAGCACCCCGATGGCGGCCAGCAGCAGCCAGTAGGTCTGCAGCCGCTGGCGGGTGGGTAGCCGGCGATACCTCAGCACCACCAGCAGCACCGCCCCGACGATGCCGAACTGGGTAGCGATCTGATAGCCGACCACCACCGCCGGACCGATCGCGCCCAGTGCCGGCCAGAACAGCGGGTTGGCGACCTGCGCCGACCGGGACGCGGCGTATTCCGGCGCCGGAAGCACGTCGTGGGTGAGCACCAGCAGGATGGGCAGCACCGCCAGTGCGGCCAGGAAGACCCGCAGCACCACCGGCTCGTACCGGCGATGCACCCGGCCGTCGGGAAACAGCAGGAACAGGGCGCCCATCGCCGCCGGGCCAGCGATGTCGGCGACGTACTCGCCCACCGTCAGCACCCACAACCAGCCGGCCCGGTCCGAGCCCCCGGCCAGCATGCGGCTGGAGGCTGCACCGAGCGCCGTGGCGATCGCCATGAACGACGTCATCGCGAGCAGCAGCCGCGGTATCCGCTCGGCCGGTCGGATGACGGTGAGCACCAGTCCGGTGAGGTATCCCGGTAGCAACGCGACCAGCGCCCACACCTGCGGTTGCCGGATGCCGAACGGGCCCGGGGTGGTCACCCCGGCGA
>Ga0164242_10005949_pt1 | contig 13489 bp, 10 predicted proteins | sample OricomgcompostMG_FD_108783 | JGI IMG/M metagenome (GOLD analysis project Ga0164242, IMG submission 108783) | Miracle-Growth compost microbial communities from Emeryville, California, USA - Original compost - Miracle growth compost (MG) ...
GAAAGCACCGCACGAGAACGGATGCCCCGCTCACGTCGGCCGAGATGGTGGTGGCTGATGTCGGCCGCTGAACTGCACACGCCCGGGACCGACGACCAGCCGATGCCTGCCGAACGCGAGACGCTCGCAGAGGCGTCGTGTACGGCGCCGAACGCAAGCGTGCGTTCGGCCGACCGCGACGCGCCCGGCGGGGACGGGCGCGTCATCAATGCTGACGCGGCGAGCGAACCGCTTTTCCGTTTGTTCGACGTCACGGTCGTCGCCACGGAGCGGATCTCCCCCACTTTCGTGCGCATCACGTTCGGCGGCGCCTCGCTCGACGAATTCGCCTGGGACGGCCTCGATCAGCGCATCAAACTGCTCTTCCCGAACGCGCTGGACCGATACCCGGCCATGCGCGCCAAGGATCCCTCGTGGTACGCCCAGTGGTCGGCACTGCCCGACGACGTGCGACCGCCGATGCGCACCTACACGATCCGCGACCGCCGCGACGGGTTCCGGGGAACGGAGGTCGACGTCGACTTCGCGCTGCACGAGGAGACGGCCGGGCCCGCGGCGACGTGGGCCGTCCGGGCACGAGCAGGGATGCCGCTGCGCATTCTGGGACCCAACGCGCGGGCGGAGGGCGACCGCGGCGCGATCGCGTGGATACCTCCCGCCGGCGTACGACGGTTCGTGATCGCCGGAGACGAGACGGCGCTGCCGGCGATGGCGGGCATCCTCGCCTCACTCCCTGCGGATGCCGCGACCACGGTGTTCGCGGAGCTTCGCCACGCCGCCGACCTGGCCGCCCTGGACGCGCCGGCTCACGTCGACATCAGGCACGTGCCGCGCGGGACGGAGCCCGGCCAGGCATTGGCCGAAGCCGTGTGCGCCGCTTTCCCGGTCGGCTCGTCCGGCATGCGCGGCACCGAGCCGAACGACGTCGACATCGAGACCCAGGTTCTGTGGGAGGTGCCAGGCACCGACCCGCTCACCGGCGGCCGCATCGACGGCGACGTGCGGCGGGCATCCACCTACGTCTGGCTCGCGGGCGAGGCTGCGGCGATCAAGCGCATCCGCCGCCACCTGGTTCGCGACGTCGGCTTCGACCGCGGTGCAGTCTCGTTCATGGGCTACTGGCGCCGGGGTCGCGCTGAATACTGACGCCTCTGCTCTCTGCCCTCTGCGCTCTCGCCTCTGCCTGCTGCCCGCTGCTCCCAGCCACCCCCGAACTGCCCAACCACCCGCAAAACCGCGCAAAGTAGCGGGTGGCTCGGCAGTTCGGGGGTGGCCCGGCGAGGTCAATAGCGGTACTGGTCTGACTTGTAGGGGCCCTCCACCGGGACGCCGATGTAGTCGGCCTGCTCGGGAGTGAGCGTCGTGAGCTCCACGCCCAGGGCATCCAGGTGCAGCCTCGCAACCTTCTCGTCGAGCACCTTCGGCAGCGTGTGCACGCCGAGCGGGTACGCGTCGAGGTTCGTGTGCAGCTCGATCTGCCCGAGCACCTGGTTCGTGAACGAGTTGCTCATCACGAACGACGGATGCCCCGTCGCGTTACCCAGGTTCATCAGGCGGCCCTCGCTCAGCACGAGCACGCTGCGCCCGTTCGGAAGCCGCCACTCGTGCACCTGCGGTTTGATCTCCACCTTCTCCGCACCCTCGAGGGACTCCAGCGACGCCATGTCGATCTCGTTGTCGAAGTGCCCGACGTTCGCGACCACCGCAAGATGCTTCATGGCCAGCAGGTGCTCGAGACGCACGACATCCTTGTTGCCGGTGCCGGTGATCAGGATGTCCACCTCGCCGATCACCGACTCCAGCCGCGACACCTGGAACCCGTCCATCGCCGCCTGAAGCGCGTTGATCGGATCGACCTCGCTGACGATCACGCGAGCGCCCTGCCCGCGCAGCGCCTCCGCCGCACCCTTGCCGACGTCGCCATAGCCTGCGACGAAAGCGACCTTGCCGCCGATCAGCACGTCGGTGGCGCGGTTCAGCCCGTCGGGCAGCGAGTGACGGATGCCGTACTTGTTGTCGAACTTCGACTTGGTCACCGAGTCGTTGACGTTGATCGCGGTGAACAGCAGCTTTCCGTCGCGCTCCAGCTCGTACAGCCGGTGTGCACCGGTCGTCGTCTCCTCGGTGACACCGACGATCTCGCCGGCCATGCGCGTCCACCGGTCGGACGACTCCGCGATGGATGCCCGCAGCACGTCGAGAATCACCCGATACTCGTGCGAGTCGCCCGGCCCGGCATCCGGAACCCGGCCCTCCCGCTCGAACTGCGCGCCGAGGTGCACGAGAAGCGTCGCGTCGCCTCCGTCGTCGAGAATCTGGTTCGGCCCGATGTAGTCGACACCGGATGCCCCTGTCTGTCGTGACGCTTGTGCCTCCGCGCTCCAGTCGAACACGCGGGAGGTGCACCACCAGTACTCCTCGAGGCTCTCGCCCTTCCACGCGAACACCGGCACGCCCTGAGGATGCTCCGGTGTTCCGTTCGGGCCCACGACCACTGCGGCGGCCGCCTCATCCTGCGTCGAGAAGATGTTGCAACTCGCCCAGCGCACCTGCGCGCCCAACGCCACGAGCGTCTCGATCAACACCGCGGTCTGCACCGTCATGTGCAGGGAGCCGGCGATCCGTGCGCCGGCGAGCGGCTGGGCATCCGCGAACTCGGCACGAAGCGCCATCAGGCCGGGCATCTCCTGCTCGGCGAGGCGCAGCTGGTGCCGTCCCGCCTCAGCGAGCGCGAGGTCGCGCACCTTGTACTCGAACGGGCGGGAGTCGGGTGCCGCCGCGGCCTCGGTTCGCGCTTCGACACCGGTGGAACTCAGGGAAGTCATGTGCACCATTGTCGCAGGCGGCCTCGGGCAGCCATACCCTCGGGGAATCCCGGCTTCGCGCAGGTCACCGCCGGTGGAGGCTGTTGAAACCCGACGAGCGAGCGCGGAATCAGAGACCGAGACCCTGCGGCTCGCCGATCACCTGATGACGAACGACCTGCCAGCCCTGCGGAGCAGACAGCCGGTCGGCGTGGATCGCGCACAGATCGTACGTGTGCGGCTCGTGGGTCAGCGAAAGCGGCCCCAGCACCACCATGGAGTCGGCGTAGTCGTACGTCAGGGTCGCCACGGCGTCTCGCGAGCACGCGACCTTGGAGCACGTTCTGGCCACCATCAGGGCACCACATTACTCGCCGGCGGGCTGCGGGGAGAGCTTCCACAGCGGCGATCCGAGCGGCGATCCGGCCGGGCGCCGCAGCCTAGTATGGACGACATGCCTCGATCCCGGCCGGTGCGTTACGCGACACCGGTGCGCCGCTCGGACCGCCACGGTCGAGGCGCGCGCGGCCCCGTCACCGGTCCCCATCTGCCCCTGCTGCAGGACCGCATCGACGTGTTCGAGATGACGGTGGCGAGCACGGCCGACTTCCTCAAGGGGCTCTGGCCTGATGAGCTCTCCGACATGCGCGTGCAGATCGCGGCTGCACCGGCTGGAGCGCTCGGCTACGACGAGGTGGAGCGCTGGGGCGTCGACCCCGCGCACAAGGCGATCACGCTCTACCGGGTGCCGATCGAGCGGCTGGCCAAGCTGCACCGCAACGACGACCTGCACCGCAAGCTGCTCGTGGAAAGCTGCGTCTTCCGAGCCGTCGCCGAACTGCTCGGCCGCGACCCCTGGGACCTCGCGCCCGGCCATTTCGGGCACTTCTGACGCCGCGTACTCGCCTGGCGATGCCGCGATCACTCCGGCTCGCATCTATCACGGTTCAGGTCGCACTTTTTGTCGCCTCAAGCGACCTGAGACGACATAAAGTGCGACCCGAACGGAGTGCACGAGCGGCGCTACTTCGGGTACACCGCGATCGGCTGCGCGAGCGGCCCGGGCGGGTTCAGTGCGAACGACGATGACGAGGCATCCGCCGTCAGGCTCACGGATGCCCGCAGCCCGTCGACGCCGTCGAGCCTGTAGGTGCTACGCGCGGTCACCGGCACCGCGACGGCCTTTCCCGCCGGCACGGACACCTTGATGGTCGCGCCGTGTTTCGGAGTCAGCGTGACGGAGGCATCCGTGCTGCCCCCGTTGACGAGATGCAGCGTCGGTGCCGAACCGGGCGGCACCGCGAGCATCGTCTTCTGCGGCAGTGGCGCGCTGGCCACGAACCAGGCGAAGTCCTGCGTGGCAGCCTCAGCCTGAGCCGTCGCCGACTCGTCCGCACCGGGTGCCGCGCCGACGTCGACGGTGCGGGCCGCGGCGAGAACCGGGGCGTCCGAGGTGACCTGAACCGTGTAGGCGCCATCGATGAGGTGGTCGAACGTCACCTCGCGCACGGTTCCGCCCTGCAGCGTGATTCGCGAGGTGCCGCCCACGCCGGCGGTGGTCTCCGATGTGGCGGTCACGGTGACATGCGCGGCCGTCGTGCCCGGCACGAGAAGGCGCACGGCGGGCAGTTGGTTCGAGCCGCCGTCGGCGCCGGCGCTCAGCCGGGCGATGTTGGCCACGGTCATCCCTGGGATGACGAGGTTCTTGGCCGGCTCGGCGGTCGGCCCGACCAGCTCGACGCCCTGCGGAGCCAGCCCCTGCACGCTGCTCTGCTGCAACGAGGCGTAGACCCTGCCACCCCCCACCTGCACATGCACGACGGATGCCTGCGCGTTCGGCACGATTCCAGCCAGCGGCACCACGAGCTGCGAGCCGGCGCGCACGACGAGTCCGCGTGCGCCGGGTGCCTCTGCTCGGCCGCCCTCGGTGTAGACGGTCAGGTCGACAGTCGCTTGCACCTTCGACGGGTTGCTCAGCAACACGAGGCTCGTCGATCCGAGTGTGGTCGCGCCGGCGACGAGCCAGCTGTCAGACGTCGCCTCGCCGCACGCGGCGGCCGCGAGCCCCGCGACATCCGACTCGCTCGCCTTCTGCGATTGAGCGCCGGCGATCAACGGCCGTGTCGCGGATGCCTGCGACTGCGTGCTGATGACGCGCGGGGCGCCTCCACCGCCGTGCACGCTCGGTGCCTGCAGGCTGCGCTGAACGACGGAGGTGGTGGCCGTCGTCACGAGCGACGGTGATCCGATCGAGGTGAGCGATGACGCATCCGTGGCGTCTCCCTGATCGAGCAGTCCGCCTGGGCAGACCCGCTCCTGGTCCGCCGGAACGGGCGTGACCGTCTGGGCAGGAGGCGTCACATGGAAGCTCGGCAACGGCAGCAGGGCCGCCCCGGCCAGCGCGATGACAGCGACACCGACGCCGATGGCTCCGGCAACGATGCGTACGCTTCCGCGGGCGATCGCCCGAGTGTTGCGGGTGCGGTCAACGGACATCGTGGCCTCCCTCGAAGCCGTGGACGCCGGAGCTCGAGGGCGCGGCAGGCGCATACGGCCCGGTCAGCACGGGCGGCCGCTCCACCGTGATCTCCTCGATCTCACCCTTCGAACGCTCGTCCTTGTCGGTCGGGGATTGACCTGTGGATGCGTCGTCCACGTCCGCGCCCGCGTCGCCCGGCTCTGCGGACGTGTCGTTCGGCTCTGTCGATGCGTTGTCCGGACTCGCGGATCCGTCGCCTCCGGCGACCGCTGCCGCCGCGTCGGTCGCAGCATCCCCCGTCGGCCCGCTGTCCGGTTCCGCCGCGCCCGTCGATTCATCGCCGGCGGTGCCTTTCGCTGCCCAGCGACGCTTCGCCTGCCTGCCGAGAACCTCGGCGGCAGTAGGCCGCCGCAGGGTGCCGCGCTCTGTGCGCCCGGTGGGCAGCGCGAGCAGAAGCGTGAGGCCGAACACGACGCCGAGCGCGATGAGCGCGACGAGGCGTTCCCAGCCACCGGCATCTGGCGGGATCGGCACGCTGTGGGTCTGCGCCGGAACGCTCCACAGCACGGAGTCGTCGGTCGACGCGACCTGGGTGAGCAGCGGGTTGCTGTCCAGCGCCGTCTCGGCCCGCGACTGGGTCGCCGATGCCGGCGATAGTCCCTCGCCCGCCCCGGTGTCCAGCAGCACGAACGAGACGCCGAAGTGCTTCAGCAGCGACGAGGCATCCATGCCGCTCGTCGAGGTGAGGTTGCCGGCGAGAGTCGCCAGCCGGCGCTCGTCGGCGGTGAGCCCACGGCTCGTCGCGCTCAGCGTGCTCTGCTCGTCGAGAGTCGCGCCCTGCCCATGAACGAGTTGTGCGCCGAGCGATCCGTTGGACTGAGGTGACAGCCGGAGCGTGCCGATACGCGGATGCGTCTGCGCCTGCGCCGTCGCGTACGCCGGAAGTGCGGTCGCTGGGCCCGGGACGATCGCCGATGTCTGCAACGGCACCGCGATCGCCAGCGGCGCGATCGCGACCGCCACGAACGCCACCGTGACCGTCGCCGGCACGATCGCGAACCTGCCGAGCGCGACTAGCGCCATGGTCGCCGCTGCGATCAGGCCGAGCCAGTACAGACTGAGCGCCGTCCCCGGCCACAGTGGAACGGCCGCCGACCCCTGGGTGGACAACGAGACGTGCGTGGCGATGATGGCCGTCACGAAGCCGAGCAGGGCACCGACCAGGCACAGCGTCGCCCGGATCGTGCCGCGCAGGAACAGCGACAGCAGCGCGAGGATGGCCACCGGCGCCATCAGGATCGGCACTACGATCGAGGGGATCATCCCGCTGAAGCCGAACACGCCGGCGAGCGTCTGCCAGCCGCCGAGGTCGCCGTCGGAGAACCCGAGGGCGACATGCAACGGATGCGCCGTCGCTGCAGCTACCGGCAACCCGGGGTCGGCGAACACCGCCAGGGGCGTTCCCCGCATGACCTGCTGCACCACCAGCGGCGCGAACAGGGCGAGAGCCGGGATCGGGACGAGGAGCACGCGTACAACGCCGCGTCCGGCCAGTGCCGATCCGATCACCCAGACGACCAGCAGCGCCGGCGCGAGCAGGGGTGCGCACGCGAGCACGGCCGCCGCGAGGATGCCCGTGGTCGCCGCTGCCGCCCACGAGCGCCGCGCGGCGGTGCCGGCGAAGAACAGCCAGGGCAGCAGGATGTGCACGATCACCGCAGCCGGACGCCCGTGCTGCAGCGCGTCGAACAGCATCGGCGCCAGAGCCCACACGATCGCGAAGGTAGCGCGCAGCACCGCGCGATGCGTGAGCCGGGTGGAGAGAAACCAAGCGCCGAGCGCTGCAAGCGGCAGAGCGGCGAACCAGAGCAGCACGATCGCGAACGACGGCTGCCAGAACGTCAGCGAGCCGAGCACGGCGAGCACAGCGGTGAACGGATCGGCAGCGCCCGCGAAGCCGATTCCGATGTCGCGCCATCCGTAGCCGAGGTTCGCCCAGAGGGTGCCGATGTCGTTCAACGGCAGCAGTCCCCCGCCGCCGAGCTGCGACGATCCGAGCAGCGGCGCGAACAGGGCAATGCTCATCAGCGCGACCGCGAGCACGACCCAGGCGCCTCCGCCGCTGAAGAAGTTGAGCTCGCGACGCTCGCCGTGCTGGCGAACGAGGCTCGCCTCGCGACGCAGTGCGCGCATCCGCCGCACCTCGACGCGCGGGATGCGCAGCGGCGCGATCGCCTTCCACTTCACGGTGCGTGCCCGCTTCAGCGCGTTCCTCGCCTGCCCGATGTGGCTGCCGCCGAACGCGGTCGCGAAGGCCGCCGCGAACTCGCCGCCAATGGCGCCCGGCTGTTTGCCGAGCAAGAACCCGAGCGAGCGGATGACCGCGAGCGGCACCAGCGAGAGCCAGTGGAAGACGAGTGCGAACGCCGGCGCGTACGTCATGCGCCTGTGCAGTTGCGCGGCGCGGCGCAGCCGGTGCTGCCTTCGGCGCTGCCTGCCGCGCGGCGTTCGCGGTTGCACGCTGACGCCGTCGCCCGCCGATGCCACCCGAGCGCCGGGAACGATGACCACGCGATGACCGGCAAGGCGCGCACGCACACACAGGTCGAGTCCGGTATCGAACGCGGGGAGCGCGGGGTCGAATCCGCCGAGCCGTTCCCACACCGAATGCCGGATCAGCATGCCGGCGGCGGGCACGCCGAGCATGTCACTCGTGCGGTCGTGCTGAGCCTGGTCGAACTCGTCCTCGACGGGCACGATCGTGGTGCCGAGACGCGTCATCGACAGGCCGAGCTCCCGGATGACGGATGCCTCGTCCCAGTCGACGAGTTTGGGTCCGGCGATCGCCACCGACGGCGACACCGCCACGGTGTCGATCAGGTGGGCGAGGGCATCCGGCTCCGGCGCTGTGTCCTGGCCGAGGAACCACAGCCACTCGTCGTCGGATGTCGCGGGCTGAACCACGCGCGCGGCCACGCCGAGCGCCGTGGGGAACGGGAGATTCTCGGTGGATGCCAGCAGCTGGTCGGGGGAAGCGGCTGCTGCCTCCGCGGTCGTCGCGTCGTCGGAGGAGACGCCGATCACCACGAGGGAGTCGACGGGTCGGGTCTGGGAGGCGAGGGCATCAAGGCTGCGCCTGAGATGCTCGCTGCCGCGGTGCGCGACGAGAATGGCGGTGACTGTCGGAGGCATCGCGGACAGCCTAGGCAGGTGCACGCGGAATCCCGGGCACCACCGTCGCGTGCTCCGCGAATTGGTCCGTCAGAACCGCAGAGTCATCAGACCGCGCGCTTGCGCAGCTTGCGGCGTTCGCGCTCCGAGAGCCCGCCCCAGATGCCGAAGCGCTCGTCGTTCTGGAGTGCGTACTCCAGGCACTGCGCTCGCACCTCGCACGAGGCGCAGATCTTCTTGGCGTCCCGTGTCGATCCGCCCTTTTCAGGGAAGAACGCCTCGGGGTCGGTCTGCGCGCAGAGCGCATCCGACTGCCACGACAACGCGCCGTCTTCGTCTTCATCGACCGATCGAACCCCCGGCACCCCAAGCCGCACGGGATCGACGAACCAGTTTTCGGGTACCCCCGGTCGATATTCGCTCATCGCCATATCGATCTCCCCACCTGTGTTGCCACGCCTTGACGTGCCGTGTTCCCTGCACGAGGCGTTTCACTAATTACACCGGTGTAGTTCGATTGCGTCAAGTCGCGAATCGTAAAGGCTCAAGCGGTGCTCGAGGGTTCGCGACGCGCCGAAGTTCGACAACGATTTGTGCCGGTGGCGATCAGGACGCCCCTTGCCGGGCTTGCCACGCGCTATCGACCATGTCGGCCAGGGTGTGACGCATCCGCCAGTCCAGATCCCGGGCGGCGAGCTCGCCAGAGGCCACGATGCGCGCCGGGTCGCCCGGGCGTCGTGGTGCGATCTCCGGCGTGAATCGGATGCCCGTCACCTCCCCCACCGTCGACATGATCTGCCCGACGGAGACTCCGTCGCCGCTGCCCAGGTTGTACGCCGGCTCGAGCGTGTCGCCCTCCTGCAACCGTCGAGCCGCCACCACGTGCGAGTGCGCGAGGTCGGAGACATGCAGGTAGTCGCGCACGCAGGTGCCGTCGGGTGTGGGGTAGTCGTCACCGTTGATGCGCGGGGTGCGACCGGCCAGCAACGCGTCGAACACGAGCGGGAAGAGGTTGTGCGGGCTGGTGTCGTAGACATCCGGATATCCAGACCCGACCACGTTGAAGTACCGCAGGCTGGTGTGCCGTAGCCCGCGCGCGACGCCCTGGTCGCGCAGCAGCCATTCGCCGATCAGCTTCGATTCGCCGTACGGCGACTCGGGCGCCTTCGGCGTGCTCTCGGTGACGAGGTCGACGTCCGGCGTTCCATACACGGCAGCGCTGGAGGAGAACACGATCTTGTCGATCCCCGCCTTCTCCATCGCCGCCAGCAGGGTCGCCGTTCCCGTCACATTCTGCTCGTACGTGTGCAGCGGACGCTGCACTGAGACACCGGCGTACTTGAATCCGGCGATGTGCATGACGCCGTCGATCGGATGCTGCGAGAACACGTCGGTCAGCAGCCCGCCGTCGAGGAGCGTGCCGCGCACGAACGGCACCTCGGGCGGAACGAAGTCCTCGTGTCCGCTCGAGAGATCGTCGATCACGACGGCGTCGATGCCCGCCTCCGCGAAGGCGCGCACCACGTGCGCGCCGATGTACCCGGCGCCGCCGGTCACCAACCAAGCCATGGAGTCCAACCTATAGGCGACTGAGGTGAGAGCAGAGCGAGCTTGCTCACTCGGCCCAGCCGATTGAGCCTGTTGAGCGCGAAGCGCGAACATCGGCCGCTGTGGGGGCCTCCCGCCCGCGCCACCTCAGCGGTTGTCGGTCGCGACGAACAGCACGGCGTCGTCGTGCGGCACGAACCGCAGCGCGCCCTCGTCCGGCGAGACGAAGACCGCGTCGCCGCGTGAGACCTCCACGCTCGACCGCTCCCCCGCCACGGATGCCGAGCCGGCCGTGCACAGCACGATCGCCGGCCCGGTCAGCTCGAGCGAGGCATCCGCCGTCACGTGGGCGAGCTTGAAGTCCGGTACGTCAGGGGTGAAGAGCTCGAGCGCACCGACGCGAGACGGCGCCAGCAGCGGCGCGGGAACGGGCGTGAAGTCGAGCACGCGCAGAAGCTCGGGCACGTCGATGTACTTGGGGGTGAGTCCGCCGCGCAGCACGTTGTCCGATGCGGCCATCAGCTCGATGCCTGTGCCGGAGAGGTACGCGTGGATGTTGCCGGCCGGCAAGTAGAGCGCCTCCCCCGGTGCGAGGGCGACGCGATGCAGCAGCAGTGCGAGCACGACTCCCGGGTCGCCCGGGTAGGCATCCGCCAGCAGCCGCACGATGCCGAGCTCCCGGATGCCCTCACCCTTCGGCGAGCGCGCGATCGCGGTCGCCTGCGCCACGATCTCCTCTGCGGCCTCTCCGCCGCCGAGCAGCAGCCCGACCGTGGCTCGGAGTGCGGCCTCCTCGTCCTCCCCCGAAACCAGCATGCCGTGCAGCACGTCGAGCTCGTCGTGCGGCAGTCCGCTCGCCTTGCCCGTGGCGATCAGCCGATCGAAGACGGCGACCGACGTGCCCACATCGCGGAACCCGCACAGCGCATCGAACGGAGTGACGGCGTAGATCAGCTCGGGCTTGTGAAACGGGTCCTTGTAGTTGCGCTCGGGCGCGTCCAGCGGAACGCCCATCGCGTTCTCGCGGTCGAATCCAGCCTGCGCCTGCTCGGACGACGGATGCGCCTGGATCGACAGCGGGCCGGCGGCCGAGAGCACCTTCAGCAGGAATCCGAGGCGTGGCGCTCCCTCGTACGAGTCGCGCTCGCGCCATGCAGCGCCGAGCGTGGCGGCGGGGTCTTCCGAGACGAGCTCGGCGAGCGTCTCGGCGCCCTCGACCGGTTCGCGCAGCCGGCTCGGCGAGCCGGGATGCGCCCCCAGCCACAGCTCCGCCTCAGGCTCTCCGGAGGCGGTCCTGCCCAGCAAGTCGGCGATGCCGTGCGAGGACCCCCACGCGTAATCGCGAGGAACGTTGTCGATGCGCACAAACATCCGTGCCCGCCCTTTCTTCCGGTTAGTCGCAGAGTACCAACGGCCTTGGGGTGGCCGGATGCCGCTGCCTAGGCTGACCGCATTCCACCGGTCTTCACTGCGCGGCAGCGTGCGCTGTCGGCGACGACCGCACGCGACCCGAATCACGATTCAACGGAGCAGACATGGCATTCGAGCCTCTCGCGGCAGACTTCTACGGCTTCTCGAACGAGCTCACCGAGCAGGAGAAGGAGGCGATCGCGAACCTGCGGGAGTACCTCGAGACCGAGGTGAAGCCGATCGCGAACGAGTACTGGGAGCGGGCGGAGTTCCCGAAGCAGATCATCCCCGACCTGCACCGCCTCGGCGTCGCCGCATTCGCTTGGGATGAGACGAAGCCGTTCCCGAACTCGGCCGTGTTCCGCGGATTCGTCGCCCTGGAGCTGGCCCGCATCGACGCCTCCGTCGCCACCTACGTCGGGGTGCAGAACGGACTGGCCGCCGGTTCGCTCAGCGCGTGCGGCTCGCAGGAGCAGCGCGACGAATGGCTGCCGAAGCTGGCCTCCGGCGAGATCATCGGCGCGTTTGGTTTGACCGAGCCGCTCTCCGGATCCGACTCGGCTCAGGGTCTTCGCACGACGGCCGAGCGGCAGGGCGACGAGTGGGTCATCAACGGCTCCAAGCGCTGGATCGGCAACGCGACCTTCAGCGACATCACCGTCATCTGGGCGAAGGATGTCGCCGATGGCCAGGTCAAGGGCTTCATCGTCCCCACCGAGACGCCCGGCTACCACGCCACGAAGATCGAGGGCAAGCAGGCGCTGCGGGCCGTGCAGAACGCCGACATCACGCTCGACAACGTGCGCGTGCCCGAGCGGCTGCGCCTGCAGAACGCGAACTCGTTCCGCGACACAGCCCGGGTGCTGCGTGCCACGCGCGCCGAAGTGGCCTGGGCGGCGGTCGGAGTGGCGGTGGGCGCGTACGAGGCGGCCGTGAAGTACGCGGGCGAGCGCATCCAGTTCGGCAAGCCGATCGCGGCGCACCAGCTCGTGCAGGACATGCTTGCCGGGTCCCTGGCGAACATCACGTCGTCGCTCGCGCTCGTCGTGCAGGTGTCACGGATGCTCGACGCCGGCACCCAGCGCGACGAGCACTCCGCGCTCGCCAAGGCTTTCACCACCTCCCGGATGCGCGAGACCGTCGGCTGGGCGCGCGAGATTCTCGGCGGCAACGGGATCGTGCTCGAGTACGACGTGGCCCGGTTCTTCAGCGATGCCGAAGCGCTGTACTCCTACGAGGGCACCCAGGAGATGAACACCCTCATCGTGGGCCGGGCGATCACGGGCCTCGGCGCGTTCGTGTAGTGCGATTCGGGCCACCCGCGCCCGGTTAAAGTAGCCCCATGACGCAGACCTCGCCGGCGACGGCGCCTCGCACCGTGCCGACAGGTCAGGGCTGGATGCTCGCCTTCGCGGGTTTCATGTTCTTCACGCTGTTCGCGCCAGACTTCTGGCGCAACTCGATCAGCTGGTATGGCTGGGGCGTCGCGGCGCTGATCGGGCTGATCGGCAGCATCGTGTTCCTGGTGCGTGCGAAGCCGCGCGTGCCCGTGCGCAAGTGGCCGAAGACGCTGCTGCTGTTCCTGCTGCTGTGCATCGTCTCGATCGCGTGGTCCGCGTACCGCCTCGAGTCGGCGGAGGCCGCCGTCACGCAATTGGCGACGACGACCGCGGCTGCGTTCTTCGCGCTCTGCCTCAACTGGCAGCAGATCCTCCGTGCACTCGGCGCCGCGTTCCGCTGGATCATCGGCCTCTCGCTCATCTTCGAGCTGATCGTCTCGCTGATCATCCGGCACCACATCCTGCCGATCTTCACGACCTATCAGTACCCGTCGGGCAAGCTGCCGAACGCGTTCTACTGGAGCCGCGACCTGCTGTTCCACGGCGGTCAGATCCAGGGCATCGTGGGCAACAGCGACATCCTCGGTATGATCACGCTGTTCGCCCTCATCGTGTTCGGCATCCAGCTCGCGGACCGCACCGTGAACCGCACTGCAGGCATCGTCTGGCTCGTGCTCGCCGGCATCACGTTCCTGCTCACCCGCTCCTCGACCGTGATCGTCGCCCTGGCCGCGGTC
>Ga0164242_10005950_pt1 | contig 13486 bp, 10 predicted proteins | sample OricomgcompostMG_FD_108783 | JGI IMG/M metagenome (GOLD analysis project Ga0164242, IMG submission 108783) | Miracle-Growth compost microbial communities from Emeryville, California, USA - Original compost - Miracle growth compost (MG) ...
GCATGACCAGCGGGTGTACCCATGGCGTAGTCGAAGACGGCACACATCGGTACGCCAACCATGCCCACGCTCTCGGCAGCATCGGTCCACCCGGGAGCCTGGCTGAAGATGTGGTTCAGGACGGCCAGCATATGCTTATAGTCCCTGATCTGGCTCTTGCCGGTCGGGTCCTTGTTATAGGGTGGCTTCCGAGGAATCTCCTCCCACATCTCACAGAAGTACATGTAGACGCGTGAATTGCCTTCGATGAACTCCTTGAACTCCTGGAGCACCGGGATCAGCTTCTTGTCGGGGTGCTTGTCCGTGTGCTCCACGGTTTGGCGAAGCCATTCCCGGTGCACACGGTGGTCCGCAGGGAGCCAGGCACCATGCCTAGGTAGGGTATGTCAGTCACAGTTATGGATTTACTTGGAAGTCATCTCCCGGGGTAAGTCATCCCCAGGGTAGGTCATCTCTCGGGACATCCGACACATGGCCTGTAAAGAATATAGGTCTTACTTGTGCACCTTGTACTTCTCTGGGATATTATGCTCGTCGCCGTGTTGCCAGACCATCTTGATATCTTGAATACAGCTGAAAACTAAACAAAGATAAAGGCCGCCTTATGAAACATCCAAGAGGGATTATGAAATATGCTCGAGGTCAATTGGGATATTGTATTGAGGGGTACCTTGCTGCTGCGGACATCCAATGACGTCGGTGAACGTCATCGTATGTTGACATCGTAAGAGACTTTTGCTTAGAGACATGATTAGGCCCAATCGAGCCCGCATTCTGCACACGAAAGCGTGAGCCCCATGGAACGAAATTTTGATGGAACGTGGGGCACCTCTTGCAACAGCCATAATCACAATGACTGTATTACGTCTAATTCCCGAAGGTGGGTTTCGAACCAGGTGCAAGCCCGTAAAGGTCCAGCATCGTGCACGGGCCGCATCGACAAATGCTTGGCAGGAGTCGCGATAGATCATAGTGCCTTGGGACTGATACATTCGCAAGTATCAAGTAGATATATAGCAATTCTATGACGACCCAATGCCATTCCTACGGGTCATGCTGATATTTTAGCTAGGAACACCAGCAGCTTTCTTCCGCTGAGCCGCAGCATGCTGGCGTGCGTGGTCCTTCCGGTCCTTCTCATTCAGAGGATTGTACAGCATGTCGCAATCCTTGCATATCGTAAACCCGGGGTCATTCCTGATGGACAGATTTAGAGTCGTTTGTACTCCGGCCCGTTTCGGCCGCCACCTGGCCCGCGGCTTCGTCTTCCTCGCCCCGTCCCCGCTGTCGGCTGAAGCTTCGCCAGCGTTCAAGGAGGCTGGCTTTGCCTCTCGCAAGGTGATCCGCTCTCCTTTCGTTGGTCCGGGCACCCCTCCCTCCTCATCGCCTCTTGTAGTAGCAGCATGGTCGGGTTCGTCTAGAGCATCACCGACCCCCTCTCCATCACCAAGCGCGGAGCTTGGCTCGCCTAGAGCCTTGCCAGTTTCCAACTCGGGGCGGGTGGTGAGTCGCCTCCGCTTTCGCGATTTGGCGAGGACCGGCGGAGATGAAGGGGGTGACTCGGGGTCGATCGGGTCCGAGGTTTTAGGTGAAGGCGTGGCACTGGAGCTGGACTTGAGGGGTTTGAAGAATGCCAATATTGATCCTCGCTTCACTGGCTCCGATTTTGGAAGGTCAGGCCCTACTGGAAGCCGTGGTTGGTCGGAACAGGCTGACAATGCAGAGGCCCCTGATCCGGGTGTTTCGACCCTTCGTCTCTTTGTTGGCGCTTCAGACAGTGTATCCGATTGCCTCTGCCGGCCATATGTTCGCAATGGGCGTTTGCGTTCTGGTCGCATCCTGACCTCCATGGGTTTAGGGCTGCGACAAAAGTTAGAGAGGTACTAGTTCGGGGGATATACCGAAATACTTACGAACACTCCATTACGCTCGATGTTAGGTAGCTTTATGGCATTGACGGAGGGGTTGTCGGGGGCGTGCTGACTAGAACATGCAGCTGTTTAGGTCGCCCTCGAATACATCGTTGATGGGGGGAGAGGGTTGTAGTGCCTTCTTCACAATAGAGAGACGGCTCCTATAATCCAAAAGACGGTTAGAGTAGCAGGGAGGGTCAGTGGCGTTGGCAAGAGGCTTTAATGCCCCTCCAAAGTAGGTACCTATGTTCGGGAGACGCGTCGCGGGAGTTGTGAGACGCGTCGGGGCTGTTTGGCTGCGAAAACGGAGTTGAGGACTGACGGGCCGATACCAGCTGTAGAATTCGGTGGATGGATAAGCAACCCGACCCTCCCGATAAGCGGTTCCTGCGTCATTCGGAACTTTTTTGGCCATAGTCGTTTGACAGCCCTTTCACACGCGATCAAACCACTGTTCCCCAGCTCTACTTTCATTTTTGTCACCAAGTTCGTCGCCAAATCGTCAATGGCTCCGGCATGCATAACATGCGCCTCTCCCACCAGAAACTAGCGAGCTCGGTCCGTCGCTCGATCCACACCGTCCACCCGACGACCTCCCTCACCTCGCAGACGAGACCCAGTTCCGCTCAACGGCACTTCCACCTAACGCCCGCGGCCAATCTTCCTCGGAAGCGGAGTTTCTTCACATCCAATGTCCTACTGCAACAAGATGGTAGCGCCGACCCTCCAGCGAGCCGCAATCGCCCCGCCGTAGACGATAGCGTGGTAGGAGAGAAGAGTCGAGGTCCCACACGCAGTAGCAACGGGCCGCAGAGACAACCGCCGTCGACGCGCCGCAAGCCGGCGCTGAAGAACTCGCTCCGCCGCGTCGCCGTCGTTGCGCAGAAGGGCGTTCCCTCTCGACCCGCGGCCGCGGCGGCCGAGCTGGCCGACGACGGTAGCTCGACCATCACGGCCGTGTGCGTCGCCGAGTCGTTCGACATGGACGCCGTTGCTGGCGCGTTGCAGGTGCACGGCTTTGTGCTGGACCCGGACGATACGGGGTTTGAGGTACACGAGGTTGTGCATGCGAGGGGCGTCAACGGCGGCGACATCTTCGTGTTCCCCTCCGGTACGGTAGTTACGTGGTCGCTGCCGCCGGACGTGGTGACGACGCTGGCGACAAAGTACCTGCTCCCCGCTGCTGAGGATCCACACCTAGACCGCAAGGAGGTCGAAGACCTAGAGTACGCCGTGGACCCCGAGCGGGACCAGAGCGCCATCAATGGCGACGTGGTGGTGCTAGGCACGAAGCAGGAGGCGCAGGACGGAGACAAGCTAAACACGACGATGGCCAAGATCGCCTTCTCGTCGGGCCTCGCGCGCAGCACAAAGTTGGCGGTTCTCGAGAGCTCTCTCAACCACTACTTCGACAGCACGCGGCGCATACCCGCGCTACTATCCCGCGGCTCCCGGTTCGCCCTATCGAGGAAGTTCATCCTGCAGAAGACGGGCGAGCTGCTGAGCCTGCGCGCCCAACTGAACCACTACAACGAGCTGACCGACTCGCTGCCAGACATCTTCTGGGACAGCAAGAGCGAGCTCAGGCTGGAGACGTACTACGACCGGGTCGGCAAGGCGCTCGACGTCGGCGTGCGTATCAAGACCTTGAACGAGAAGATGACCTACGCGCAGGAGGTGGTCGACGTGTTGAGAGAGACGTCAAGCGAGAAGCACAGCACTCGCCTCGAGTGGATCATCATCGTCCTCATTGCGGTTGAGGTGCTGTTTGAGCTGAGGAGGGTGTATATGGAGAGGCATGAAGCTAAGGCAGAGGAGGCCGCAGAGGGCCAATTGTGATGTATACAAAGTAGATAAAGTGCGCACTCGGTTACTACCGAGAACTAGATGAGATATGATACCCTACTCAACCTCTACTCCGAGATTCTAAAAATGATAGAGCGGCGTTGGAGGATGGGCCCAGAGAGGAAGACCCAGTGCCGGGTCAGTTTAACGTTCTGCCCCGAGTCTAATGTCATCTGGGTATCCGTACGTCTCCTAGGTCGAGGTTACGGCAACCTCGCGATCGGTGGTAATGGCTCCGGGTGGTTAACCTCCCGCCCATTGCCGGAAGCAACATGACGGATCCCGGGGCGAAAGGTACTCCATATGTTTTCATCTGCCAACCTCCAGTGAACACTCATTTGGTATAGAAGTATGCATGAATGAATTATTTCAAGGCTCAGAGCCCGTAGATGAGCCCGTAGATGAGCCCTCTACACTGCCTAATCAAAGCACAACACAAAGGTGAGCGAGCGCCCAGCTCCGGACCAGACCGACGCCTAAACCATTCCATCCCTGGAAAGAAAAAAAAGAAGCCGACTCCTAAATCTACACTGCCGTGCTTTGACCTTTTCTCCTCCTTTATTATTATACACACAAACATCCGTCCTTGTTTTCTTATCGCGACACATGCTCGGGCTTGAAATGCTAAGCTTCGGGTGGCTGCAGAAGCTGGTCGAATTTTTGGCGCTTTACCATCCAACATGAGCAGGAGCCATGCTACCTTTGCTGCGGACTTGCACCTCTGATAGAACAGGTTGGTTTGGGGCAGAAGAGCCCCCCAAAAAGAAAAGACCTCCCCTTTAAGAAGGAGGGTTGAACCCGCCAACAGGCGCCGGGCTCGCACTGCTGCCTTGCATCGAGAACGGAGACGCCGCGGGCGGTGGCGCAACGGCTCCATTGGCCCCTCCCGACATGGGACTTCGCACAGGCTGGACGGACGGCTTCGGGCTCGGGGACATGCTGTTATTGTTGTTACCCATAGCAGTCTTGTTCGCCCGGTGGGCAGCCAACTTCTGGAGATCGACGTTCCCCATGCCCGTGAGGCCGATGCCCGCGAGGCCGGCGATCTCGCCGGGGGGCACTTTAGTGCCGTACCCGATCGTCCGCGCCTGGGCGTCTTGGCGTGCCTGGGCCTGCTGGCGAGCTTGCTCTACCAGCTGCTGCTGCTCCGCGTCTCCCATAAAGGTGTGGTAACCCGTTATGCCGACGGCGCGGGTGGCCGACTGCTGCTGCGCCGCCGCCTGCTGTTGCGGCACTGGCTGTGGCATCATGCCCGGTGAACCGGCACTATACTGGCGCGCGTGGGCCGGCATTGCTTGTCCTGGGGTTCCATACGGAGGGCGGCTCATCTGCTGTTGCTGCTGGTGATGCTGCTGGTGCGAGGGCGTCGGGGATTGGTTATATCCGTGGGACTGTCCTTGCATCTGCGGAGTCGCTGTTCGCTGGGGCATCTGGCCGTTTAAATATGGCGGGAATTGCGTCCGTGGAACAGGTTGTTGTGGATGCATTGGCTGCGGCGTCTGTTGCTGCTGCTGTTGCTGCGGCTGCGGAGGGTAACCCCCTTGGAACCCCGGTGGGAACCGTTGGTTCGGTGTACCCTGTCCCATGTTAGGGTAGCCCTGTTGATGTGGGTGCATCCGTCCGGGGTTCGGTACGCCACCAGCATACTGAGGCATGTTGGAGTGTCCGTACGGGGTTTGAGATTTCGCGAGCTGAGGTGCCAGACCCCCATAGCTGCTTGGCGTACGGTACGCCTGAGGTGATTGCCGGCCCTGCGCTTGGTGCGGCTGTGCCATCTGGACGGCCGAGGCCGACCGCTGGTACATGTTAGGTTGCGGCCGGACCGGCGTCTGGGGATAGTGTGGCGTATTTGGCATCGGCGACCGACCCCCGTACTGGGCACCGTACTGGTGGTTTGCGTACGGCGTGCCGGCCGACACGCTCGGGGTCCGGTGGGACCGCTGGCCAGAATTCGAGGCTTGGGCAGCTGCCTGCCTGGCGCGAGCGGCCGGCTCGTCTTCCTCCATCATGCCCTTGTATTCGATGGCACGGACCTCGATCTTCGTACTGACGTTCAGGTCTTGCAGCTTATCCGAATCAATCCGAGCGACGGCAAACGGAGGCAAGGTCTGGATGATGAGGGAAAGCTGCGACTTCAGCGCCTCATAGGTCATCGTCTCTTCCTCGGTCGGTTGGTGGCAGAGGGAGCCGTTCCGGAGCATGTCGCCATTCGGAGGGTCGGTCGAATGCCGGTCCTGACTTGTAGGCAGGGTCAGATTTCGGTTACGCTGGTAAGACGCGAGGGTTTCGATCAAATCCGAAACCTCCTCGAGAAGGTCGTCCACTTCTTTATCCTCGGTAGACTTTTGGCCAAAGACTTGGGATAGGCTCGGGTCGATGGCAGAATCGTCCCAGTTGTCGGCGACTTCCTGGATAAATTCTTCATCGATCTCCATAACCGGTCCAGCGGCATCTTCGGCGGTCTCGTCACTGGGGTCATAGGACTCGATCATCCGCTGGAGATCCCTCCGACCCCATTGCTGCCAATACATGTGGCTAAGCTGGCCAGAGGATATCATAGCCGCGGTGTCGTCCTTGCAGGGGGCGAAGGTAGAGAAAGCCCCCCGGAACAAGGCCTCCATCTCAGACATCTCAAGTTCGGTCGAAGAAGGCTTGTGCCCAGCAAGACTCTGGGCTCGTTGCCTCTGTTTTGTCTTGATGTGGGAGGACGGTGTCGCGTTGCTGTAATCCAGCCATTGTCCCATTGAAAGATTTTGAGAGAAGTACGTGCCAGACCGAAATCTCGATTGGTTTGTGAGTTCGGGGTGGTAGAATGTCAGCACGTTATTCTTGATCGCGCTCTTGGCCGGCTTGTGGGGTTGGAGGGGTGCGAGGTTTCCAGGAGACGGGAAGGTCTGGCCAAACACACGCGACCGACCGGGCATGTCGTTAGCACTGATCCCAGGAGCAGGTCGCAGTAGTTGGAACCCGGGAGGCAGGTCGATATCTCCTGTGATCTTTGGGGTCCGCTCTTTTCCCTCCGATTCCACATTGGGACGTTGGGGCAGGCTGGAAAGAAGGGGTCTCCGACCGGTGTTGGTGTCAGCTTGGATCATCAAGCACCCGAGTTTCTGGGAGTCATCGTCGTCCATTGGCTTGGGTTTGTCTGGCTGGTAGCCATCAAGTTGGGGGTAGGCAAGCTCTCGCCTAAAGAGCTCGTAGGCCTTACCCATAAGGGTGGTGACTTTGGTAGCCTTCTCATCGGATGCGACGGGTTCACCGCTAGACTCCGTAGACGCCAGTTTTGCCAGTTGAGCCTTCCCTGCAAGTGTGATATCGGCCATAAACTCCTCCAGCGTACTGTAGCCATCCTGCTTGACTTTGTCCTCGATGGTGGTGGCAGTAGCAGCGGCGGTCGTGGACTCCTCAGACTTTTGCCGCTTTGCCTGGGGCTCATCATTCTGGTCCCTTTCAGGTAGCGGGAACTTGAGGATCGCAGTGTCTTGGTCAAGACTAGATATAGTTAGCATTGGAATAGATGTTGCGCTCGCCCTCGTTTGTGTCAAGATACAGAGAGAGAGAGGAGCAGGGAGGTCGAAGAGACGACTAGGAATCTAGCGCATACCTTTGTAGGACATCCAGATAATCGCGAACAAGGGCTTTCTGGTCGCGCTCTATGTGGGTGCCATTGACCGGGAGGTTGTTCTCAAGGGTGGTGTCGAGTCCAGTCGTGGAATCTTCGCTCTCGTTGCGTTTTCGCTTTGTTGACGATTGGATTGACGAGGGCGAGTCCGGGCGCGGCGGCAAGGGTGAAGTGCCGTTGACCTGGGGAACGGCGACAGCAGGCGAGGCCATGGCGGACGGTATTGAGAGGGTGATAATCAATGCGCGGGTCGAAGGTTGAGGTTTGGCGGGCTTGCGGCTGTCCCCTCTACCGACCTAGCTCGGATTTTGTCGCGCGGTTCGCGTCGCCACTTCGCGATGGATGGAGCGGTCGTCGGGGGGGTTGCAACTCCAAAATCTAAAAAGTCGTCGGCAAGCAGCAACGTTGGCAGGGCGATAGTCATCCAAAACCACCGCCGGAGCTCATAAGACAATGCCTAGGGCCAATACTGACTTGTCTCCGGTCTTCATGCGACGTTTTGGATTTATATTCCCGATACAATGTTGTGTGCAAGGGGGAGGATCAGTGGGCTGTCACTCTTCCCAGCAAGTGTCTTGATCTCCTGCGAAAAGCCAGGCAAGGCTAATTTTGGCGCTAAACCGCTCCTGGGCGGGTGCTATGGGGCACACTAAAAGTCTGAGGCAGTGATCACGTGATCTACCCAACCCGGATCCAACCAATCCTGTGACGCGCACGTCCAGCCGATTCACCCCAACACCAGTTCGTTGCAGCATGGCTAAGATTAACAAGGTAACAAGGCACACCATGCAAGGGAGGCACTGATACAGACGATGTAGTCTGCCACAATACAGGTACCGAGGTAGCCTTCTCATGCAGGAGATTAGGGGATAACCGGCACTTGTTAAGCGACAAGACTTTCGACCTTTATTTGCCTTTGCTGTGTAGTAGGTAAGGTTGCTAACTGCTGACAGTACTTGTACATTACAAAAAGGAAACCTCCGGGCAAAGGAAAGGAGGGGAGTGGGATGCGTTAGCTACCAACTTTAGGTACCTACTAGCAGCTATACTCCATGAGAGCGGACCACTTGTAGGTTTGGTGCTGTCTCCAGGGCCGAGGGCTGTGTTGCTCTCCAAGTCAATAGGCATAGGAATTGTCCCCGAGTCTCTCAGCTACCATGCAATAAGAAATATTACCACACAATGAAAAATCCCCTGTGTTCAACAGTGCCTAGCCATCCATCCCTTCGATTCCTCCTACTCTTGATTCCTCAATTTCACGTCTCGCGATCTAGGGAAAATAGAGTTGCTGCTTGGCCTTCTACTTCGCCTTGGCGAGACCGACGGTGCCAGCGCCAAGATCGTAGATGGAGTACCACCTCCGGAGGAATGAGTCACCGAGGATGGCGAGGGGACCAACTGGCTCCGGGAAGTCCATGCCGAAGAAGGAGGAGATGCAGCTCCCCGAGACCTCTAGGACGTAGTCGTAGGGCGTAATGGTGAAGTTGTAGCCGCTTAGAGCGAAGGTGACATCCTTCATGCTGTCGCGCTTAGCGCAGTCGACGGTGTATTGTCCGTTAAAGCCCTTCTTAGCACCGATCTCTGCGTTCAACATCTCGGCGAGCTGGCTGGGAAGCGCGATCAAAGATGTACCGGTGTCTAGGATGACGCCGGTGCCCTCAAGGTCGGCAACGTCGTTGCCGTAGGCGACCGAGTCGAGGTCGACCTCCCAGTAGGCCTTCCTCCGGAGCGGGATGGTGGTGATCTTGCCTTCGTAGTGGTCCTTGTTGATGCCGCCGAAGATGGCCTCGGACTCATCTTCTTCGCCGCCGGCGTTGGTGTCGCTAAGATAGAAGGCGAAGACGGGCTCGTCGATGAGCTTCTGGTTGATCATGTTGTAGAAGGGCGGGACGACGTTGTTGACAGCGATGGTATCGAAGCCGAGACCGAGGATGCCATCGAAACGGCCGAAAGCAAAGGCGAGACCTGGCTCGCTCGTTGCCTCGCCAAAGTCCTGGGCCTTGATCTTGAGGTCGCCGATGGTCATAACATCCTGGGAGATGTACCCGCTGACGCTGCCGGACCCGTACCTGATGTCGAATTGCGTGCCGTTCTTCTTGTAGCTGGAAGAGGCGGACGAGTCGTACTTGGAGTGGAGGTAGCAGGCGATAGACCCGCACTCCGACGACGGAACCCACAGGTTGGAGCTGCCAGTATCCAGGACGACCTTAAAGCTCTGAGGCGGGGACCCGATGGTGATCTCGGAGAAGTCTAGAGGATGGACGTTAGAAAGATGTAGCAAAGAGAAGAGGTTGGGAAGCTGGTCGGCGGGAAGCTATTTACACTGCGCATTCATGAAGTTGCTTATCGGGACTGGGTGGTTGCCATCGACGTGGACGGATGTGTCCTGGAACACAGCATTGGCGTGGGTGTTGGGTCGCACTCCCATGTACTTCTGGCCAAGACGCTCCATCTGGGTGTCGATGGGGACAGTCTCGAGCTGCTCCGAGAGGGGGATCTTCTTGAGCTTCATCTTGTGGACACCGGCCTGGGCCGAGCCGAGCAGCACCGCTGCTGTCAACAGAGCACCCTTCATGTTGGGCGGCTCGAACGTCGGGGGTATGACGATTAGGTTTAAAGGGAAGGAAAGGTTGGAAAACGAAAGGAAGGTAAACAAAAGGTCAAGAGTTTGATGTTTGACGATGATCCAGTCTCGTAATTCGAAATGCGATCGGAGGACAGTGGCGCTGTGTGATGATGGAGCGAAGGAAGACGAGGAGGAAGGCGGACAGTGAGGTCACAGGTGGGTGGGTGGAGAGTCTTGTGAGTACAGAGTACTACTACGTAGTAGGTAATAAGTGGAGACGGGGTACCGCTTGCGTTCCACATTACGAAGGCGGTTGCCTGGTAACTCCGTACCCGGTCTGGCCGAGCCAAAAGGCCAAGGCGCCACCAATGATGGATGACATGCACGGGCCAGGTCATGTGGGCAGGAGTTTGTTGTGTGGCTGGGATTGGCAGCTGGCCACGTCGAATGCTGCACTAGTTACCTCCGCGTGTACCTTACATAAGAAGCACCAATGAGCAGCGACTTCGCCCTGCCGTCGGACAGTTTGCCCGAGCCCGAAGTCCTCTCGCATATGGACAAGAAGTGCGCGGGTTCGGCGAGGGTGAGATGGACTTCGGACGATTCGGATCCCTGCTCATCCCACCTAATCATCGCGATGATGACTTGGGAGATCTCTAACGTGTCTCATGCATTTTGTAGAAATGAAGGACGAGGTAGTAAGGATTAGAGAAGGATCCTACCTTAGGTAATCAAGACGGTCCTTGTTAGTGTTGTACACTACTACCTTAGTATGTAGACATCCCTCATCACCACCTATCTACTGTAGCCCTAGGTGGTACCTCCGGAGGAAGCCGTCAGAACCAAAGGGGTTCCTGCCCTGCGCCCTGTTGATTTGCTGTGTCCCCGAATCAGGATGCTCTTTCCAAAACGAGTATGCGACCTCGGGTTACTTCCTCCTCGACTCGTGGAAAACCGGACCACAGTTATTAAGGGCAGGGTAGAAAGAAGGATTCTATGAAAGAGCCCACGATAACGGCAGGAGTCTGTACCGGTTAGAGCACCGGCTACTCGTGAGAAACGACGAGTAGGAAAAGCGCTGAGGTCATAACGGCGTGCGGGGAGACAAATTTGGAGACGAAGCATCCCACCAAAAATCAGCTCGCTTCCTATTATTTATCGCAATTGCTGGTGCCCCGCTAAGTGACCTGCCTTTGCGTTGACTTGGGAAATTTTTCTCCTCCGAGTGCGCACCATTCTTTGAGTCAACACCAAGACACAACTCTCCCACCTCAAACTCTCACGATCCCTACAACTCTCCAAACTAATACAGCAGTCAATTCGACTGCCACAACCGTTACAATGGCTTCCAATTCCTCTTACTCGCTCTCCAACACTCACAAGGAGGTTTGTCTACTACCCCGCCATATCTGCCCCGAGCTGGCACACGACTGACTCACCGCTTGCAGATGCTCGAGAAGTCTCTGCTAGAGACAGACCCCGAGGTGGCTGAGATCATGGTAAGCCTCCCCATTACCCCCGACGAGCTGTCCCGGACGGCTTCTAACGTCGTGGCCCGACCAGAAACACGAGATTCAGCGTCAGCGCGAGTCCATCATCCTGATCGCCTCCGAGAATGTGACCTCGCGGGCCGTCTTCGATGCCCTAGGCTCGCCCATGTCCAACAAGTACTCGGAGGGCTACCCCGGCGCCCGCTACTACGGAGGAAACCAGCACATTGACGAGATCGAGCTCCTCTGCCAGAAGCGAGCTCTCGAAGCTTTCCACCTCGACTCCTCAAGGTGGGGTGTCAATGTTCAGTGCTTGAGTGGCAGCCCGGCCAACCTGCAAGTCTACCAGGCTATCATGCCTCCACATGGCAGACTGATGGGTTTGGACCTGCCCCACGGTGGCCACTTGAGCCACGGTTACCAGACACCGCAGCGAAAGTAAGTAGAGAGAACGCGAGGGGATCATGTCTTGGTTTCTGTCTGCTCACAACTAGCCACAGAATCTCCGCTGTTTCTACCTACTTCGAGACCATGCCCTACCGTGTCAACCTTGACACCGGCATCATCGACTACGACACCCTCGAGAAGAATGCCCAGCTGTACCGCCCCAAGATTCTGGTTGCCGGCACGTCCGCCTACTGCCGTCTGATCGATTACGAGCGCATGCGCAAGATCGCCGACTCCGTCGGTGCCTACCTCGTTGTCGACATTGCGCATATCTCCGGTCTCGTCGCCGCCGAGGTTATCCCGACTCCCTTCCTGTACGCCGATGTCGTCACCACCACAACCCACAAGTCCCTCCGCGGTCCCCGCGGTGCCATGATCTTCTTCCGCAAGGGTGTTCGGTCGACCGATCCCAAGACCGGAAAGGAGACCCTATACGACCTGGAGAACCCCATCAACTTCTCCGTCTTCCCCGGCCATCAGGGTGGACCCCACAACCACACCATCACCGCCCTGGCCGTTGCCTTGAAGCAGGCTGCCACCCCCGACTTCAAGGCCTACCAGGAGAAGGTCGTCGCCAACGCCAAGGCCCTGGAGAACAAGTTCAAGTCCCTCGGCCACAAGCTCGTTTCCGACGGCACTGACTCGCACATGGTCCTCCTGGACCTGCGCGCCTACAGCCTGGACGGCGCCCGCGTCGAGGCCGTGCTCGAGCAGATCAACATCGCCTGCAACAAGAACAGCATTCCCGGCGACAAGAGCGCCCTGACCCCGTGCGGCCTGCGCATCGGCACCCCGGCCATGACGAGCCGTGGCTTCGGCGAGGCCGACTTCGAGAAGGTCGCCACCTACATCGACGAGAGCATCAAGATCTGCAAGCAGGTCCAGGGCGCCCTGCCCAAGGACGCCAACAGGCTCAAGGACTTCAAGGTCAAGGTCGCCAGCGGCGAGGTTGAGAGAATCAATGAGCTGAAGAAGGAGATTGCCGCTTGGTGCCAGACCTTCCCCCTGCCCGTTGAGGGCTGGCGGATGGATGCTGGGATCTAAACGTCCCCCGTTGCCAGACAGGCGCTGGTCAGATGAGAGTTTGGGGAGGAGAAGGAAGACGGATCATGTCTTCAACAAGGGCGTAGTGGGAAAAAGGGAAATTCGGGTCCTTTCAACTGGGCCTGCAGATATGCATTTTTTGCGATTGGCATTTGGGGGCTACATAGGTTCAACATCTGGCATGAGAGAGGGATGTTTGGGTCAACCCCTGAGAGAGAGAGTATTTACAAACAGGAGGATTCGCTCAACGAAAACGGATCGGGACACATGGTTCTTGGTAGATGGGGAAACGGGAGCATCGCCTTCATCAAAGGCACCTCAAGGCGTTGCGATTTACTTACTTTACCATGGGCAGGCGGCGGGTCACTCATGACGACAAGCTCGGAGCCATGTTGGAGTTGGGAATTTGGGCCGCGCTATTCACGTTGGTTGCTTCAACGCAGCTTTGCATCTTGTTCAATTTGATAATTAGGTCTCTTATCGTATACTCGGGCCATCAATTTGCATGAGTTTTGTTTAAATGACCTTTCCAGGCTAGCGACTTTGTGTAATAACTCCC
>Ga0164242_10005951_pt1 | contig 13483 bp, 9 predicted proteins | sample OricomgcompostMG_FD_108783 | JGI IMG/M metagenome (GOLD analysis project Ga0164242, IMG submission 108783) | Miracle-Growth compost microbial communities from Emeryville, California, USA - Original compost - Miracle growth compost (MG) ...
AACGTGATGACCACCGCGCGGATGAAGCCGCCGTTCGGCATCGCGCAGACCGGCAAGAGCTTCCGCAACGAGATCACGCCGGGCAACTTCATCTTCCGCACCCGCGAGTTCGAGCAGATGGAGATGGAGTACTTCGTCAAGCCGGGCACCGACGAGCAGTGGCACGAGTACTGGCTTGACCAGCGCTGGAACTGGTACGTCGACCTCGGCATCGACCCCGCGCACCTGCGACGCTATGAGCACCCGAAGGAGAAGCTCAGCCACTACTCCAAGCGCACCGTCGACATCGAGTACGCGTTCAACTTCGGCGGGTCGGAGTTCGCCGAGCTCGAGGGCATCGCCAACCGCACCGACTTCGACCTGTCCACGCACTCCGAGCACAGCGGCGCCAACCTCACCTACCTCGACCCGGCCACCAACGAGCGGTACACGCCGTACGTCATCGAACCGGCCGCCGGCCTGACGAGAGCAGTGCTCGCGTTCCTGCTCGACGCCTACGCCGAGGACGAGGCGCCCAACGCCAAGGGCGGCGTCGACAAGCGCACCGTGCTGCGGCTCGACCGCCGCCTCGCCCCGGTCAAGGTCGCCGTGCTGCCGCTGTCGCGCAACACCGACCTCTCGCCGAAGGCCCGCGACCTCGCCGCCGCGCTGCGCAAGAACTGGAACGTCGACTTCGACGACGCTCAGGCCATCGGCAAGCGCTACCGCCGCCAGGACGAGATCGGCACGCCGTTCTGCGTCACCGTCGACTTCGACACCCTCGACGACGGCGCCGTCACGGTGCGTGAGCGCGACTCGATGGCGCAGGAGCGGGTGTCGCTCGACCAGGTGGAGGGCTACCTGGCCCAGCGGCTGACCGGCTGCTGATACACACTCGATGTGTATCGTTGGTGTATGAGCCGCACCAACATCGACATCGACGACGAGCTCATCGCTGCCGTGATCAAGGACTACAACCTGCACAGCAAGCGCGAGGCTGTCGATCTCGCGCTGCGGCTGGCGCGTCGCCCGCAGCCGCTGACCGTGACGGAGGTGCTTGCGATGCGTGGTACCAACTTCATCGACCCGGACTTCGACATCGATGCGTTTCGGGCGCCGCGGGTGTTCGCTGAACCGGACACGACGCAACGGCCGGCGTGATCGCTGATACGTCGGTCTGGATCGATTACTCGGCAGGCCGGCCGTCCTGGCAGGCGGATCGGCTCGAGGCGGCGATACGCACTCGGATCGCCATGATCGTCGACCCGGTGCGGTACGAGGTCTTGGCAGGGCTGAGCGCGGGCACGTCGCCGTCCCGGATACTGGCCATGTTCGGCAAGTGCGAGGACGTCATGCAACTGCACCGCATCGACGTCGAGGAAGCCGCGCGGATCTACCGCGGCTGCCGTGGATTCGGTGAGACTGTTCGGTCGCCGACCGACTGCCTGATCGCGGCCATCGCGATCCGCAACGACGTGCCGGTGCTGCACCGCGACCGGGACTACGACCTGATCGCCCGGCACTTCCCCCTGCGCGTGGAGTCCGAATGACCGCGCTCGTCGCCGCGCCGCTGCGCTACTCCGCGAAGGTCGCCGCCGACCCGCCGGTCGTGCTCGCCCCGATGGCCGGCATCACCAACACCGCGTTCCGCCGCCTGTGCCGCGAGGCGATGGCGCCGCAGCTTGCGCCGGGGCAGGCGGGCGGCCTGTTCGTCTCGGAGATGATCACCACGCGGGCGCTGGTCGAGCGCAACCGCAAGACCCTCGACCTCATCCGCTTCGGCGCCGACGAGCAGCCGCGCTCGATGCAGCTCTACGGCGTCGACCCGGCGGTGGTGGGCGCCGCGGTGCGGATGATCGTCGCCGAGGGTCTCGCCGACCACGTCGACCTCAACTTCGGCTGCCCCGTCCCCAAGGTCACCCGCAAGGGCGGGGGAGCGGCGCTGCCGTGGCGGATCGGCCTGTTCGACGACATCGTGCGCGCGGCGGTGCGCGAGGCCCGCGGGGCGGTGCCGGTGACGGTGAAGATGCGGGTCGGCATCGACGCGTCGCACGTGACCTTCCGCGAGGCCGGGCTGCGCGCGCAGGACGCCGGGGTGGCGCACGTCGCCCTGCACGGCCGCACCGCCGAGGAGTACTACGGCGGCGAGGCGGCGTGGGAGCGCATCGCCGAGCTGGTCGACCTGCTCGACATCCCGGTGCTCGGCAACGGCGACATCTGGGAGGCCGACGACGCGCTGCGCATGGTCCGCGAGACGGGCTGCGCCGGCGTGGTGGTCGGGCGCGGGTGCCTCGGCCGGCCGTGGCTGTTCGCCGACCTCGCGGCCGCGTTCGCCGGCCGCGACGAGCGTGCGCGCCCGACGCTGCGCATTGTGGCCGCCACCATGCACCGGCATGCCCAGCTGCTGGCGGAGTGGATGGGCGACGAGCGCTGGGGCGTCACCGACTTCCGCAAGCACGTGGCCTGGTACCTCAAGGGCTTCCGGGTGGGCGGGCCGGTGCGGGCGGCGATGGCGCAGGCGTCGTCGCTGGCCGAGCTGGACGATCACCTGGCCGGGCTCGACCTCGACCAGCCCTACCCCGTCGAGGTGCTCGGCCAGCCGCGCGGGCGCACCACCGGCGGCCGCGGGGTCGCGCTACCGGTGGGCTGGCTCGCGTCCCGGGAGTCCCGCGCCGTGCCTGCCGGGGCGGAGACCGACCACGGCGGCGGCTGAGTGCTGCGGAAAGTGTGAACTGGTCGACGGACAGCGCGTAGCTGGCGCAACTACGCTGTGCCGCACACGGCGCCGCGATCCGGCTGCCGCACCGCGACGGACGGAGACCTCCCGCCATGCCGAACGGAACCAAGTTCGTGTACGACTTCGCTGAGGGCAGCAAGGACATGAAGGACTTGCTGGGTGGTAAGGGGGCGAATCTGGCGGAGATGACGAATCTGGGTCTGCCGGTGCCGCCGGGGTTCACGATCACGACGGAGGCGTGTCAGGCGTATCTGCGGTCGGGGCTGGAGCCGGAAGGGCTAGGCGAGGAGATCGGCGAACACCTGGCGGCGTTGGAGGCGTCGATGGGTAAGCGGCTGGGGCAGTCGGATGACCCGTTGCTGGTGTCGGTGCGGTCGGGGGCGAAGTTCTCGATGCCGGGGATGATGGAGACGGTCCTCAACATCGGCCTCAACGACCAGTCGGTGCGGGGGTTGGCGGCGCAGGCGGGTAACGAGCGGTTCGCGTTCGACTCCTACCGGCGGTTGATCCAGATGTTCGGCAAGACGGTGCTGGGTATCGCGGGGGAGCATTTCGAGGACGCGCTGGAGGCGGCTAAGGCTGCCAAGGGCAGCGAGAGCGACCTGGACCTGGACGCTGATGATCTGCGGCGGTTGGTCCAGACGTACAAGCAGGTGGTGGTGGAGTACGCGGGGCGGGAGTTCCCGCAGGAGCCGCGGGAGCAGATGGATCTGGCGGTCCGGGCGGTGTTCGAGTCGTGGAACACCGAGCGTGCGGTGATCTACCGGCGGCAGGAGCGGATCCCGTCGGATCTGGGTACCGCGGTGAACATCTGCTCGATGGTGTTCGGCAACCTGGGCATGGACTCGGGCACCGGGGTGGCGTTCACGCGTGACCCGGCCAGCGGTGCGCAGGGCATCTACGGCGACTATCTGCAGAACGCCCAGGGTGAGGACGTGGTGGCGGGCATCCGCAACACGGTGCCGCTGGCCGATCTGGAGGGTATCGACAAGAGGTCGTATGACCAGTTGATGCGGATCATGCAGACGCTGGAGGAGCACTACCAGGATCTGTGTGACATCGAGTTCACCGTCGAGCGCGGCAAGTTGTGGATGCTGCAGACGCGGGTGGGCAAGCGCACCGCGGCGGCGGCGTTCCGGATCGCGACGCAGCTGGTCGACCAGGGCCTGATCGATCTGGACGAGGCGACCTCGCGGGTCTCCGGCGCGCAGTTGGCGCAGCTGATGTTCCCCCGCTTCGACACGACGGCGGACCGCACACTGATCGCCAAGGGCATGAACGCCTCGCCGGGTGCGGCGGTGGGCAAGGTGGTGTTCGACTCCTACACCGCGGTCAAGTGGTCGCGGTCGGGGGAGAAGGTCATCCTGGTGCGCCGGGAGACCAACCCTGACGACCTCGACGGCATGATCGCCGCCGCCGGCATCCTGACCAGTCGCGGCGGCAAGACCTCGCACGCGGCGGTCGTGGCGCGGGGGATGGGCAAGACCGCGGTGTGCGGCGCGGAGGAGTTGCAGGTCGACACCAAGGGCCGGCAGTTCCGCACGGCCGGCGGGGTGGTCGTGGACGAGGGTGAGGTCATCTCCATCGACGGCACGTCGGGGGAGGTGTTCGCGGGCTCGGTGCCGGTGGTCGACTCGCCGGTGGTGCGCTACTTCGAAGAGGGCACGGTCGACCCGAGCGATGACCTGGTGGTGGCTGTCGACCGGCTGATGAAGCACGCCGACGGGGTGCGGCGGATGTCGGTGCGGGCCAACGCCGACACCCCGGAGGACGCCGCGCGGGCCCGCCGCTTCGGCGCGCAGGGCATTGGCCTGTGCCGTACCGAGCACATGTTCCTCGGCGAGCGCCGTCAGTACATCGAGCGGCTGATCCTGGCCGACACCGACGATGACCGCGACAAGCAGCTGGCCGAGCTGCTGCCGCTGCAGCGCGAGGACTTCGTCGGCATCCTCGAGGCGATGGACGGGCTGCCGGTCACCATCCGGCTGCTCGACCCGCCGCTGCACGAGTTCCTGCCCGACATCACCGAGCTGTCGGTGCGGGTGGCGGTGGCCGAGGCCCGCGGGGAGAAGCAGGAGGGTGACCTGCGGATGCTGCAGGCCGTGCACCGCCTGCACGAGCAGAACCCGATGCTCGGGTTGCGCGGCGTGCGCCTCGGTGTCGTCATCCCGGGGCTGTTCGAGATGCAGTCGCGGGCGATCCTGGAGGCCGCGGCCGAGCGCATCCGTGCCGGTGGGGTGCCGCGGGTGGAGATCATGGTGCCGCTGGTGGCGAACGTGCAGGAGTTCGAGACCGTCAAGCACAACATCATCGAGGTCGCCCGCGAGGTCCGCGCCGAGACCGGCGTGCACCTGGAGTTCCTCGTCGGCACCATGATCGAGCTGCCGCGCGCGGCCCTGACCGCTGACGCGATCGCCGACGCCGCCGAGTTCTTCTCCTTCGGCACCAACGACCTCACCCAGACCACCTGGGGCTTCTCCCGCGACGACGTCGAGGCCGCGTTCTTCTCCGCCTACCTGGAGAAGGGCATCTTCGGCGTCAGCCCGTTCGAGTCCATCGACGTCGACGGCGTCGGCGAACTCGTCCGCATCGGCGCCGACAAGGGCCGCTCCCGCCGCCCCGGCCTCAAACTCGGCGTCTGCGGTGAACACGGCGGCGACCCCGACTCCGTCCACTTCTTCGAACAGGTCGGCCTCGACTACGTCTCCTGCTCACCCTTCCGTGTCCCTGTCGCCCGCCTGGAGGCCGGGAGGTCCGTCACGCCGCAGTGACCGCGGCCGGCGGATCGGTACTGTCGGTGGGGTGTTCCGCCGTATGCGCTCCGAGTTCGATGCCCGCTGGTCGTCCAAGTCGCGCGGCGGCGACGCCGGCGGCGGCACGCTGGTCATCCCGACGCTGCCGCTCGTCCAGCAGATCCTCGACGAGTTCGGCCTCAAACACAGCATCGACGGCGACGGCGACCTCATGGTGCGGTGGGAGAGCTGCACCATGTACGTCTTCTTCTCCGGCGACGAGGGCGAGCTCGTCCGCGTCCGCACGTACCTCAACAAGTGGTCCGACGTCGAGACCCGCACCACGCTGACGGTGCTGCTCGACGAGTGGAACCGCACCCGCGCGCTGCCGAAGGCGTTCACGATCCTGCCGGACGAGGGGCTGGTCGGGATCTGCGCCGAGCACGCCTACGACTTCGCGCCGGGCGCCACCCGCGAGCAGATCAAGTTCACCCTCGGCTTCTGGATCGAGACCCTGCTGCACTTCGCGGAGTGGATCGAGGGCGAGCTGTAAGAGTGCCGTTCCGGCCCCCTCGGAAGCACCGCGACGAGCACCCACCGACTCGTCCGAAGCACCGGTCAGCCCGATCGCAGGAGCAGGCGCAGCAGCGCCATCCCACCGGTTCCACCACGTAGCGGGGCACGGCTGACTGGTGCGCCGAGGTGCTGCCGTAGGTTCGTCGGCGTGGAGTGGTACGACGCAGCGGCTCGCGAGCGTCGGGTCGTCGAGCCGGCCAAGCGGGCCGGCGCGGAGTCCGGGGCGCGCACGCGCGGCGACTTCGCCCGCGACCGTGCCCGAGTGCTGCACTCCTACGCGTTCCGGCGGCTGGCCGACAAGACCCAGGTCGTCGTGCCCGGCGAGGACGACTTCCCGCGCACCCGTCTCACCCACTCCCTCGAGGTCGCGCAGATCGGCCGGGAGATCGCCGAGGCGCTGGGCTGCGACCCGGACGTCGTCGACGCCGCCGGCCTCGCCCACGACATCGGCCACCCGCCGTTCGGCCACAACGGGGAGGCCGCGCTGGACGCCGTCGCCGGGTCGTGCGGCGGCTTCGAGGGCAACGCCCAGACGCTGCGGGTGCTGACCCGGCTCGAGGCGAAGGTGGTCGACGACGCGGGCGTGCCGGCCGGACTGAACCTGACCAGGGCGGTGCTCGACGCGACCTGCAAATACCCCTGGCCACGGCGCGACGGCACGGCGAAGTTCGGCTACTACGCCGCCGACGCCGAGGCGTTCGGCTGGGTACGGGCCGGCGTGCCGGCCGGCCGCCGCTGCCTGGAGGCGCAGGTCATGGACTGGGCCGACGACGTCGCCTACTCGGTGCACGACGTGGAGGACGGCGTGCACAGCGGCCTGGTGCGATTGGCCTCGGTGGACGACGCCGTCCGCGCGTCGCTGTGCGAGATCGCCGCGGGCACGTACTCCGCGCTGCCGGTCGACCAGCTCGCGCCGGTGCTCGACCGGCTGCTCGCGCTGCCGACGCTGCGCGATCTCGCCGGCTACGACGGCTCCTACCGCTCGCAGGCGGCGGCCAAGCGGGCCACGAGCGAGCTCACCGGACGGTTCGCCGGCGCGGCCGTGCAGGCCACCCGCGACCGCTACGGGCCCGGCCCGCTGGCGCGTTACGAGGCCGATCTCGTGGTGCCGGCGACGGTGGCGGCCGAATGCGCGCTGCTCAAGGCGGTGGCCGTCCACTTCGTCATGCGCCGCGCGGGGGCCACGGAGCACCAGGCCGGCCAACGACGGCTGCTGACCGAACTCGCCGAGCTGGTGATCGCGGCGGCCCCGGACGGCCTGGACCCGGGGCTGCGCCCTGCGTGGGACGCCGCGGAGTCCGACGCCGACCGGCTGCGTGCCGTGATCGACCAGGTGGCCCAGCTGACCGACACGTCCGCCGCCGCCTGGCACGCGCGGCTGCTGGCATCCCGGCCGACCTGAGCCGGGCCGGCCGGGACGCCGAGCCCTACAGCCGTACGGAGTTGCTCGGCGAGGCGGTCACCGCGTCGGCGGCCGTGCCCGTCGAGAACACGTACGTGCCGTGTTCGAGCGTGCGCGGCCCGGACGCGTCGATGTCGCCCTGAACCACGCCGAGCGCGCTGGTCGGCACGCTCACCCGCACGGTCGTGCTCTGCCCGGCGCCGAGGTGCACGCGGGTGAACCCGGCCAGCCGCTTGGCGGGGACGAGCACCGCACTCTGCGGCTGGGACGCGTAGACCGGCACGACCACGTCGCCGGCCCGGGCCCCGGTGTTGGCCACCTTCACTGACACCGACACCGCCTGGTGCCCCGCGCTCACCGACGACACCGACGACGTCGTCGTGGTGTACGACAGCCCATAGCCGAACGGATACGCGGGCTGGTACACCGGCCCGGTGCCGTTGTAGGTGTTCGGCATCGTGTTGTAGAGGTAGTCCGAGGGCTGGTCGTTCGCACTCTTGGGCCAGCTGACCGGCAGCTTCGCACTCGGGTTCACCTTGCCGTACAGCACGTCGGCGACGCCGTTGCCGCCCTGCGAACCCGGCCGCCACGCCGACAGGATCGCGTCGGCGTCGGCAGCTCCGCCGAGGACGTCCGGCCGATCGTCGATCAGCACGACGATCACCGGCTTGCCGGTGGCCTGCAGCGCGTCGACGAGTGCCTGCTGGTCGGCCGGCAGCGTGGGGTCGCGCTGGTCGTTCGGGCCCTCCGCACCCGGCGGCCGGCCGGCCACGACGACCACCGCGTCGGCACTCGCGGCCTTGCTGACCGCGTCGGCCTGGGTGGCGGCGTAGGTGACGTTCGACCCGCCCGCGTCCTGCAGGCCCTTGAGCACGGTGACCGCGGACTCGGTGCTGCCGTCGGGCACGCCCTGCCAGCCGACACTCCAGCCGCCGAGCGTGTCGGCCACCGAATCGGCGGCGGGGCCGGTGACGACCAGCTTCGCGGACGACTTCAGCGGCAGCACGCTCTTCTCGTTGCGCAGCAGGACCGTCGAATCGGCGGCGGCTGTGCGGGCCAGCGTGGTGTCGGCGCCGAGCACGGAGTCGGCCTTCGAGGCGTCGACGTACGGGTGGTCGAACAGCCCGAGCTTGAACTTCATCGTGAGCACGTGGGTGACGGCGTCGCGGATGCGGCTCATGCTGATCAGCTTGTCGTCGACGGCCTTGCGCAGGTTCGTGACGAACGAGTCGGCGTCCAGCGGCTCCATCGTGACGTCGATGCCGGAGTTCACCGCGAGCGCGATCGCGTGCTCGTAGTCGCCGACCACGTGGTACTTGTTCCACAGCGCCTCGACGTCCTGCCAGTCGCTGATCGTGACACCGGTGAAGCCGAGCTGCTTGCGCAGGATCGTGGTCAGCAGGTACTTCGACCCCGTCGCCGGGACGCCGTTGATCGACGAGGAGTCGACCATGACCGACAGCGCGCCGGCCTTGATCGCCTTCGCGTACGACGGCAGCTGGTAGGTCTGGAAGCTGCGCAACGAGATGTCCGTCGGGGTGCGGTCCAGGCCGCTGTCGGACGCCCCGTACCCGGCGAAGTGCTTCACGCTGGAGGCGACCTGACCGGACGTCTGCAGGCCGGTCACCGACGCCGCGGACATCGTCCCGGCAAGCGTCGGGTCCTCGCCGAACGACTCGTAGTAGCGGCCCCAGCGGGAGTCGGTGTCGACGTCGGCGACCGGGGAGAACGCCCACCGGACATTCGTGGCCGCGGCCGCCTTGGCCGCCGACTGCTGCACCCGGGTGACCAGCGACGGGTCGAAGGTCGAGCCCAACCCGATCTGCTGCGGGAACAGCGTGGTGCCGACGACGTCGTTCTCGCCGTGGACGACGTCGGCGCCGTAGATGATCGGGATGTGGTGCGGGGAGTTGTCGATCGCGTACTTCTCCAGCGCGTTGATCTGGGTGGCCCACGTCTTCGGGGTGTTCGGGTACGCGCCCTCGCCCGGGACGTCGCCGCCGCCGGACAGGATCGAGCCGACGGCGTCGGTCTGCAGGATGTCCTTCGCCTTGGCGGCGTTCAGCGGGCCGGCGTTGTAGCCGGTGCCGTCGCCGTAGAGCTGGCCGACCTGGATCTGCACCAGCTGGCCGAGCAACTCGGTCAGCGACAGCTGCCGCACCAGGTCTGCGGCGCGGGCGGTGGCCGACGCGTGCGGGTTCTCATACAGCGGGGTGCTCGCCTGCGAGCTGGTGGCCGTGATGACGCCGCCCGCGACGATCCCCGTTGCGGCGACGGCGGCGACGACAGCTATTTTGCGTCGTGACCGTGTCTTCTGTCTGGGCACCGTTGCCTCCGTGGTTGTCCGTTGCCTGGCGTGACCGGCGTGACCGCGGCCACAAAACATCGGGTTGAACCTGGCACTCGCCCGCGCCTCGGTCAAGGGATTCGTCGCATTTGGTCAATTCAGATCATTTGCGGCTATCACGGTCTATTTCCGCTTCTAAAACTGAAAATAGGTCTGGACGTGGCTACGATCCGTCGCATGGCACCCGTCGATCCGTGGATCGGGCCCCGCGGCAGCGCAGCGCGGCGCGTCCTGCAGATCCTGCGCGAGCACGGCCCGATGACCCGCCCCGAGGCGGCGCGGCTGACCGGCCTGTCGGTCAGCGGGATCCGGCCGATCGTGGCCGGGCTGATCAGCGACGGGCAGCTGGTCGAGCGCGACGAACCGGCGGCCCGGACGGCACGCGGGCGCGGCCGTCCCGGCAAGGTGCTGCAGCCGGTCGTGCCGCGGGGGCAGGTGCTCGGATTCGACTTCGGCCACGCGCACGTGACCGTCGCCGTCGCCGACCTGCGTGGCGACGACCTGCGGTCCGAGAGCCGCGAGCTCGACGTGGACCACCACGCCGACGACGCGCTCGCGCTGGGCGCCGAGCTCGCCCGGGGGCTGCTCGCGCCGAAGGGGGGCGGCGTCGAGCGGGTCGTCGTGGGGCTGCCCGGCCCGGTGGACCGCGCCGGGCTCCTGCGGTCGAGCACCATCGCCGCCAGCTGGTGGGAGTTGCCGGTCGCCGAACGGGTGGGGGAGTTGCTCGGCCTGCCGTCGGCCTGCGTCGACGTGGAGAACGACGCCCATCTCGGTGCGATCGGCGAGTTCGCGGCGGGCGCTGGCGCCGGGTGCTCGGACGGCATCTACGTCAAGGCGTCGCACGGGCTCGGCGCCGGGCTCGTCCTCGGCGGTGAGCTCTACCGCGGCGCCGACGGCCTAACCGGCGAGATCGGGCACGCCGTGGTCGTGCCGGGCGGACCGCTGTGCCGCTGCGGCGGGCGCGGTTGCCTCGAGACGGTCGTGGCCGTCGAGCACATCCTCGAGCAGGCCCGGTTCGTGATCGGCGGTGACGGCCCGGTCGTGCTCGCCGACGTCGCCGGGCATGCCGCCGTCCAGCGGATCGTCGCCGACGCCGGTCGCGCGCTCGGCCGGGCGCTGGCTGACGTGTGCAACCTGCTCAACCCCGGACGCATCGTGCTCGGCGGGGAGCTGGCGACCGCGGGCCGGCCGCTCGTCGACGGCGTCGTCGAGTCCATCCGGCGGTTCGGGCAGCCTGCGATCGTCGGCACCGAGGTCGTGCTGTCCACCCTCGGCAGTCGCGCCCAGGTGGTGGGCGCGATCCATCAGGCAGCCGAGCGCGGCCGGCTGCAGGCGTGGCGCGCCGCCGGCTGACCCGGGGCGGCCTGGGCCGTCGTTGCGCCGTCCTAGACTCGGTGCGTGGCAGGGCGGATCAGGGACGAGGACATCGCCGCCGTCCGTGAGAAGTCGCCCATCGACGACATCATCGGCGAGCACGTCCAGCTGCGGAACGCCGGCGGCGGCAACCTCAAGGGCCTGTGCCCGTTCCACGACGAGAAGTCGCCGTCGTTCAACGTCACGCCGTCGCGCGGGCTGTACTACTGCTTCGGCTGCCAGGCCACCGGCGACGTGTTCGCCTTCGTCCGCGACATCGAGCACGTCTCGTTCAGCGACGCGGTCGAGCGGCTGGCCGCCCGGGCCGGCATTCAGCTGCGCTACGTCGACGGAGCACCGGGCCCGTCGCACAACCGCGGCCAGCGCCAGCGGCTGCTCGAGGCGCACGCGGAGGCCGCCGCGTTCTACGCCCAGCAGCTCGGCAGCGCTGAGGGTGAGCCGGCGCGCAACTTCCTGCGCGAGCGGGGCTTCGACTCCGTCGCGGCCGCGCGGTACGGCTGCGGGTACGCGCCGTCCGGCTGGGACGATCTCACCCGTCACCTGCTCGCCAAGAAGTTCACCGCGAAGGAGCTCACCCTCGGCGGGCTGTCCAAGGAGGGTGGCCGGGGCGGCCTGATCGACCGGTTCCACCGCCGGCTGCTGTGGCCGATCAAGGACGTCGCGGGCGACGTCGTCGGCTTCGGCGCGCGGCGGCTGTTCGACGACGACCGCATCGAGGCCAAGTACCTCAACACCCCCGAGACACCGATCTACAAGAAGAGCCAGCTGCTCTACGGCGTCGACCTGGCGAAGAAGGACATCGCCCGCTCGCACCAGGCCGTCATCGTCGAGGGCTACACCGACGTGATGGCGTGTCACCTGGCCGGCGTGCCCACCGCGGTGGCCACCTGCGGCACCGCGTTCGGCTCGGAGCACGTCTCGGTCATCCGCCGGTTGCTCATGGACTCCGACACGTTCGTCGGGCAGGTCATCTTCACCTTCGACGGTGACGCGGCCGGGCAGAAGGCCGCCGAGCGGGCGTTCGGCGATGATCAGAAGTTCATGGCTCAGACGTTCGTCGCGGTGGCCGCCGGTGGTCTGGATCCGTGCGACCTGCGGCTCCAGCACGGCGACGCCGCGGTGCGTGACCTCGTCGCGTCGCGGATCCCGCTGGTCGAGTTCGTCCTGCGCGCCACCGTGGGCCGCTTCGACCTGGACACCGCGGAGGGTCGCTCGGCCGCGCTGGACCGCAGCGTCCCGCTCGTCGCCCAGATCAAGGACCACGGCCTGCGTGACGAGTACGCCCGGCGGCTGGCGGGCCTGGTAGGGCTCGACGACCCGATGCGGGTGGTGGCGCGGGTGCGCGGTCTGGTGCGCTCCGGGCAGCGGCGCGAGCAGGCCGAGGTCGCGCCGCCCGCGCGCCCCGCGCAGCCGGAGGTGGCGGAGGCGGTCGCCGCCGTCGAGCGGCAGGTGCTGCAGGTCGCGCTGCAGCTGCCCGCCGTGGCCGGGCCGGAGTTCGACTCGCTGACCCCGGAGGACTTCCTCGTCGAGCGCTACCGCGCGGTGCGCACCGCCATCGTCGAGGCCGGCGGGGCCAGCAACGGGCTCACCGGCGCCGAGTGGGCCAACGCTGTCGTCGGGCGGATCACCGACGAGCGGGTCAAGCGCGGTGTGCTGGCACTGACGGTCGAGGCGCTGCCGGTCAGCACCGACGTCGAGGAGCAGAGCCGCTACGCCGGGGCCGTGCTGGCCCGCATGCACGTCAACGTCGCCGACCGGGAGATCAGGTCGTTGAAGTCCAAGCTGCAACGGATCAACCCGCAGGAGGAGCCGGACGAGCATGCCCGGCTGTTCGGCGAGCTGATCGCGATCGAGGCGTACCGCCGCACGCAGCTCGAGCGCGCGATCGGCGGGCAGTGATGGCGTGGCTGCGCCGCGAGCGGCCGCCGGCGGACGTCCGGGCGCTGTTGACCGGTGACGAGCGGGTCGTGTCCTGGGCCGACACGCCGGCCGGGTCGGTCGTCGTCGCCACCCAGCGCGGGCTGTGGTGGCCGGGGCCGTCCGGCTATCGGTTGATCAACTGGGAGTTCGTCGACAAGGCGGTCTGGCGCGAGGGCGTGCTGACGGTGGTCGAGGGCGAGGTGGTCGACGACACGCTGCTGGTCGACCTGCCGCCGGTGGCCGTGCGGCTGAGCGTGCCCCGCGACCTGCCGCCCACCGTCCGCAAGCGGGTGGAGGGCAACATCGTCGAGCGGGAGCTCGTCACCGTGCCGGGCGGTGCGGTGCGGTTCGTGGCCCGCCGGCGGCCCGGGCACGACGGGCTGGTCTGGTGGGCGCACCTGGAGGAGGGCACGCCG
>Ga0164242_10005954_pt1 | contig 13480 bp, 15 predicted proteins | sample OricomgcompostMG_FD_108783 | JGI IMG/M metagenome (GOLD analysis project Ga0164242, IMG submission 108783) | Miracle-Growth compost microbial communities from Emeryville, California, USA - Original compost - Miracle growth compost (MG) ...
CGTGCTCGTATGCATCCTGGGAGCGCTCGCTGCCTATCCTCTCGCCAGACGACAGACACTACTCAACAGATTTGTACTCCTAGGAATCATCGGACTGATCATGATTCCGCCCTTGAGTATCCTGGTGCCGTTGTATTCGATGCTCAACAAAATGGATGCCATCAACACGTACTGGGGGATCATCCTGGTGATGACCACCGGGCAGCTTCCCCTCGCGATCTTCCTGTACTCGGCGTTCATGCGTTCGCTGCCGATCGCGGTGGAAGAGGCAGCCGTGATGGACGGTGCGAATCGGATGCAGGTGCTTTTCTGGGTGATATTTCCCATGCTGAAGCCGGTCACAGCCACTGTCGTTATCCTCTCCGGTGTCGCGGTTTGGAACGATTACGCACTCTCGGTGTACGTGCTGACCGATCCAGCCGTGAAGACCATTGCTCCGGCGATCGGAGCGTTCTTCTCCACCCAGTCCAGCAACCTCGGAGCCGCGGCCGCTGCTTCGATCATGGGGGTCATCCCTGTGCTGGTCGCATACCTCTTTCTGCAGCGCTACTTCATCAGGGGAATGGTGGCCGGATCGGAAAAGTGACACGCGATTGGCGAGAAGGTGAGTCGCTAAGGCATTCCGCATGCCGGCTGCTTAGGCTCAAGAGGTCATGATCCGGTTCGACCACATCACCAAGCAATATTCGGGCACAACGAGGCCTGCGTTGGGCGACGTCACTTTCGAGGTGCTGCGCGGCGAATTCGTCTTCCTCGTCGGCGCATCCGGCTCGGGCAAGTCCAGTTGCCTGCGCCTGATCCTTAAGGAAGAGAAACCCACCAAGGGCAAGATTCATGTTCTCGGCCAGGATTTGGGAAGCATTTCGAACCGCAAGGTTCCATACTTCCGCCGCAATCTTGGCGTCGTCTTCCAGGATTTCCGCCTGCTGCCGAACAAGAGCGTGTTCGACAACGTCGCGTTCACGCTTCAGGTGATCGGCAAATCGCGAGGGTTCATCCAGGAGGCAGTTCCTGATGTGCTCACGATGGTCGGCCTCGATGGCAAGTCGGGACGCCTTCCGCATGAACTCTCCGGCGGCGAGCAGCAGCGCGTCGCGATCGCACGCGCCGTCGTGAACAAGCCGCAGGTGCTCTTGGCGGACGAACCGACGGGAAACCTCGATCCGGCCACCAGTGCGGGCATCATGGCCGTGCTTGAGCGCATCAACGCAGGAGGCACGACCGTGCTCATGGCCACCCACGAGGCCGCGATCGTCGATCAGATGCAGCGCCGTGTCATCGAACTTGTCGACGGCCGGATCGTACGCGACGAGCGTCACGGTGGCTATGGCTACACCGCCGCGATTCCGGTGCAAGAGCGCGCGGAGCCGACGGCCGCCCCCGATGAACAACCCGCGGCTGCCCTTGAGCCAGAGCCGACACGTGCACCCGAACCGATTCGGATGACGCGCCCGGCGTCTCCACCGCCCACGCCACGCGAAGAAGCGGCTCCCCGCCAGCCCGCTCCGCAGCATCCGGATGAGCCTGCGAACACGCACGTGGTTCCGGCGGGACCCGACCAGTTGCCCGACCAGCTGAGCTTGGCAGAGCGGTTAGGTCTGCGGGCGGCAGCAGGTGGCGACGAAGACGACTTCGCTGGTGAGCAGAACGTTGGGCCGGTCAAATGAGATTCGCACTGATCTGGTCAGAAGCTGCAAGCGGCTTGCGCCGCAATCTCTCGATGGTGATCTCGGTCATCCTCGTCACCTTCATCTCGTTGACGTTCGTCGGTGCTGCGATTCTGCTGCAGATGCAGATCGGCCAGATGAAGAACTACTGGTACGACAAGGCGCAGGTCGCCGTCTACATGTGTACGGCGACCGACGTCAGCAAAACCTGTCAAGGTGCGGATGCGACCCCAGACCAGATCGCGGCCGTCAAGGCGCAATTGGAGTCGCCTGAGCTCTCGAAGTTCATCAAGAAGTCGTACTTCGAGAACCACAAGCAGGCGTATGCGAAGTTCAAGCAGCAGTTCAAGGACAACCCGGTCGCCGACTACGTCACGCCCGATCTGCTCAACCAGACGTTCTGGATCAATCTGAAGAACCCCTCGCAGTCTGCCGTGCTGTCCGAGAGTCTGTCAGGGATGGCCGGGGTGCAGTCCGTCACGGACCAGCGAAGTTACCTTGATCAGATCTTCTCGATTCTCAACGCGGCGAGCTATACGGCGATAGGCATTGCTGTGCTCATGCTGGTCGCCGCGGCTCTTCTGATCGCCACCACCATTCGATTGTCCGCATTCTCTCGAAGGAGAGAACTCGGCATCATGAGGCTGGTGGGCGCGTCGAATCGCTTCATTCAGACACCGTTCATCCTCGAGGGAGTCTTCGCGGCGCTGATAGGGTCGATCTTGGCTGGGGCCGCCGTGGTCGGAATCGTGCAGTTCTTCGTGCGTGGCTATCTTGCCAAGAACATCCCTTTCACATCGTTCGTCGGTTTGAACGACGCAGCAATCGTGGTTCCTGTGCTGATCGTGGTGGGAATCGTGCTGGCGGCGCTGTCTGCAAACGTGGCGATCTCGCGTTATCTCAAGGTCTGAATCGAGCTGTCCGCCGCGAAGCATGGCATGCTGCGCTAAACTGATGGGCTGCTCGACGCGTCGTCGGCAGCATCCATTCGATGAACACAGGAGTAAGCCGTGCCCAGGGAACGTGGTCAGAAGGTTGTGGCCACCAATCGCAAAGCTCGTCACGACTACACCGTCGAGGACACGTTCGAGGCCGGTTTGGTCTTGACGGGCACCGAGGTGAAGTCGCTGCGGGCCGGTCGTGCTTCCCTCGTGGACGGCTACGCATTCATCGACCGCGGTGAGGCATGGCTGGATGCCGTGCACATCGCCGAGTACGCCGACGGAACCTGGAACAACCACTCGCCGAGACGCAAACGCAAGCTGCTGCTACACAAAGAACAGATCCTCAAGATCCACAACAAGGTGAAAGAGGGCGGCTACACGTTGGTGCCGCTGTCCATCTACTTCAGTGACGGTCGTGCCAAGGTCGAGCTTGCGGTCGCCAAAGGCAAGCGAGAGTACGACAAGCGCCAGGCTCTGCGGGAACGCCAGGACAAGCGTGAAGCGGATCGCGCGATCTCAACACGTCGCCACCTGGGGGAGTAACGGGCGACGCGCGCCTCACAGAGCGCTCAGTATGGATTCCTGCAGATAGCCGAGCCAGAAGTACACGGCTTTGGTCGGTTCCGCTTCGGGGCCGAGAGGACCTTCGTCTCCGTCGTCTCGGATCCCCAGCCGGGCGGCGAGAGCCAGGCGCAGATCGGTGATTGAGCGTAGCCATGGTCGCGCCGTTTCCGCCTCGAGGACGATCGGGCCCCCCGCTTGCAGCGCCATGGAGAGGGCGCGGGCATCCGCTGTTTTCGCCGCCGCAAGTTCGTCTTCCGTGAACCGGCGGAATTCAGCTGATGCGGCGGCGTCGCCCTGGTACGCGTCCGGGAGCAGGCGCGCCAGAGCCGGGTCTCGCGTTTCACCTGGCTGCTCGATGTCGCGTTCGTCGAGAAGCGCCACGAGTTCGTCGGTGAGGCCGTGCAGAATGCCGCGCTCCTCACGGCTGAGGTCGAGGGTGAGTGTGCCGCCGATGCTTCGGTGCACGCGCATCACGCATCGGCCTTGTCGAGTGTCGCCCACAGACCGTAGCCGTGCATGGCTTGTACGTGACGTTCCATTTCCTCGCGATTGCCCGTTGCGACAATCGCTTTGCCGTCATTGTGCACCTGCAACATGAGCCGTTCGGCCTTGCGCTTGGAGAATCCGAAATACTCACGGAACACGTATGTGACGTAGGACATGAGGTTCACCGGATCGTTCCAGACGATGGTGCGCCACGGCACGTCCCGCGCAGTTGAACTGCGAGTCTCCATGTACTCGTGGGTAAGCGTCACTCCTCAAGCCTGACACAATCGCAGCGGGCATAGAACAGGCGGTGGATCTGTTGTATGCTGATGAGCTCGCCCATGGCGAGGTGCATCTGAATAAATCAACAGCGCGTGACAGTGATTCACAGCATGGGGATGATCGGTTTCGACATTGCCTGAGCGATTGTGAGAAGCGGGTCGAGGATCCAGGGTTATCTCGTTAACGATCTCTGGAAAACAATAAGTGCCAATTCAAAGCGCACTGTCTCTGCCAAGGCTGACTTCGCCCTCGCGGCGTAAGTTCCTTCGCAACTTATAGAGACCGTCAGACCGGGAATGCTCTCTACCCGGATCCTGGCGCCAGCTAGAGAGATTGCTTCTACGTTCTGTCTTGGGGCGTAGAGGGACTTAAACCAAGGCTGGGCTTGTTGGATTAGATGCCGGTGGCAAAATCCAGAGCCGAGTAGAACGAATTCGCCGGATACACCCGTAGAAGGCACATGACCACAGCAGTGGACGGGGGTTCAATTCCCCCCATCTCCACCATCGGGTCGCTGTCACGCGTCGATAAAGATAGTCGATAAAGATAAAAGAGAGAGCCGCGGGCTTCTGGCCCGGGGTCCTCTCTTTTCCTTTTTATCCTTCGCGGATATCCCGGGGCGTCGGGGGTCAGGATGCCGGCTGACCACAACAGGATACGGCCTATCGGCCACCGCTCGCCGCGGCGATGCCGGACGGCGACGCCGAGAAGGTACGCCACGAGCAAGACGATCGAGAGGGCAGGCGGGACCGGCCGGTTGCAGGTGAATCGCGAACAGCCGTGCCACGGGCGGTGGCTGTGAAGGCATCCACATCGACCCAGCACTTCGCGGCGGCCGGTCGGGTTCTCCGCACTGCTGATCCTGTACAGCACGATCCGTCTGATCGCTAGTACGCGCTGTTGCGATCAGCGCCGTCGACCTGACCGAAGACGCGCTCGGCTGCCCGGATGGCATTGTTCACGGCGGCGGACACCGGAAGGGCCCGTTGCGCCGTGGACATGATCTCCAGGCCCCATGGGCCGTTGAAGCCGAGTGCGCGAAGCGTCGTAACGAAAGCCGGAACGTCGAACCGTCCTTCTCCGGGAAGCAGGCGTCGGTCGAAGGTGTCATCGAAGAGTTCGCCGACCACGTCGAGGTCCCCGTCGCTGAGTTCGGCCGCGAACAGATACTCAGGTGGGAGCACCGACCTGAGCTCGTCGAAGTGCATTCCGCTTCGCACAACATGCCAGATGTCCACGAGCAGACCGCCTGCCGGATGCGCGACGCGTCGCACCAATTCCGCAGCCGGTGCGATCGTCGACATCATCGAGAGTGCAGGGGGTTCGAAAGCGACGCGAGTGCCGTGTGCCTGCGCATCCGCTGCGAGTCGTTCGAACTCGGCTGGAAAACGCGTCTCGTCATTCTGAAACTGTCGATCGCCCAAGCCGACCTTGATGTGCCGGGCACCCAGCGCTGACGCGGCTTCGAGAAGGACCGCGCGAGTGCGATCGGACTCGCGACGTCGCTCGCCTGCGGTCCACCAGTTTTCCAGATATTCGAGTTCGACGTCGCGGATATCTGCCGAGTCCAACAGGCGTTTGAGGCCGGCGTAACCGATCGTGTCTCGCACCTGTTCAAGGTCGGGGGCGCTGATCCCGAACCCCGTGTACCCCGCCGATGCGACGGCAGCCACGCGCTCCTCGATCGGCACGGGACTCGACGCAGCAGTGCGACCCGGAACGACATCGCCTGCCGACGTCCAGCAGGTGGCAAGGAATGCCGGTGCGTGCGCGGAGCGTGCCTCGTTCGATGCAGTCAAAGCTGCTCCCATCCACTCATCGGAACTACCACCGTGCCACTGGGCTTTGCCACGTCATCAAGTCTAGGTATCCCGGAGCCCTAGGCTAAGTGCGTGCCCACTGACCCCTCAGCCCGACCGCACCGTCTTCGACTCACGCTCCGCAAACCTCCGATCGGGTGGTACCCGAAACCCACCATCGTGTTCGCCGGCCGTGGCTACCCGGCGCAATGGGGGACCGGCACGTGGCAGGTGCCAGACGAGCGTCCTACCACGATCAGGGTCTATCTCTTCAACCGGCTGTGGACGTTCGGGAAGGCGGAGTTCATCATCGAAGCCGATCCGCCAGAATCGCTCGAATATTCCGCGCCATGGCTGCCATTCGGCCGGGGCGCGCTCACGGAAGACGGCGCAGGCGCATGAACGCCGAGACCGTGTTCATCGGCAGGATCATCACGCTCGATCGGGCGCAACCTCGCGCCGAAGCGCTGCTGGTGCGAGATGACCGGATCGTGGCCGTCGGCGACGAATCGTCCGTGCGCGCCGCAGCGTCGGCGAACGCCGTGATCGTCGACCTGGGCGACCGAGCGCTGTTGCCCGGCTTCGTCGAGGCGCATGGACATCCGACCGATTCGGCCCTAGTGCTCAGCCGCTACATGATCGACATCCGACCGGTCACCATCGAAACGGCGGATGGCGTGATGGCGGCGATCCGAGCCGGCGTGGCCGCCAGACCGGACGGCGCTTACTTCAACGGGTGGGACGCGCTTCTGCAGCAGGGCCTTGGCGAGCCAACCATCGAGGCGCTCGATGAAATCGCGCCGAACACTCCGGTGGTGATCGCCCACAATTCGGGGCACGTCGCGTACTTCAACACGGCAGCCGCACGAGCGGCGGGCATCGACAAGGACAGCGTTGACCCGGTCGGCTCCCGGTGGGTGAAGGACGATGCGGGTCACCTCACAGGCAAAGGTTTCGAGATCGGGACGCTTTTCGCGCTGCTGCAACCGATGCTCGCGACGGCTCAGGCGGAACTGCCATCCCTCCTGGCGGACTATCTCGCCGAACTCAATGCTGTCGGAATCACCACGGTGAGCGACATGAGCTGGAATCACGCGAAGGCGCCGCTGCTGGATGCACTGCGACAGATCGGTGTCACCGCCCGGCTGCGGCTCTACGAGATGTCGGCCCCGGGAGCGACCGCCACGGTGCCGCTCGAAAACGGTGACGACCTGATCACGCAGGTCGGCGTGAAGACCTGGGCGGACGGGTCGCCATGGGTGGGCAACATACTGCTGTCTTTTCCGTACTTGGACACGCCTGCAACTCGCGACATCGGCATTCCTGCCGGTTCAACCGGGTCGGCGAATTACAGCAGGGAACAGTTGGACGACATCGTCGACCAGTACTTTCCGCACGGCTGGCAGTTGGCGTGCCACGCCCACGGCGATCGAGCGATCGATATGGTCTTGGACTGTTGGGAAGCGATGCTGGAGCGCTCACCGCGCCTCGATCATCGATTGCGGCTTGAACACGTCGGCACCATGACTCCGGCGCAGTTCCAGCGTGCAGCGCGGCTCGGAGTCACGGCGAGTTTCCTGATCGATCACGTGTACTACTGGGGGGACACGCTCGTGGACGACCTCTTCGGGCCCGTGCACGGTGCCGCCTGGGCGAACGCGCGAGCCGCGATCGACGCGGGCATGCGCATCTCACTCCACAACGATGGCACGGTCACGCCGGCCGAGCCGCTGCGAAACATGACCGTGGCAATCACACGGACGTCGCGCACCGGCCGCACGCTGAACGGCGACGAAGGCATCAGCCTCGACGAGGCGCTGCGTGCGCAGACGATCGACGCCGCCTGGCAGCTTCAGGCCGATGGCATCGTCGGCAGCCTCGAAGTCGGTAAGTACGCTGACCTGGTCGTGCTCTCCGCCGATCCGTACTCGGTGGACCCTGCCCAGCTGCCGAGTTTGAACGTTGAATCCACCTACTTGGCAGGCGTGCTCGTGTACAACCAGTCGGCTACGACAGCTCGATAACCGTCATGCCAGGGTGGACGCTCGCATCCATCGTGGCGAGGGCATCTGGCGCCTCTTCGAGCGTGATGGTGCGCCCGATCAGGATGCGCGGATCGATCTCGCCGCGCGTGATGGCAGCCAGCATTGCCGGATACTCGTGTGCGGCCATCCCATGGCTTCCAAGGATCTCGAGTTCGTCCGCGATCACCCGATCCATCGGTACCGACGGTACCGCGTTGTCGCCGAGCATGAGTCCAACTTGCACGTGACGGCCGCGTTTGCGCAGGCTGCATATAGAGGCAAGGCTCGTCGGTGCGCTCCCATATGCGTCGAGCGAGAGATGTGCTCCGCCGTCGGTGACGTCATGAACGGCAGATGCCACGTCGACGGTGTTCGAGATCGTGACAGCGCCCAGCCCGGCAGCCAACTCGCGCGCTGCCGGGGACGGATCGATACCGACCGCTCGCGCACCGGCAGCAACGGCGATCATGATCGCGGACAGTCCGACCCCACCGCATCCGTGCACGGCAACCCATTCGCCCGGTTGAACGCGTCCCCGGACCATGACGGCGCGATACGCCGTGGCGAACCGGCAACCGAGGGCGGCGGCGGACACGAAGTCGAGCTCCGGCGGTAGTTCCACCAGATTCGTGTCCGCATGGGCAATCGCCACGCGCTCCGCGAAAGAGCCCCAGTGCGTGAAGCCCGGCTGCTGCTGCTGGTCGCAGACCTGCTGATTTCCCTCGGCGCACTGCCGGCATGCACCGCACGCACAGATGAACGGGACCGTGACCCGATCTCCGGATCGCCACTGCGTCACATCCGGACCGACTGTCTCAACGACGCCGGCCAACTCGTGGCCAGGCACGTGCGGAAGCGCGACGTCGTGGTCGTGACCCATCCAGCCGTGCCAGTCGCTTCGACAGAGACCGGTCGCCTTCACACGAATGACAGCACCGTCAGCAGCAGGCGACGGGTCGTTTACATCGACGATCTCGGGCAGAGCGCCGAATTCGTGGAACATGACGGCACGCATGGCGTTCACTCCTCGGGAATTGGTTGCTCCCCATTCTCCAGCGTCACCGCAGGGTTCGATCGCTCCAGTCGCACGCACACGATTCCCGCGACGATGAGCGCACCGCCGACCCCTTGCAGCGCAGTTGGAACCTCCCCGAGCAACCACCACGCGACCAGAATCGCGAACAACACCTCGAGCAGCCCGACGAACGAAGCAACCCGTGAACCGAGCTTGGACGTCGCGATGATGCCGGAGAAGTACGCGAATGCGGTAGCGATCACCACGACGACGCTCATCGGTGCTCCCCACCACAGGTCGGTGAATCCCAGCAGATTCACCGGCTCGAACGAAGTGGTCAGCGGTAGGAGTCCGCTTGCGCCGACGATGAGAAGTGCGGATGCGCCCACCAGCAATCCGCTGCAGACCAGGGCGACCGGCGGCAGGCCGCCAGACGGAGCTGCGGACAGAAGGAAGTATCCGGCGACGCAGACGGCCGCGCCGAGCCCGAAGACCACGCCGAGAATATCGAGACCGCTGCCGCCAGACGGTTGCACGACGAGGACCAGTCCGGCGATACTCAATGCCGCTCCCCCGATGGTGAGTGCACGAGGAGCCGCCCGGGTTCTCGCCCACGCCAATAGGACAAGCAGGATCGGTGCCGAATACTCGAGCAGCAGCGCCACCCCGACGGGCAGTCGCTCGATCGCGGCGAAATAGAACACCTGCGTGCCGACGACCGCGATGGTCCCGTATGCGACGACCAAGCGCCAGCGTGCCAGTAGCAGCCGATACCGTCCTCGCAGCGCGATGAGCGCAGGAATCAACAGCACCAGCCCGCCACCGGCGGCGCGCACCGCCACGGCTGCGGCGGGTGACCAGCCGGCTTCGAGCAGCGGTTTGACGAAAGCGCCACTCGTGCCGAACGCTGCTGCGGATGCGACGGCGAGCATCAGCGTTGACGTGCGCGTCGTCGGCTGTGTGCGCTGCACTGCGGCGATCCCATTCTCTAAGTCATGAGTCAAATAGGTTATGATCATGACACTAAGGGTGCACCCGGTCAGGAGTCAATATGGTCTTTGCCCATGACACGGAGATCATGCTGGCGTTCACGGCCCAGCTGATCAACACGGAGCCGGCAGCCTCTGACTCCGGTGAAGACGAGTTGGACACGCTCGAGGCGCTCAAGAATCTGCTCGACTCGAACGAGTACACGGGCAGACGCGATAGTGACGCGGCGGAACTGGCGGCGGTTCGCGGTCTGCGACCGGATTTCAGGGCGTTCTGGGAGATCGGTCGAGACGACGCCGCCGAATTGGTGAACGCGATGCTGCGTGCGGAGCGCGCGCTGCCGCAACTCGTACGGCACGGCACATGGGACTGGCACCTGCATGCCATCGAACGGAGCGCTCCGCTTGCCAGCAGATTGCGCGTGGAAGCGGCGATGGCACTGCTCGACGTCATCCGTGAAGACGAACTCGGTCGTCTCAAGTGGTGCGCCGCCGACGACTGCGATGCCGTGCTGGTCGACCTGTCGCGCAATCGATCGAAGCGCTATTGCGACGTGGGCAATTGCGGCAACCGCATGAACGTCATGGCGTACCGCGCGCGCCGGGCGGCAGGCGGACACTAGCTCAGGCGAGCTCGGTGCGGCATCCGTCGCAGATCAGTTCGGCAAGTGCAGCCAAACCGGTTGTCGTATCTCTAGCCTGGCTCTCCGCACGTTCCGGCATCGGCCGCATGGCCACGATCGCCAGCCACGCCTGTGCTGCCGAGCGCAAACGCGCAGTCGCGACCGGATGGCTGAAGCTGGAGCGCAGCACGCGTTCGATGATCGCCTGCACTTGTCTGCGGTGTTCGGCGAGGTTAGCGCCCACCTCCGGGTGTGTTCGCTGCTCACGCCAGATGATCACGCGGAGCACGTCCGAGGCGCGTTGGATCTCATAGAGCTTGCTCGTCACGTTCAAGAGGGAGCGAACGGGATTGCCAGGCTCGACCAATGGCTCTGTGTCGACGGGGCCGAAGTCGAGACGTTCGTCGACGAGCGTGCGCAATAGGTCGAATTTCGTCGGAAAATAATAGAACAGCAACCCTTTGGGCACGGCCGCCAGTGCAGCTACCTTCGATGTCGCTGTCGCGTCGAAGCCGTGTTCCGCAAAAAGAGACTCCGCAGCATCGAGGATTCGCATGCGTGCGCCGATCGGTTTCTCCACGTTGAGCTCCCGCTGGTGAGAAGGCGCGGACGGTGCAACCACCGTCCGCGCCCGCGATTCTGTGAGCGGCCACTCAGTGGGTGATCGCCTGGTGATGTGTTCGCATGCTCGGCTGTAGAGCCAAGAGCGCGACGACGATCGCGACACCGCCGCAGATCCATGATGACCACGCGGCTCCCATCTGCGTGGCGTACACGCCGACCCATGGGGAGATGAACAGCAGGGCGCCAAGAACGCCTTGAACCCATTCCATCGCGACCATGCCGGGCATCGCCAGGTTCCACAGACCCGAAATGATCAGCAGAACGCCGAGAACGATCATCAGCGAGATGGATGCACCCGCCGGTGTCGTCCAGATGGTGGCCAGCGCCACATAGAGACCGGCGGCGACAGCCACCCAGTCCTCCCAGCGCGTCCATTTCTTCATAGAGACCAGCCTCCTTCGATAGGTGGCTCCCGTTTCGGGGGTCGTTTTCACTCTAAAACTGACTGACCGCCCGGTCAAGAATATAATGCGGTCAGATTTCGAGCAGGATCTTCCCGATGTGTTCGGAGGACTCCATCCGCCGATGCGCGTCGGCTGCATTCCCGAGTGGGAACACGCTGTCGACGATCGTGCGCACACGACCGGTCTCGATCAGTGGCCACACGTTCGCGCGAATATCGGCGATGATCTTGGCGCGCTCGTCGATCGGCCGGGCACGCAGAGTGGTGCCCCAGATGCGACCGCGTTTGCCCATCAGCGCGCCGACGTTGATATCGGATGTCGCGCCACTTTGATTGGCGATCACCATGATTCGACCGCCGAGCGCGAGCGCACGGATGTCGCGGGCAATATAGTCGCCGCCGACCATGTCGAGCACCACGTCTGCGCCTGTGCCATCCGTCGCATCCTTCACAGCCGCCACGAAGTCGTCTTCGCGGTAGTTGATGCCGATGGCGCCCAGACTTTGGCAGAACGCGACCTTGTCAGGCGAGCCTGCCGTGGCGATGACGCGGGAACCGAGTGCAACGGCGAGCTGGATCGCCATCGAACCGATGCCGCTTGATCCGCCGTGTACGAGAAGGGTCTCATCCGACTGAAGCGCTGCGAGCATGAAGACGTTCGACCACACCGTGGCGGCCACCTCGGGCAGGCCCGCGGCGTCGATCAGCTCGACTCCGCGCGGAACGGGGAGAACCAAACGCTCATCTGCCACAGCGAACTCCGCGTATCCGCCGCCGGGGATCAATGCACAGACGCGCTCGCCGCGCGTGAACCCCGTCACGTCCGCTCCGATGTCCGCGACCGCTCCCGACACCTCCATGCCAGGCCACTCCGGCGCACCGGCTGGCGGTGGATAGGACCCCCGTCGTTGCGAGAGATCCGCACCGTTGAGGCCGGCAGCTACCACCTCGATCAGCACGTCGCGAGGTTCGAGCCGTGGCACGTCGACGATCGTCTGCGTCAAGACATCCGGCGCGCCTGGGCGAGCGATCGTCACCGCGCGCATCCGACCGGCTGCTGGGGCATCGTTCATAATTCCCAATCTAGGCTGAGATAAACCGTCGCATAGTGAAAGGCGCCACACATTGGCACAGCTCGACCACGTCGCACCCGCTTCCGCGGCGCTGCTCATCATGGATGTTCAACCCTCGATTACGGCGATGGTTCCCGATTCCGACGCGTTCATCGGCCGTTTGCTGCGCGTTCGAGAGGCAGCACGGCGTGCTGGCATGCAGGTCGCTTATGTGCGGGTCGCGCTGACGGAAGAAGATGCCGCACACGTGCCCGCGACCAACACTCAGTTCTTCCAGAGCGCGTCAACCGGCCGAATGCGCGACGGCGGTCCCGACGTGGCCGTCGACCCGCGGATCGCACCGGACGACGGCGAGATCGTGGTGCGTAAGTCGCGCGTCGGCGCCCTCAGCACGACGGACTTGAGCAGGCAATTGCGCCACGCCGGCATCGACACCCTCGTGCTGAGCGGGATCGCGACCAGCGGCGTTGTGCTCTCGACCGTTCGAGACGCTGCAGATCAGGATTTCCGCGTGGTCGTGCTCGAGGACGGTTGTTTCGACCGCGACGCCGAAGTGCACCGCGTGCTCACGGAGAAGGTCTTCCCGCGTCAGGCAGCAGTGGTCGGCATCGACGCGTTCATTGCTCTGCTGGAGACCGGATCGGCCTCAGAGTAGCGCACCGAGGATCGCGTCGTGCAGGTGGCCATTGGTTGCCAACGGTGAGCCGCTGGTGAGCGCCTGCTCGCCCGTGACCGATGTGAATCTGCCACCGGCTTCCTGCACGATGGGGATGAGCGCTGCCACGTCGTACGGCTGAACCCCGAACTCGGCCACGGCGTCGATGAGGCCCTCGGCCAGCAGAGTGTACGACCAGAGGTCACCGTACGCTCGGTCACGCCACACCGATCGCGTCAATGCGATCAGACGGTCGAGATATCCGGCCTCGTCCCACTGCTCGATGCTCTGAAAGCTGATGGACGCCTCCGACAGATCCTGCACGTCAGACA
>Ga0164242_10005955_pt1 | contig 13480 bp, 12 predicted proteins | sample OricomgcompostMG_FD_108783 | JGI IMG/M metagenome (GOLD analysis project Ga0164242, IMG submission 108783) | Miracle-Growth compost microbial communities from Emeryville, California, USA - Original compost - Miracle growth compost (MG) ...
CTTACCGGAGCCGCTCTTGCCCAGGAGGGCCACGAACTGACCGGGCCGGATGTCCAGATCGACGCCGTCCAGGACGGACCGGTCGCCGAACGAGCGGCGAAGATCGGCGATGTGGACCGTCGGGGCGGTCAGCTGCTGATGGTGCGTCGCCACGACAGCACCCGCCTTTCGAGGATGCGGACGACGATGTCCGAGACGAAACCGAAGATGCCGTAGACCGCCAGTCCGACGACGATCACGTCGGTCTGGCCGTAGTTCGTGGCCTGGAACATCATGTAGCCCAGACCGTTCACGGCGTTGATCTGTTCGAGCACGACCAGCCCGAGCCAGGAATAGGTAACCCCCAGGCGGAGCCCGACGAAGAAACCGGGCAACGCCCCGGGCAGGACGACGTGACGGATGAACTGCAGTTTGCTGAGCCCACTGACCTCGGCCAGTTCGACGAACCGCAGGTCGATGCTGGTGAGAGCCGAGTGCAGGTTCAGGTAGATCGGTATGTAGACGATGATCGCGATGATCGCGACCTTGAAGGTCTCGCCGATCCCGAGCCACACGATGAACAGGGGAATCAGGCCGAGCGTGGGGATCGAGCGGTTGATCTGCACGGTGCCGTCGATCAGCGCGTCGCCCAACCGGGAGAGCCCGGCGACCAACGCCAGCCCCACGCCGATCACCAGCCCGAACAGAAAGCCTTTCGCCGCACGCTCGAGGGAGGTCACGATATCCGGCCCCAGGGTCCCCGCGGTCCAGAGGTGCCAGCCGGTCTTGGCAACCGTCCACGGCGCCGGCAAGGTACGTGGATCGAGGTGGCCGGTCGCCGACGCGATCGCCCAGACACCGAGGAACAGGACGGGTCCGAGCAGGTGGGCGCCGGGAACACTCTTCTTGACACTCAACCGCCGGCGCTTCGCCCGCTTCGTCACCGGCGGCGCTGTCACCTCCGGCAGCACCGGTATCGCGGCAGGCAGGGTGCGCGTCTCCGTCATGATCAACTCCGATAAGTCTCGGGAACGGCCGCGGCAGTCAAGCCCTCGAACCGACGGTCGAACAGCACCGAGGCGTCGAACTTCTTCACGAAGCCGCCTTCGGCGAGCAGGTCGACGGTCTCCTGCTCCCAGGTCAGGGCCTCGTCCCACTTCGGCGGCAACAACGGTTTGCTGCTCAGGGCGACGACACCCTTGCCCTGCTCCTTGGTCAGCCCCTGACTCTTGACGTAGTAGTCGTGGATCCACTGGGCCGGGTGCTCGTAGACCCACACCAGTCCCTGTGCCCAGTACGGCACATAGGCCTTGATCGCCGCGACCTTGTCCGGCTTGGCGAGGACCTCGTCCGGCGACCACAGGATGTCGAGCCGGTCGATGACGTCCGTCTTGATGATCCTGGCGCCGTCCTTCTCGTACTGCTCCAGGTAGGACGGGATCTGCCCGAACCACAGCGGGGCGATGTCAACCTGGCCGGACTGGAGCGCAGGCAGGAACTGGTTGCTCGTCAAGGGGATGAGGTGGACGTCCTTGTTCTTTTTGTAGTCCAGGCCCGCCGCCTTGAGCGCTCGCAGCAACACCACGCCCTGTGCCTGCCCTTGCGAGAAGGCGAGTTTCTTTCCCTTGAAGTCGGCGACCGACCTGATGTCGCTGTGCGGCTTGGTGGCGAAGGCGTAGATCGGTCTCCGGGTAAGGTTCACCGCGACGATGCGGGCACCGGTTCCCTGGAAGTGGGCCTGGATCGGCGGGATACCCGCGTTCTCGGCGACGTCGACGGAGTGGGCGCGGAAGGCGTTGATGACGTCCGGGCCGGCAGACAGGTTCGGCCAGGACGAGACCTTGAACGGCAGCTTGGACAGCAGGCCCGAGTAGCGGAAGGTCAGCTCCTGCAACTGGCTGCCGGAGGCGATGGCGAGCGAGGTGCCGGCGGGAATCGCCGTCGGCAGCGGGTCGGTAGTTTTCAAGCCGCCCGAGGCCGCGCCGCTCGAACTGGAGCAGGCGGCGAAGCCGGCGGCAGCGGCGGCGCCGCCGAGCAGTCCGAGGAATCGACGCCGCGACAGCGCCTGCGTGCCGAGCGACGAGGTCTGGAAGAGGTCAGTCATAACCGGGCTTTCCTTCGGTCGATGGTGATCACGCCGCGAGCGCGGCGACCGGCGTGTAGTGCGACGCGTCGCCCTCGATCGAGTGGCTGGGACGCCCGTCGACGCCGACCGGGACCTCCCCGGCGGCAGTGACCCGGTTCAGTCGGCGCGGCAGGTCGTCGTAGTTGTCGATGGCGTAGTGCTGGGTGATGCGGTTGTCGAACAACACGAGCTCGTTCGGCGACCAACGGTGCCGCAACACGTTCTCCGGACGCGTGACATAGGACTGAAACAGATCCAGGAGCTGTCGTGACTCGGCCGTCGACAGCCCGACGATGCGCTGCGCGAACCCGCCGATGAACAGACCCTTCTCGCCGGTCAGCGGGTGGACACGGACAACCGGGTGCACGGTCTGGTACTTGATCGAGACGAACTGCTCGCGGCGATCGCGCGCGTGGTCGTCGACCGTCTCCGGCACCACCGCGTAGTCGTAGTCGTTGGTGTGGACGGCCCACAGCGTGTCGGCGATGGCCCTCAACGGCTCGGGCAGGTCGCGATAGGCCGACGCCGAGTTCGCGATCAGCGTCTCACCCCCGTACGGCGGCAGCACGATACTGCGCAGCGTGCTCAACTGCGGCGGATTGAGCACGAATGTCACGTCGGTGTGCCAGTGGTTCGCCCTGCCCCGCTCGCTGTCCACCGGCAGCACGTTCGGCGCGCCAGGTTCGGCCGGCACAGTCGGGTGAGCCGTCGTGAGGTCGCCGAAGTGGCGGACGAAACGCTGTTGGCCCTCGTCGTCGACGACCACGTCCTTGAATACCAGCGCCTTATGCTCGTTGAGAGCAGTTCGAATGGCCTTGACCGTCGCACGGTCGAGATCGGCTGCAAGATCGAGATCGCGGACCTCCGCCCCGATGCGACCAGTGATCTTGCGGATGTCCAGCGTGATGGTGGGCGCGACTGACACGTAATTCTCCTACATCTATCGGAAATAACGGGTATGAGTACAGACTCCGGCACAGCGACGGGCTTTCGCCGATGAGCCGGCTGCGGCAAGGGCACTTCGGCGGGAGCCACGAAGCGCCGCCGAGCGGGTAGGCCTAGACGATCAGGAAGGCGGTCTAGACGATCAACAACACGAACACCGCGTGGACGCCGACCGCATGTGGTCGACGACGCGTCGCCTGGAGAAGGCGATCTGCGCGGGCTTCCTCGTCACGCTGAACAGTGTCGCCATGCTCGGACGCCGGTGTCTACTTACGACGGCGCTGAAAAAACTCTGCTGGTGCGACGTGCGTCACGAGGCGCGACGGCTTGGCACTGCGCCCAGTGGATCGCGATAGAGCGCATCGAGGAAAACGGCCGCTCCGGCGGTGGCGAGCAGATGGTCCATGAAGCTCGACGCGATGACGATGTCGGCGGGGTCGGTGACCGTGAAGCTGTGCGCGTCGATCTGTCGATGTAGCGCGCTGCGGCACTCGGGCATGTATGCGATGCCGGGCTCCATCACCAGCACCACCTCGGGGCTGAAGATGTCGATCAACGGCGCGACCGCCCGGCCAACGAGTTCGGCCCGTTCCAGGAACAAGGTCCGCGCATCAGGGTGACCCGCCCGCAGGACGTCGAGCAGTTCGAAGATCGACTGACGGTCGATGATGCCGAGCTCACGTGCCCGCTCGACCAAACGCCACTCCGACACGGTGGCCTGCAGGCAGCCGATCCGGCCGCAGATGCACGGGACCATGCTGCCGGGAACGGGGCTGTGAGCGATGGCGCCGGCCCGCGAACGCGCGCCGTGGTGGATCCGCTCCCCCAGCGCGAACGCGGCATCGACCACGTTGCCGACGAACAGGCCCAGAACGCTGGTGCGCGACTCCCGGCGACCGAACAACTGTTCCGCGCGCAGGAGCGAGCGGACATGCGAATCCACCCGGACCGCGACACCCGAGCGGCGTTGCAGCAGTGCCGCCACCGGGACCCGCCGCCAGCCGAGCACGTCGTGCTCGACGATCGTGCCGCTCGCCGGATCGACCCACCCGCCACTCGCCACGCCTATGCCCAACAGCGGCACTGGCCGCTGCGACGAGACCTCGTCCAGCAGGTCGGACATCACGTCCGCACTACGCCGCACGATGGTCTCCACGTCGCCGTCCTCGTGGAGAACCAACCGCTCCGCCAGCACCGTTCCGCGCAGGTCGACCAGCGCGACCGTGGCGTGCTGGGCGGCGTAATGGATGCCCGCGACCAGCCCGACGTCGACGTTCAGATCGAGCGGAACGCTGGGGCGTCCCATGGCCTTCGGGCCGCCACCGCCCCGCTTCTCGGCGAGCAGGCCGGCGGCCAGCAGGGCGTAGCTGTGGCTTGTCACCGAGGCCGGCGACAAGCCGGTGATCCTCGCGATGTGGCTACGGGCCAGGGGTCCGTGATCGAGCACCGCGCGCAGGACGAGGCCCGAGCTGAACGCGCGGCGCCGCACGCCGCGAGGCTCGTCCAGCACCAAGGGGGACATGCCGGTTAAGTCTAGCTTGTCGATAGGCATTGAGCGACCAGCCTCGCCCCGCGCGACGATCTGCTTGCCAGGCACGGCTTCACCGGCATCGGCCATGTCGAACTCACGCCCATGCGCACCCTGACGTACGGGCCGGGTCCGCGGCTAGGGACGGGGGTAACGGCCGAACATCTCCGCGGCGGCGTCGCCGAACCCGGCTGGCTGACCGGCCTCGGCGAAGGTCTCGGCGATCTGTCGCATCTCATCGTCCCAGCGCCAGCCCTTCGCGGTGGCAGCGGCGACGGCCTGGGCCAGGCGACCGGGCAGCTCCGGCTGGGAGAGCAGCCACTCGGCGTCCAGCGCTGCGCCCACACCCTGCTGCTCCGCGGTTGCCCGGGCGGCCAGCAGCAGCGCTGCGCCGATCTTCGTCCACGCCCCGTAGGTCATCTTCAACGCCGACGCCGACCGGCCCGGCACATCGAGCACCGGTGCCGCCAGCCGGCTACCGCGGAACAGGCCGGCCACCTCGGCGGCCCGCGGACCGGCGAGATAGAGCCGGGTGGTGCCTGCCTGCCGCGGCGGCGGGCCGATCACCGAACCGTCGACGAAGTCGGCACCGCCGGCCGCGACGAGATCCGCGACCGTGTCAGCGGTGCGGGGACTGATCGCGTTCGCGTCGACGTACACGCCGCGGAACCGGCCGAGCGCGCGAGCCGTGTCGACCGCGGCGGCCGGCGGGCAGATCGAGAGCACGACGTCGCAGCCGCCCAGCGACTCGACGGCGCGCAGGCCGGCCGCATCAGCGCGGCGGCGACTGGCCGGGCTGCGCCCAGCAGCCACCCACACGACGTCGTGACCCGCCTGGACCAGGCAGCCGCCGACGGCAGCGCCCATCTCGCCCGGGTGCAGGATCGCGATGCGTGCCATGTCCAGCACCGTATCGCCAGCGCCTCCTGTCACGCCGGTGTTTCGCGCGGTTCACTGCCGCCGTCAGCACCGATGCGCTGCTCGTAGTGAGGACGCATCCGTTCGCTCATCGCGCCGCAACGGCGGCTCCCTAGCGTCGGTTCCACGATCTGACCGACCGAAGGAAGATGCCATGACGATCTACGACTCCATCGGCGGCGCCCCCGCCGTCAGCGCCGCGGTCGACGACTTCTACGTCCGCGTGCTCGCCGACCCGGCGCTCGCCCCGTTCTTCGGCAACGTCGACATGTCGAAGCTGAAGTCACACCAGCGCTCGTTCATCGCGGCGGCGGTCGGCGGCTCGGAGATCTACGCCGGCCGTGACATGGCGGCCGCGCACGCCGGGCTCGACATCGCCGACAGCGACTTCGACGCGGTGGTCGGTCACCTCGTCGACACGCTGACCGGGCTGGGCGTCCCGGCCGACACCATCGGTCAGATCGGCGCCGCGCTCGCCCCGCTGCGCGGCGACATCGTCACCGTCGCCGACGAGGTCGCCAGCTGAGCTCAGTCCGCGCGGCCGAACTCGCCGAACCAGTGCGCGAGGCGCCCCTCCCGGGCCACGGCCCGCAGCCGGCGCTCGGTCGCCTCGCGCTGGCGCCGCGTCGTCACGATCAGCATCTCGTCGCCGGTGCGCAGCTGGGTGTCGCGGGCGGGCACGAACGTCTGCCCGTCGCGGATGATCATGGTGACAATGCTCGGCGCCGGCAGCGCGAGCTCCAGCACGGTCACCGAGTGCAGCCGCGAGCCCGGCGGCACGGTGACCGTCACCAGCTCCGCGTCGAGCACGTCGAGCGGCGCCGACTCGACCGCGATCTCGCGAGTGACGTCGCGGGGCGCCAGCCGCAGTAGCCGCGCGAGCGGCGCGAGCACTGGGCTCTGCACCACCGTGAACACCAGCACCAGCACGAAGACGACGTTGAGCAGCTTGTCGCTGTGCGGCACCCCGCGCACGATCGCGAAGGTGCACAAGACGATGGGCACCGCGCCGCGCAGACCGGCCCACGCGACGAACGCCTGCTCGCGGTAGGGCATGCGGAACGGCGCCAGGCTGACCAGCACCGACAGCGGGCGGGCCAGCAGGAGCAGCACGAGCCCGATCACCAGCGCCGGCAGGATCACGCCCGGCATCTTGCTGGGCGTGACGAGCAGACCGAGCAGGACGAACAGGCCGATCTGCGCCAGCCAGCCCAGCCCCTCGGCGAACGAGCGGGTCGCCGCCCGGTGCGGCAGGCCGGTGTTGGCGAGCAGCAGCGCCGCGAGGTAGGCGGCGAGGAAGCCGCTGGCGTGCGCGGCCCCGGCGGCGGCAAACGCCACCACGCACAGCGAGAAGATCGACAGCGGGTAGAGGCCGGACGCGGGCAGGGCGAGCCGGGACAGCGCCGCGGCACCCAGCCAGCCGAGGCCCAGCCCGATCGCCGCACCGGCCGCGAGCTCGTAGACGAGGCTCTCGACCAGCGACCCGGCGGACACGTGGAACGGGACGTGGCTGAAGATCAGCACGAGGATGACGCTCGGCGCGTCGTTGAAGCCCGACTCCGCCTCGAGCAGCCCGGCGAGCCGGTTCGGCAGCGGCACGACGCGCAGCACGGAGAAGACGGCGGCGGCGTCGGTGGAGGAGACGGTCGCCCCGACCAGCAGCGCCAGCTGCCAGCCGAGCCCCAGCAGCAGGTGCGCGGCCACCGCGGTGACCAGCATGCTGACCCCGACCCCGACGGTGGCCAGGACGGCCGCGGGGGCGAGCATGGCCCGGATCTCCACCCACCGGGTGGTCAGACCACCCTCGACGAGGATCACCGCCAGCGCCGCGGTGCCGAGGTTCTGTGCGAGCTGGGCGTTGTCGAACTTCAGGCCGATGACGTCCTCGCCCAGCACCACGCCGAGCCCGAGGAACAGCAGCAGGCTGGGCAGGCCGAACCGGGACGCCACGCGGGTGGCACCGACACTGACCAGCACCACGAGCCCGCCAGCGAGCAGGACCAGGTACAGCTTCTCCAGTCCCACCCGCAAAGCCTACCGGCGCCGGACCCGCGCACATCCTGCTCGACACCAAGCGCGAGGATGGACACATGCCCACGACGCCGCCCGGTCGCCCCGCGCGGCATCAGCATCGGCGGAACGGGTAGTCAGTGGGCGAGCGTACGGACGGGTCGCGCGCGCTGATCATCGCGGCTCTCGTCCTCACCGGACTGTGCATGCGCACCGCCGTCACCAGCGTCGGCGCGGCGCTCGACGACATCGAGGACTCCCTCGGCACCGGCAGCGTCGGCTCGGGCGTGATCACCACGTTGCCCGTGCTGTGCTTCTGCCTGCTCGGCGCGCTCGCGCCCCGGATCGCGCAGCGCACCGGCACCCACCGGCTGCTCGTCGTGGCGCTGGCCGCCATGGCGATCGGCGTCGTGCTGCGCGCGTTCACCGGCTCGCTGGGCCCGTTCGTCGCGGCCAGCGTCCTGGCACTCGCCGGCGGCGCGGTCAGCAACGTGCTGATGCCCAGCCTGGTCAAGCTGCACTTCCCGGACCGGATCCCGTCGATGACGGCCGTCTACACCACCGCGATGGCGGTGGGGCAGACGGCGGCGGTCGGCCTCACCGTCCCGATCGGGCATCTGGCCGCCCACCCGGACGACCGCTGGCGGGTCGGCCTCGGCAGCTGGGCGATCATCGCCGTCGTCGCGCTCGTGCCCTGGCTGCGCACGCTCTCCGGCGACCGTCCGCCGCCCGGCGCCGCCGTCCCGCACGCCGGTGGCCTCGTGCGCAACCCGGCGGCGTGGGCGATGGCGGTGTTCTTCGGCTTCCAGTCCTTCCAGGCCTACGTCGCCTTCGGCTGGTTCCCCAAGTTCTTCACCGACCACGGCATGAGCGACGCGGTGGCGAGCGCGCTCACCGCGTTCTACTCCGGCCTGTCGATCCCGGTGGCGATGGTCATGCCGACGCTGACCGCGCGCAGGCCGCGCACAGTGGTGATCACCCTGTCGGCGATGCTCGTCACCGCCTACGCGGGCCTGCTGTCGGCACCGCGCGGCGCGCCGTGGCTGTGGATGCTGCTGGCCGGCATCGGCGCCGGGCTGTTCCAGTTCTTCCTGACGCTGACCGGCCTGGTGACGGCCACCCCGCGCGAGGCGGCCGCGCTGTCCGCGTTCTCCCAGGGCATCGGCTACCTGCTGGCCGGCACCGGCCCGCTGCTGACCGGCGTGCTGCTCGGCGCGACCCACGAGTCGTGGACGTGGCCGTTCGTCCTGCTGTTCTGCGCCGTCGGCATCTGTTTCGTGCTGGGGCTCTACATCTCCCGGCCGGCGCGGTTCGTGCCGAACGAGCCGGTCGCGCGGACGGTGCCCTGAGCCCGGGTCAACTGCCTGCGAGCGCCAACCCCGCGGCCCGGCCGGAGAAGATGCAGCCGCCGAGGAAGGTGCCCTCCAGCGCGTTGTAGCCGTGCACGCCGCCACCGCCGAAGCCCGCCACCTCGCCCGCCGCGTACAGCCCCGGGAACACCGAGCCGTCCGGGCGGATCACCTGCGCGTCGAGGTTGGTCTCGATGCCGCCGAGCGTCTTGCGGGTGAGCACGTTGAGCCGCACCGCGATCAACGGGCCGTGCTCGGGGTCGAGGATGCGGTGCGGCGTGGCGACCCGCTGGACGCGATCGCCGAGGTACCGCCGCGCGTTGGCGACCGCCATGAGCTGCAGGTCCTTGGAGTACTTGTTGCCGACCTCGCGGTCGCGGGCGACGATCTGCCGCTCCAGATGGTCGAGGTCGACGTGCCCGCCGCGCCCGAGGGCGTTCATGCCGTCGACGAGTTCGGCGAGGGTGCCCGCGACGACGAAGTCGACGCCGTGCTGCTTGAACGCCTCGACCGGCCCCGGCGCGCCCTTGGCGACGCGCGACCGCAGCGTCAGCTTCCAGTCCTTGCCGGTGATGTCCGGGTTCTGCTCGGACCCCGACAGCGCGAACTCCTTCTCGATGATCGACTGGGTCAGCACGAACCACGAGTAGTCGTAGCCGGTGGCGAGGACGGCCTTCATCGTCGAGTTCGTGTCGAAGCCCGGGAAGTTCGGCGCCGGCAGCCGGTGGCCATTGGCGTCGAACCACAGCGACGACGGCCCGGGGATGATCCGGATGGCGTGGTCGGGCCAGATCGGGTCCCAGTTGTGGATGCCCTCGGTGTAGTGCCACATGCGGTCGCGGTTGACGATGCTGGCGCCCGCAGCCTCGGAGATGCCGAGCATCCGCCCGTCGACGTGCGCCGGCACGCCCGCGATCATCGTCCGCGGCGCGGGGCCGAGCCGCTCGACCGGCCAGTTGCGGCGGATCAGGTCGTGGTTGTGGCCGATCCCGCCGGAGGTGACGACGACGGCCCGGGCGCGCAGCTCGAACTCGCCGGCCGGCTCCCGCGACGACGCGACCCCGCGCTCGGTGGTGGACGGCACCAGCACCGTGCCGCGCACACCGACCGCGGCGCCGTCCGCCACGATCAGCGAATCGACCTGGTGGCGGAACGCGAACCTCACCAAGCCGTCGCGCTCACCCTGCAGCACCGGCTCGGCGAACACCCGCACCACCTCCGGCCCGGTGCCCCACGTCAGGTGGAAGCGCGGCACCGAGTTGCCGTGTCCGTCCGCGAACCCGCCGCCACGCTCGGCCCAGCCGACCAGCGGCGTCACCCGCAGGCCGAGGTCGTGCAGGTACTGCCGCTTGGTCTCGGTGGCGAACCGGACGTACGCCTGCGCCCACTGCCGCGGCCAGTGGTCCTCACGCTCACGGTCGAAGCCGGCGCTGCCGAGCCAGTCCTGCAGCGCGAGCTCGTAGGAGTCCTTGATGCCGAGGCGGCGCTGCTCCGGGCTGTCGACGAAGAACAGCCCGCCGAGCGACCAGAACGCCTGCCCGCCGAGGTTGTTGCGGTTCTCCTGCTCGACGATGAGTACGCGCCGGCCGGCCTTGACCAGTTCGTGGCTCGCGACGAGCCCGGCCAGGCCCGCCCCGACGACGATGACGTCCGGGTCGTTGGTCACGACGAGCACCGTAGCTCGCGGCGGGCTGATCAGTAACGTAGGACGGCCGCGACGCCCCCCGGCACGGCGCCGGCGTCGGGCGGCACGACGACAAGCCGCGCGGCGGTGGCGGCCACCGCCCGCACGAGCGCCGCGTCGAAGCGGGCGGGCTCGGTGGGGCTGACGCCGAAGCGGGCGGCGTCGGAGTCGCGCAGGCCGAACTCCGTGGGCCGGTGCCCGATCCAGCACTGCGCGGGCAGCGCCGCGTCGGCCGACACGACGACGGTGTCCGCCTCGGCCATGCGCAGCGCCTCCACGACGGCGGCCGGGCCCACCGCCGCGCCCTTCGCGGTGGCCGCGCGCAGCGCCTGCACCACAGCGGGGCGGACGTGCTCACGCAGGGCGGCCTCCACCGCGGCGGCAACGGAGGCCGGGGCGGACGGGTCGGCCTCAACCACCCGCACCACCACGTCCGGCGGCAGGATCCGCGACTGCGACACGCGTTCGACCGCGCGCCGGCACGCCAGCGGCTCGCCGACCACGACGACCAGGTCGGGGCTCTCCGTGATGGCCAGCCGGGCGAACGCGCGCTCCGGCGTCTCGGCCTCGTCGCCAGCGGCCTCGTCGCCAGCGGCCTCGTCGTCGACGGAATCATCGTCGTCGCCCGGCCAGAGTCGTTCGTGACCGGTCTGGGTGACGCGCAGGATCGTCGTGGTGTCGGCGCCGGCGAGCAGCACGAGGTTAGGCACGACCTCGAGCTGCCGCGCGACGTAGGTGTAGAGATCGGGCAGCGGGGCGCTGACCAGCCGGTCGCCGATCGCGGGGCCGACGGGCGTGCCGATGCCCGACGTCAGCAGCACCGTGCCCGCCCGGGCCACCACGACGCGGGTCCGGCCGTACGGCTGCGCGGGCGCACGGGTGATCGCCGGTCGCAGCGTCGCAAGGTCTGCCGCGTCGATGCCGTCGGCGAGCTCGGCCAGCGCGGCCCAGCGGGCGCCGACCGCGCCGTCGCCCGTCTCGACGTACGCGGTCGCGAACGGGCCGGTGAGGCCGTACAGCGGGCTCAGCGCACGCAGGTCGGCGCCGGACGGGAACGACGGCGTCGACATCGCGTCCACACTTCCGCACAGCAGCCCGGCCGGCCACCCCCGATCGGGCGGCGCACCGCCGAAGCGGCAGGATATGTCCGTATGATCCGCCCGCCCGGTGGCCGAGGTCACCGCACTCACCCGCCGCGCCGCAGCGCCGGGGTTCTGCTGTACCGCGACTCCGTCGACTCCCCCGCCGTCCTGCTCGCCCACATGGGCGGCCCGATGTGGACCAGGCGCGAACGGGCCTGGACCATCCCGAAGGGCGAGTACGGCGACGACGAGGATCCGCTCGCCGCGGCCCGGCGCGAGTTCGCCGAGGAGTTCGGCTCCCCCGTGCCCGACGTCGATCTGGTACCGCTCGGCGACGTGCGGCAGAGCGGCGGCAAGGTCGTCACCGCCTGGGCCGGCGAGGCCGACTTCGACGCGGCGTCGATCGTCAGCAACACCGTCGAGATCGAGTGGCCGCCCCGCTCCGGCCGGCGGATCACGGTGCCCGAGGTCGACCGGGCGCAGTGGCTGCCGGTCGAGCAGGCGCGTGACGTCATCGTGTCGGCCCAGGCCGCCTTCCTCGATCGCATCCCGTGGGTACGGTGGAGGAGGTCCTGAGCCCGCTGCAGGGCCCCCACCCGTCACTCATCGCAAGGAGCACCCGCTACATGCCTTCGGTCACCGCGTACGCATCTCCGGCCGCGAAGGCCCCGTTCCGGAAGACCACGATCGAGCGCCGTGAGCTCGGCCCGCACGACGTCTCGATCGCGGTCAAGTTCGCCGGTATCTGCCACTCCGACATCCACACCGGCCGCGACGAGTGGGGATCCGCCCACTACCCGCTCGTGCCCGGTCACGAGATCGCGGGCGTCGTCGACGCCGTCGGCTCCGAGGTCACGAAGTTCGCCGTCGGCGACCGCGCCGGCGTCGGCTGCTTCGTCGACTCCTGCCGCGAGTGCGAGGCCTGCCTGGCCGGCGAGGAGCAGTACTGCGAGAAGGGCATGACCGGCACCTACAACAGTGTGGGCCGCGACGGTCGCTGGACCGACGGCGGCTACAGCCAGGGCATCGTCGTCGACGAGAACTACGTCCTGCGCATCCCGGAGGCCATCGCCCTCGACGTCGCCGCCCCGCTGCTGTGCGCCGGCATCACGCTCTACAGCCCGCTCAACCACTGGAACGCCGGCCCCGGCAAGCAGGTGGCCATCGTCGGCATGGGCGGCCTCGGCCACATGGGCGTCAAGATCGCGCACGCGATGGGCGCCGAGGTCAGCGTGCTGTCCCGCACGCTGTCCAAGCAGGAGGACGGCCTGCGCTTCGGCGCCGACCACTACTACGCCACCAGCGACCCGAGCACGTTCCAGGACCTGCGCAAGCACTTCGACCTCATCGTCAACACCGTCTCCGACACGCTGCCGATGGCCAGCTACTTCGGGCTGCTCAAGCGCGACGGCACGCTGGTCAACGTCGGCGCCCCGCCGGAGCCGCTGGAGGTGCCGGCCTTCTCGCTGATCGGCGCGCGGCGCAGCTTCGCCGGGTCGAACATCGGCGGCATCCGCGAGACCCAGGAGATGCTCGACTTCTGCGCCGAGCACGGCATCGGCGCCGAGGTCGAGGTCATCGGCGGCGAGCAGATCACCGAGGCGTGGGACCGCGTCGTCGGCAGCGACGTCCGCTACCGCTTCGTCATCGACACCGCGACGTTCTGACCTCGCCGTCACAGATCCGTGCGCCGGCACGTCCAGTGGGTAGACCCACGACGACGGGGAGTGCAGCCGTGAGGAGACAGCTGTGACAGAGGGTTTGAGCCGCCGGCACCACGTGGTGATCATCGGTTCCGGGTTCGGCGGGCTGTTCGCGGCGAAGCGGCTGCGCAAGGCGAGGGTCGACGTCACGCTGATC
>Ga0164242_10005956_pt1 | contig 13478 bp, 11 predicted proteins | sample OricomgcompostMG_FD_108783 | JGI IMG/M metagenome (GOLD analysis project Ga0164242, IMG submission 108783) | Miracle-Growth compost microbial communities from Emeryville, California, USA - Original compost - Miracle growth compost (MG) ...
CTGCGCGACGCGGGACTGACGCGCTCGATCGGCGTCTCCAACTTCCAGCCCGACCACCTGGACACGATCGTCTCGGCGACCGGTGTGGTCCCGGCGGTGAACCAGATCGAGGTGCACCCCTACTTCGACAACCCCGCCCGGGGCGCGACCCAGCGCCACGGTGCGCTGGTCGAGGCGTGGTCCCCGCTCGGCCAAGGCGGCGGTGAGCTCACCGACCCGGCGATCACCGCGCTGGCCGAGAAGCACGGCAAGACCCCGGCCCAGGTCATCCTGCGCTGGCACCTCGACCGTGGCGATGTCGTCTTCCCGAAGTCGACCCACCGCGAGCGGCTGGCGGAGAACTTCGATGTCTTCGACTTCGCGCTCACCCAGGACGAGGTCACCTCGCTCAACGCGCTCGACAAGGGTGAGGCCGGCCGCACCGGCCCCAACCCGGACGTCTTCGACTGGATCCCGGCCTGATCGGTCGCGACCGCAGGCGGCGTGCCGGCGCTCGGCGTGGGGTAACACGCTGTTACCGGGGGTAACACGTCGTTCGCCCGGGTAGACGGTCGATGCATCGACCGTCTACCCGGTGTAACAGCGTGTTACCCCTTTGCCCGCGGGGCCGTCAGCCGACGGTCACCTGGACGACGTTGGACACCATCCCGGAGGTGGTGTCTCGCATCCGGAACTTCTGCACACCCAGTTGGCCGGTCTGCACATAGGTGGCGAACTGGCCGCCGGTCACCGCGGCGTTGACCGACAGGAAGTCCTGCCACTTGCCGTCGAGCTTGCGCTGGACCTGCAGGATCGCCCCCTCCCCACCGGGATAGACGCCGGTGAGGTCGATCTGCTCCATCGGCGAGACAGCGGTCTCGCCGGCCGTCAGGGTGATCTGCTTGGCCGCCTTGGATGTCGTCGCCGACGCGCTCGGGGAGGAGCTCGGCGTCTGCAGCGAGGTGGGCAGGGCCGAGGCGGATCCGGGCTGGGCGGCGAGCGTGACGAGCGGATCGCTCGGCGTCGGCGTCGGGCTCGGGGTCGGCAGGAAGAGGGTCTGCACGTCCGAGGCCGAGCTGTCATCGCCGCCCCCGCCACCGAGGACATGGGACGCGACCAGCGCCACGAGTCCGAGCACGACTCCGACGGTCAGGGTGACCGAGACCAGCGCGATCAGACCGGCGGTGATCGGGTGCTTCTCGTCCTGGCGGGGCTGCGGGGGCACAGACATCCTTCCTCGAGCGGGTGAGGGCCATCCTCTCAGGCGTCACCAACCACCGCACATGCGGCGCATCTCACCGCCCGCGGCGCCGTAGCCGCTCCGGCAGCAGCGGCTCGGCGCCGTCGGCTGCCTGCGCGTCGACACCGGGCCGCAGGTGGGTCGCCGTCGGCGGGGACGGTACGGCGCGGTCCCCGCCCAGCCAGGACTCCAGATCGGGGGCCCGCAGCCGGGCGCCGGAGACGGCGGGCAGGACGAGGGCGACGACCAGGCCCGCCAGCGCGACGATGCTCATCGCGAGGAAGCCGCTGCGCAGCCCGTGCGGGGACGGTGCGCCGTGGCCGGCGGCGAGTGCCAGCACCACTGGCGCGACGGCGTACGTCGCCACCGATCGCAGCAGTTGCACGAGCGCGAACGCCCGGCCGAGCCGGTCCGAGGGCATGCCGAGCCCGATGATGAACAGGCCCGGCGACACGGTGCTGCCGGCGCCCAGCCCCAACAGCAGGGCCGCCCACGGCACCGTCGCCGCGTCATCGGGGAAGGCCAGTGGCAGCACCGCTCCGGTGGCGAGGAGGACCAGGCCGACGTCGACGAGGATCGGCACGAACCGAGTGGCGAAGAGCCGCCAGAACGCCGCCGCCGCAACGGCCGCCCCCAGCGGTGCCGGCCAGAAGAGTGCGCCCGCCGACAGGGCACTGCGGCCGTCGACGGCGGTCAACCGGGTCTGCAGCAGCTCGCTGACCGTGACGAAGACGGCGCCGCCGACGAGTACGACGATCAGCCCGGTGACCGGGAGCTGGGTGGTCAGCGCGCTGATCGGGATCAGCGCGTCCCGCCGCCGCGCTTCCCAGGCCAGCAGCGCGACCAGCGCCACGGCCCCGAGCGCGACCAGCCCGATCACCCAGCCGGAGGTGAGCGGGAGCGAGCCGGCGAGCGAGGCAGCGACGAAGGTCGGGACCGTCGCTGCCACCACCAGCACATGCACCGGTACGTCGACCCGCCGCTGCGGATCGGGCGGCTCGAAGACCCGGTAGCCGACGAACCCGACCGCGACGCCCAGCGCACCCAGCAGCGCCGCGACCACCAGCAGCACCCGCCACCCCGAGCCGGGCCCAGCGCCCGACGCAGCGAGGCCGCCGATGATGGGCCCGAGGGTGCTGGCGCCGAAGATGCCGACGTTGACGATCGCGGCACTCCGCCCGACCCGGCCGGGACCGAACCGGGTGATCAGCGGCGGCAGCGCCGTCACCAGCATCGTGCCTGCCGCGAACCCCTGACCGGCCCGGCCGATGCCGAAGAGCAGGACCGACGGCGCGAACGCCGCCAGCAGGCTGCAGACCACGAAGCCCACCTCGGCGGCCAGGAAGGCCCGCCGGGCGAGGTGCCGCAGGGTGATCTGCGCAGCGGCCACCGCCCCGATCGCATAGGTCGCGCTGGCCAGCCCGAGCGTCACCCCCAGAGTCCCGGCCCCGGTGCCGAGGTCGTGCTGGATCAGGGGCCGCAGCGGCAGGAACGAGGTCGACAGGACGGTGTTGGGCACGAGCCCGAGCAGCGCGACGGCCACCGCCGCCGGGTAGGAGTCGCGCTGGTGCTCGGGCACCGTTCAGTCCTTGTCGACCAGGTCGAGCTTCAAGACCTCGTGCTGCAACGCCACCTGGTCCCGGCTCGCCAGGCACGTCAGGGTGACCGGCGGGGAGTGGGTGCTGCGCACTCGGACGGCGTACCGGCGACCGAGGTGGGCGAAGGTGGCGTCGGTGAGGAGTCCGCCCTCCCCCGCTGCGCCGCTCTGGGTCCGGGAGACGAGGCGGAGGGCGCCGGCGGCGCGCATGCTCAGGTGGCGGCGCAGGGCGATCTCGGCGGCCTGGACGGGCATCGGGTAGCAGGTCCGGCCGCGGAGGTGCTCGAGCTCCAGATCGCCTTCGAGGCGTGTCCGGGCGACCTCCACCGCCGACTCGGGCGTCAGCCGCCCGTAGTAGAGGCCGTCGGGCGCGACCAGCATGTTCGCCGCGAACCGGTCGCCGCCGATGTGTGAGACCTCCCAGGTGTGATCCGGGAACGCCTCGGTCAGCGCGGCCGCGACCGGGCGTCCGCGCTCCGCGCAGCAGGCGTCGTGCTTGCCGTGGGTGCAGACCGCGAAGACCGGCTCGTCGTGCGCGTCCAGTCCCAGCGAGCGGCCGGCGCGGAGGCCGGCCAGGTCGAGGTCGAGCAGGGCACGGGGATCGTCGAGGCGCGCCGTCTCGGTCCAGGAGTACGGCGCCCGCGCGTGCACCGCGAACATGCGGCAGGCGGCGCCGCGGGAGGGGGTGCGGCCGAAGCGTCGCACCAGCAACAGCCGAACGCCCGCCCCGTCGGCGTGGGCGCGGAGCTTCTCGACCACGCCGTCCTTGAACCGGGCGTCCCGCAGCGCGTTGACGCCCCACGGGCCGGGGTGCTCGAGCAGGACGAAGGCCGAGACCGTGGAGGCACTCCCGGCGAGGTCCTCCGCGCGCACCTCACTGGCCACCGAACATCGGAAGGCGTTCAGCGGGCCACCTCCAGCATCCCTTCGCGCACCAGTCGGCGGCACAGCACCAGCCGGCTCTGCCTATCCAGCGGCAGCTCTGCTGGCGTCACCTCGGTGGCGAGGCGAAGCTGCTCCAGCACGGGCCGCAGCCGGGCGGGCAGGGTCAGGGCGCGGTCGCCGAGGAGTACGTCGAGGCCGTCGGGCACGTCGCGCAGCACGCACGGGCGTCCGGCGCGGCGGCGCAGTCGGGTCTCATCGCCGATCTCGACCACCGCGTCGAGCAGGCCGCCGGCGAGACGGGGCGAGCGCGAGGTGAGGAAGCGGCGTACCTCCGTCTCCGCGGCCCGGCCGGTGTCGACGGCGCCGATCCGGTCGGCGAGCGCGCGCAGGCGCTGCGCCAGGCCGTCCCGGAGGGCGGCGGGATCGTCGAGGTAGCCGGCGGGCAGGTGCTCGTCGTCGGGGAGGAGACCCTCGACGGTACGCCGCAGCAGGCCGCGCCAGGTCAGCTGGTTGATCCCGATCGTGACGTGCAGGGAGACCGCGTCCTGGGCGCGCGCGGCGTGCGGCATACCGGTGGGCAGGTAGAGCGAGAGTCCGGGCTCCATCATGATCGGGTCGCCGTCGACCTCCCAGTCCTTGGTGCCGGCGGTCTGGAACACGAAGACGTCGTGGGTGTCGCTGTGCACCGCGAAGCCCTGCGAGCCGGGCGGCGTGAGGTAGGCGTTCGCCTGGCAGGGGTGGCCGAGCTCCAGCTCGAGCTCGGCCACGAGGTCGGCGAGCGGCTGGTGGTAGCGGTGCAGGCCCTGGAAGACGATCGTGGCGCCCGCTCGGAAGAGCGCGAGCGCCTTGGTCGGGTCGACCAGGCCGGTGAGCTGCTGGCCGGCGATCGTCGCCGGCCGGGTGAACTTCTTCTCCGGCAGCACCGAGCCGTCGTGGGCGATCCGCAGGGCCGGCGCCCGCAGTGCCGAGGCGGTCAACAGCCGGTCCGCGTCCTCGAGGGAGAGCAGCCCGACCAGCGCCGCCGGATCGGCGCGGTGGAGGTGCGTGCGGGACGCCCAGATCTTCTCCACGAAGAGCCGGGCGTCCCCGCTCAGCAGGTCAAGTGCTGTCACAGAGCCACGCCGTCGGTGCCATCGCCGTCGGTGCCGTCCGTGCCATCGGTGCCGTCCGTGCCGTCGGTGCCATCGCCGTCGGTCCCGTCGGTGCCGTCACTGTCACTCCCGTCGGTGCCGTCGGTCCCGTCACCGTCGGTGCCGTCGCCGTCGGCGCCGCCGGGCTCGGCGGCCTGCGGCGCGTCGGCCGGGCTGTTGTAGGTGGTGGTCATGTCCTCGTCGGTCAGCGACTCGTCGGGCAGATCGGTCATGGGTTTCCTCCAAGCGTCAGGGGTTGTCAGGCCGGGCGACCTGTACCCACCGGGCTCGGCGGTCACACCGCAACGCCACCCGGGCGGCGAGAGACGTCCCGCCAGACTGTCGGCGCGATGGTGCATGCTGCGGGGCATGGAGTTCCAAGACGTGGTGCGTCACAGACGGATGGTGCGCCGCTACACCGACGAGCCGGTCGCGCCCGAGCAGCTCGAGCGGGTGCTGCGCAACGCGGTGCGCGCCCCGAGCGCGGGGTTCTCGCAGGGCTGGTCGTTCCTGGTGCTGGACGCGCCGGCGGACGTCGCCCGCTACTGGGATCTGTTCACCGGCGACGAGGGCGCCATCGAGGCCGACGGCTGGTTGCGCGGCATGCGGACCGCGCCGGTCCTCGTCCTCCCGTGCTCGTCGAAGGCCGCCTACCTCCGCAGGTACGCCGAGGGCGACAAGGGCTGGACCGACGAGGACGAGGCCCGCTGGCCGATGCCGTACTGGCACATGGACACCGCGATGGCGGTGATGCTGATGTTGCAGACAGTGGTCGACGAGGGCCTCGGTGCGTGCTACTTCGGGATCCCGCCGCGGCACGACGCCGAGGTCCGCGAGGCGTTCGGCATCCCCGAGGAGTGGGCGCCGATCGGTGTCGTCTCGATCGGCCATCCCGACACCGGCGGCGCGAAGGGCTCTCCCTCGCGCCGGCAGCGCACGCCGATGAGCGAGGTGGTGCACCGCGGCCGCTGGTGAGGGGTCACCTTCGGCGCGGCCACCACCTGCGCCGCTTCGGCTCCGGCGGGGATGCGGGCGGGCTGGCGGCCGACCTCGCCGTACGTCGCTCGTGCCAGGCGGCGATCGTCGCCTCGACGTCCCGCAGCTGGGTGATCAGCGGCGGCCCGGTCGGGATGCCGTAGCGGGCGCGCAAGACGCGTGCGTTGAACTCCTCGACCACCTCGCGGGCGGCCTGCTCGGTGTGCTGTCGGTCCAGGAGCGCGTCGAGCTCGGCGTCGTCCTTGCGCAGTTGGATGCTCGGTGGGAGTACGACGAGCCGCTCCCGCTCGACCAGCTTCTTCAGCCACCAGTCCGGGTCGTGCTCCTCGCCGAGCCCCTCCACCGGCTTGCCCGCGCCCGGCAGGTCGTCGAAGTCACCGCGCGCGATCGCCTGCTGGATCTGCTGGTCGACCCAGGTGTGGATCAGGCGCTGCCGCTGGGCCGCCTCGGCCTTGGAGGCCGCGTCGTTGAGCGGCTCGACATGGATCTCGTCGAACTCCTCCTCGGACATGCCTCCAGCCTACGAGCGCTCAGGGCAACCCCTCCTGGTGTGACATTCGCCGTACCAACCAGTAGCAACCGCCGCTAGGCTCCGCCGCATGAGCTTCAAGTCACCCAAGGACTTCTTCGCCCCCTTGGCGGTGGGTGCGCCCGCGCCGCTGCGCGAGATCCCGGCTCGACCGAGCCGAGCGATCCACTTCTTCGACCCCGGCAACCCCAAGATGGCCGCGAAGATCCCGGACATGGTCGGCACCGTCGACGTCCTCCTGGGCAATCTCGAGGACGCGGTCAAGGCCGAGAACAAGGAGGCCGCCCGCGCGGGCCTGGTCGAGATCGGCCAGGACGTCGACTTCGGGCCGACCCAGTTCTGGACCCGGATCAACTCCCTGGACAGCCCCTGGGTGCTCGACGACCTGACCACCCTGATCCCCGCGATCGGCGACAAGCTCGACGTGATCATGGTGCCCAAGGTGCAGGGCGCCGAGGACATCCACTACATCGACCGGATCCTCGCCCAGCTCGAGGCCAAGGCCGGCATCACCAAGCCGCTGCAGGTGCACGCGATCCTCGAGACCGCGCGCGGCGTGGCCAACATCGAGGAGATCTGCGCCGCGTCACCACGCATGCAGGGCCTGAGCCTCGGCCCGGCCGACCTCGCCGCGGACCGCAGGATGAAGACCACCCGCGTCGGCGGCGGCCACCCCGGCTACCTGGTGCGGCAGGACCCCGAGCGCGACGCCGAGGGCGTGCCGGCCTACGACGGCCCGCGGACGACCTATCAGCAGGACCTGTGGCACTACACGATCGCCCGGATGGTCGACGCCTGCGCGACGTACGGAATCTTCCCGTACTACGGCCCCTTCGGGGACATCAAGGACACCGTCGCGTGCGAGGACCAGTTCCGCAACGCGTTCCTGCTCGGCTGCGTCGGCGCCTGGTCGCTGCACCCGGCCCAGATCAAGATCGCGAACAAGGTCTTCAGCCCCAGTGTCGAGGACGTCAAGCACGCCCGCCGCGTGATCGCCGCGATGGGCGACGGCACCGGCGCCGTCATGCTCGACGGCAAGATGGAGGACGACGCCTCGGTCAAGCAATGCCGCGTCATGGTCAACCTGGCCGAGGAGCTGGCCGCGATCGACCCCGACCTCAAGGCCGCCTATGACTCCATCGAGGTGGACGCCTGATGAGCGACTTCAAGCCTCTGCGGTCGGTCCTCTACATGCCCAGCTCCAACGACCGGGCACTGGAGAAGGCGAAGACGATCGCGGCCGACGCGATCATCTTCGACCTCGAGGATGCGGTCGCACCGGACGCCAAGCCGGCCGCCCGTGAGGCCGCGGCGGCCGCGGTGCGCAGCGGTGAGTACGGAGAGCGCCAGCTGACGATCCGGGTGAACGGCATCGGCACCGAATGGCACGCGCAGGACATCGTGGCTGCTGCCGCGGCCGGCCCGGACGCCGTCGTCGTACCCAAGGTGAACACGGCCGAGGAGGTGCGGGGGCTGGCGACGGCGCTCGAATGGGCCGGGGCGCCGGAGCACACCAAGCTCTGGGCGATGATCGAGACTCCCGAGGCGATCTTCAACGTGCGCGAGATCGCCGCCGCCTCCGACCGGCTGGCCGCCCTGGTGATGGGCACCAACGACCTGGTCAAGGAGCTGTACGCCGAGCACGTGCCCGGCCGCGGCCCGCTGCTGACCTCGCTCTCGCTCTCCCTGCTTGCCGCGCGCGCGGCCGGCAAGGCGATCCTCGACGGCGTCTACAACGACGTGAAGGACGCCGAGGGGTTCGCGGCCGAGGTCGAGCAGGGCCGCCAGATGGGCTTCGACGGCAAGACGCTGATCCACCCGGGCCAGGTCGAGCCGGCGAACGCCGGCTTCGCCCCGAGCCCCGAGGCGATCGATGACGCGAAGGGCCTCATCGCGGCCTGGGAGGAGGGCGCCGGCAAGGGCGTGGTCACCTACCACGGCAAGATGGTGGAGAACCTCCACGTCGACTCCGCCCGCCGGACACTGTCGATCGCGGAGGCCATCGCCGCCCTGTGACCCCGCTGGGCCGCCCTGTGACCCCGCTGGGTTGAGAAGTCACTTTTCGCGGCTTGAGAGGTCACTTTCCGCCGTCGAATGTCCAACGCCTGGACATTCGACCGGCCGAAAGTGACCGCTCAACGTTTGGCTGGTCTGGACCAGAGGCCGGCACCGGTGACCGCTGACCGCCCCCGTCGTTGAGGTGGCGGGCCGTCGAATCCCCGTGCCGCGGCCCAGGAGCAGACGTGTCCGATCCCACCGGCGGCGAGCCCAACCCGTTCGCCGACATCATCGACCTCTTCCGCGAGGTGGAGGCCGCGAACGAGGCCAGCGCGGCCGACTCCGCGCCACCGCGCCCGGCGGTTCCGTACGACGCTTCGCCCACTGCGCCACACTCCCATGCCGCGCGGCTGAGTACCGCGCTGCTCAGCGTCGAGCCCCCGCGCGGCGGTACGCCGATCACCCCGAAGAGCCCTGCGCCCGCGCCGAGCAAGCGACGCCGCGCCGTGCTGCTGCTTCCGGTCGCCCTGATGGCGATGACCGGCGGCGCAACCGCAGCGGTGATTCACCAGCACGGCGATCCCAGCACCGCGGCCGGACCGGCCGCGTCGGCCGCGTCGACCGGGTCGGCGGACGGCGCACTCCCGAGCCCCGCTGCGCCGACCGACGCCGCCGTATCGCCCGGGGCGTCGGCGCCCGGCCCGGTGACGGCCGCCTACAGCACCGCCCTCGACGCGCTGGCCGCGGCCAGCGGCCCCCGGCAGCTGACGGCAGCGACCACGCGGCTGCCGGCGGCGATCGCGAGGCTGCGAGCGGTCCACGGCGCACTTCCTCGCGCCGAGGCGGCCCACCTCGACAGCCTGCTCGCGCTGTGCCGGCTCGACCGGCTGACCGACTATCCGGCGCTGGCGTCGGCCGCCGCGAAGGCGTCCGCCCGGGTCGAGGAGGCGTCCGCGGGACGCAGCGGCGTACCCGACCCGACGCTTGCCACCGACAACGTCGTCACCACTGCCGCGCGCGCCGTGGCCGAGCGGCTCGACGGCCGGGTGGCCCAGTTGGCGAGCGCCGCGGCACAGGCGAAGCTCACCGCCCAGCTGCGCGGCGTGGCTCGCCAGGCCACCGCGCTCGCCCCGACCGCCACCAGCGCCGCCGGCGCCCTCGCCGGCGCCCACGACGGGGACCGCGCCGGCCGCGCCACCGCGGAGGTCGCCGCGTTGCATGCGCTCGGCTCGCTGTCGGTGATCGACGGCGAGCACCTCGACGCCTGGACGGCGTTGTCCGCGCCGCTCCAGCAGGCCCTCGCCGCCGCCGGGGTGAGTGCGGCCGCGACGGACATCGACGCGGTCGACGCCATGATCGCCGCCGCCCGGCAGAAGATGCTGGCCTGGGCAGCTGCCGACCAGGCCACGGAAGCCGGCGGCAACGGCAACGGCAACGGCAACAAGGCTGCCGCCAAGCAGACCGAGGCCGCGATCGACAGCTATCTGAGCAGCGCGTCCGCCCTGCTCGGTCGGTACGACCGGGCCATCGCCGGCCTGCCCGTCGTCGGCCCCGGCCAGCAGGCGTCCCCGGCGCTCACCGCTCGCTTCGTCACCAGCGCCGTGGCGCTGGCGGCGCTCACCAGCGCCGTCGCCCGACTCGACCCACCGGCCGGGATGGGCGAGGCACAGCAGGCGCTGGCCGGCCTGGTCGGCGAGGCACATGCCGCTGCCGCAGCCGGCCAGGCCGTCGCCGCCAACGCGCAGAGCTGCGACAGCGCCGTCCGCTCCTGTGCCTATGGCACCCAGCGCCACTGGCCCGACTACGCCGCCGGTGTCGCCGCGCTGGGCCACGCGGGCCCGGTGCGCGCCACCCTGGCGTCCGCCGCCAGTACGGCGAAGAAGGCCGCCGCGAAGACGAGCGCGACCGGAGCGGCGGTCGGGTCATCGACCGCCGGAGCCGCGACCACGCTGCCACCGAAGCCGGTCGTCTGATCCGTCACAGCGTCTCGCATCATAAGAATCGCGTCTCATTTTTCGGGATCGCAAGGGTTTACTGAACGCGTGAGCACCCAGGTCGATCCTGTCACCGTCAGCGACACCCGCCGCTGGGCGATGCTCGCGGCGAGCACCTTCGCCCAGGCGGCTGCCGTGATCGCCAACAACGGCGCCGCCTACCTCGTACCGACCCTGCACAACGTCGACCGCTACTCCCTTCCCACCGCCGGCGCGATCGCGGCGGCACCGTCGTTCGGCGTGATGGCCGCACTGGTGGCGTGGGGCTGGCTGGCCGACCATCGCGGCGAGCGCCTGGTGCTGCTCTCCGGCGCCGCGGTGACAGCAGCATGCTGCGCGGCGGCGGCGTTGACCCCCGGCATCGCCGCGATGTGGCTACTGCTCTTCCTGGCCGGCGCCGGCTCGGCCGCGGCCAACTCCGCCTCCGGGCGGATCGTGGTGGGCTGGTTCCCGGCCGAGCGCCGCGGGCTGGCGATGGGCATCCGGCAGATGGGTCAGCCGATGGGCATGGCGATCGCCGCCGTCACGATCGCCCTGGTCGCCGCCCACCACGGCGTCCATGCCGCGCTCTGGGTGCCGGCCGCCGGATCGCTGGTAGCCGCGGCGGCCATCGCCCTGATCGTGATCGACCCGCCGCGTCCGCCGAAGAAGACCGGCAGCGCCCCGAACCCCTACCGGCGGAGCTCCTACCTGACCAAGATCCACGGCGTCTCGGTGCTGCTGGTGGTGCCGCAGTTCATCATCGGCACGTTCATGCTGGAGTGGCTCACCCAGTCCCGCGGCTGGAGCACCGGCGCAGCCGGCACCCTGGTCGCGGTGACGAACGTGCTGGGCGCGCTCGGCCGGATCGGCGCGGGGCACCTCTCGGACCTGGTCAGCTCCCGGATGAAGCCGCTGCGCTGGGTGGCGATCGGCGCCTGCGCGGTGATGATCCTGCTGGGCGTCGCCAACGGACTCGACCTGCTCGTCGCCGTACCCCTGATGATGGCGGCCTCGGTGCTCTCCATCGCCGACAACGGGCTCTCCTTCACCGCCGTCGCCGAACGGGCCGGCCCGTTCTGGTCCGGGCGGGCGCTGGGCCTGCAGAACACCGCCCAGTTCCTGACCGCGTCCTTCTGCGGGCCGGTCGGCGGCGTGGCCATCGCCCAGCTGGGCTACAGCTGGACCTTCGTGCTCACCGGCGCACTGCCGTTGCTGGCCATCGGCCTGGTCCCCGTGAAGCAAGAAGTTACTCATGGGTAGAATCCGGGCATTGTGGGATAGCCAACGCTTCCCACCCCGGAGAGCCTCCCCTAGGCTCGCCTAGCCCCGCAGAACCAGTAGCCAAGGAGGCCTGCCGCATGTTGCAGACCATCGCCATCGTCCTGGCGCTCGCCCTGACCGCCGTCACCGTGTACGTCGTGGTGAAGGCGCTCCGGATGATGGTCGGCGTCCTGAAGGTGGGCCAGCCCGCCATCGGACGCACGGACAACCCCGCCAGCCGCTGGGGAACGATGCTGAAGGAGACGTTCCTCCACACCCGGATGTTCCAGTGGCGGTGGGTGGGCGTCATGCACTGGTTCGTCTACTTCGGCTTCCTGATCCTGGCCAGTGCGGTCGGGAACGGCTTCATCCAGCTCTTCGACCCGAGCTTCCAGTGGTGGTTCATCGGCCACTGGTTCGTCTACGAGTGGATCTGCGAGGGCATCGGCGTACTGTCCACGATCGGCATCGTCTTCCTGATCGTCTACCGCCAGCTGCACCTGCCCAAGGTGCTCGGCCGCGACAGCCGCTTCTTCGGCTCGACGTTCTGGCAGGCCTACTTCGTCGAGTTCATGGCGCTCCTCGAGGGCGCGGCGATCCTGTTCATCCGCGGCGCCGAGCGGCAGTGGAACCTGCTGGGCGGCGAGGAGGGCGCGCACGTCAGCCGCTTCCACTTCCCGATCTCCGGCTTCCTGTCCGGCATGTATGGCAGTACGGCGGACACCGCCCGCAACTGGGTGATCGCCATCGCCTTCATCAAGGTCGCCTCGGCGCTGATCTGGGTGATGGTCGTCGCGATGAACCTGACCATGGGCATCGCCTGGCACCGCTTCACCGCGTGGGTCAACATCTGGTTCAAGCGCGAGTCGAAGGGCCGCGACACCGACGGCGCCACCACCGCGCTGGGCGCGATGAAGCCGCTGACATCCGGCGGCAAGGTGATCACGCTCGACGACATCGACGACATCGACGAGGACGCGAAGCTCGGCGTCGGCACCATCGATGACTTCTCCTGGAAGGGCATCCTCGACTTCACCACCTGCACCGAGTGTGGCCGCTGCCAGTCGCAGTGCCCCGCGTGGAACACCGCGAAGCCGCTCTCCCCCAAGCACCTCATCATGAGCCTGCGCGAGCACGCCTACGCGTCCGCGCCGTACCTCGAGAACGGCGCGGAGAAGCGCGAGCTGCCGCTGATCGGCAAGACCGACGCCGACCAGGCGGTCGGCGAGGGCGACGAGGTGCTCGACTGGTTCTACAACCCCGGGCCGGAGCACGGCGGCGGTGGCTTCGTCATCGACGAGGACGTGCTGTGGTCCTGCACCTCCTGCGGCGCCTGCGTCCAGCAGTGCCCGGTCGACATCGAGCACGTCGACCACATCATGGACATGCGCCGCTACCAGGTGCTCGTCGAGTCCAACTTCCCCAGCGAGCTCAACGGCCTGTTCAAGGGCCTGGAGAACAAGGGCAACCCGTGGAACATGTCGCCCAACGCGCGACTGGACTGGGCCAAGGACCTGCCCTTCGAGGTCAAGGTTGTGGGCGGCGAGGGCCCAGACGCTTTGGAGTCGCTCGAGTCGGTCGACTGGCTGTTCTGGGTCGGCTGCGCCGGCGCCTACGAGGACCGCGCCAAGAAGACGACCCGCGCCGTCGCCGAGCTGCTCGACATGGCCGGCATCTCCTTCGGCGTACTGGGCAACGGCGAGACCTGCACCGGTGACCCGGCCCGCCGCGCCGGCAACGAGTTCGTCTTCCAGGGCCTCGCGCAGCAGAACGTGGAGACGTTCGAGGAGTTCAAGGTCAAGAAGGCCGTGACCACCTGCGCGCACTGCTTCAACACGCTGAAGAACGAGTACAAGCAGTTCGGCATCGAGCTCGAGGTCGTGCACCA
>Ga0164242_10005957_pt1 | contig 13478 bp, 22 predicted proteins | sample OricomgcompostMG_FD_108783 | JGI IMG/M metagenome (GOLD analysis project Ga0164242, IMG submission 108783) | Miracle-Growth compost microbial communities from Emeryville, California, USA - Original compost - Miracle growth compost (MG) ...
AGGACTATTGATACCATTTTTGAAATCCTACAAAACCTTGATGATGGCACTACTTGTTAAAAAGAAGCAGTATGGCTTCCAATTCAAGAGGAAAAACTCTTGGAAATATCTTGGACATAAGTTCAATAAAATTGATGTTAGTGATGCAGCTTACTGTGACTCCCATAACTTCTTATTTGATTCTGATGCTGAAGAGAGGAAGCTTTACAATGCTCAGCCTTGCCACTATACAGATTCAAGGTATTATTCAAGTCCTTTTACAAATAGCTATGGAGGATGCACAATTCTTTGGTCAAGGCTTGTTGACAAACCTCTTAAGTATTTACTTAATGTAATAAAGGAAGTAAGGAATGCTTCAGGATATGATTTTGTTATTGAATCTGACTACTATGTTAAAGGTGCTGGTCACTTTAAGTACATAGTAAAAGGTTCAGATAACAAGTTTGACCCTGAGTACAGAATTGATGAATCTTGGAAGACTGGGAATTTTTCTTGTGATCCAAAAGCTGCAGCTCTTGTTGACAGACTAAGGGCTGAAGGATTTATTGTAGAGATGAAAAAGAATCAAGGCTTCCTTACAACCATGCTTAATACTGCACTTGCAGTTACTGGCAAGGAACCTATTGAAAATCCTCCTGTTGAAGAATGCTGTATTGCTTATGGATATGGTAAAAAGATTGGTTTTAGTTCAAATAAAGCAAGTCTATTTGGCTACAGTTATGGAGAGGATAATATCCTCTATGACTACTATGGCTACTTTGCTAAGTGGTCAAGGTGTGAGCAAATTCCAAAGGATACTGATTCTGAGGAAATTATTAAAATTTTAAAATCAGAAAGAGATGAGAATTAAACATCTTGCCAGGATTCTACTGGCTCTATGGGCTTTATGGGGAATGTACTATGTTGGTATATCTCACAATGAAGCAGTCTTACCAAATATAACTGTACATGGAAGTGACTGGATTACAACCCTTGCACTTGTTGGATTTGTTATTGGTATAGTTGCTATTATTCTTGGAATATTCTCCCTCATAGCTATGCTTATTGAGGAACCTGAGTTTTGGAATAAAAAACTATTTTAACATGATAACTTTAAAAACTTTACCTCAGGCAACAGCTCAGGAGGTATTTGATACTGTAAAAAATCATCTATTTAAGCAGGGAGCTAAATCTGCAAAAAGGATAGACTTTTTTGGAGACACCTGTGCATACAGAGGTAGAGATGGACTTAAATGTGCTGCTGGATGTCTTATTGGTGATGATGAGTATGTAGCATCAATGGAGAAGAATACATGGAGAGATCTTGCTGATAAGGGAATTGTTCCAAATTATCATCTTGGTCTCATTCATAAGCTCCAAAAGATTCATGATAATGAAGATCCTGTTGACTGGGCTATATCACTTGAAAGCCTTGCAAAGGAATTTGGCTTAAAATATTAATATATGGAGAAAATGGGCCTATATCTGCTACCTCCAAAGATGAGAGGTGATGCAGCTAATTTTACACCTGATACTGCTGTCTTGCCTGATTTCAAAAAATCCTTCATACAAATGTCTTATTCTGAGCTTAAGGACTTCCTTAAAGAGGAGGATAAGCATTCAAAGGATATGAGAAAGTGGAGAAGCAGAACTAAATCTTAGTATTTCATTTTAAAACCTTAACTGTGAAATTGAAAATATTTAAAAAGAAAGTTGTTGCTGAGCATATTATCCCTGGAGATATTATTGAAATCACCAATTCAAAAGGTAGGTATAAAGTCCTATCAGTTAATGGAGGAAATATGCTACTTCAAAGCTTAAGAACTGGTGAGCAGAGGCTTTATATGCAGTCTGTTTACAAATACACAATACTTTAACTTATCCAACAGGGGGAAGATAAACGGATGATCAACTGACAGGCAAGCAGTACTCTCAAGTGTCCAGCTGGCAAGAAGAGTCACCTTGGTGGGCAGCTCTGTAGAGCTATGGAATCTTCCCCTGAGGATTTTAATTTACTTATATGATCTTAGATCTAAGAAAAGGATTTGGAAAGTTTGAAGACTATGAACTCTTCAAGTTTCCTGACAATTCAATCAAATTTATTGATAAAAATGTAAATACTCCTTACAGTCAAATTAGAACAACTGTAAGAAGTGTCGAGGATATTTGGACTCTTGGATTAATAAAGGATGTACTTGAAAGAGAAGGTAAACATCTGCCCCCTTTAAGGATTGACTACTTGTTTACGCAGCAAGATGACAGGATTTTCAATGAGAAGGAGTCTTTTGGACTTAAAATCACTCTTGGATTTCTTAATTCTCTTGGATTCCCAGAGATTGAAATCTTCCACCCTCACAATGCAGATCCTGTTGAAATGGGACTTAATAACTGTGTTGTGATACCAAATGATTTATTTATCAGATGGAGTGTAGGAGGTATTGGTACAGAGCCTAATACTCCAATATGGGTAATACCTGATGCAGGAGCTTTTAAAACTCAGTTTAAGCAGATTCAAAAGTGGAACTATCCCAAGTTCATCACCTGTATGAAGTCAAGAGCTCACACTGGTGAAATTGAAACTGTGGTAAATACTGAGGATCTTAAGGGTCAAGATTGCTTTCTGATTGATGACATTAGTCTTGGAGCCAGAACGCATATCAATATTGCAAAGGAACTTAAACTGAAGAACTGTGGTAAACTGTATCTTATAGTAAGTCATGGAGTATTTAACTATGGTATTGACCATATACTTGAGCATTTTGAAACTATTTATACTACAGATTCAATATGTACTATTCCTGAATCTGATAGACTTAAAATTTTTAAACTTTAGAATATGTTAGTAGCCTTTGTAATTATACTTGTGCACTTTGTTGCTGATTTCATCTGTCAAGATGAGAAGTGGGCAAACAATAAGAGTAAATGTCTAGTGGCCTTAGTTAAGCATACAGTTATATATATGGGAGTATGGATACTATTTGGAGTATGGATATGCTTTCCAAGTTTTAACCCTACTGAAATTATAAAATGGATGGTGTTGTTCCCAGGAGTAACTTTTATCTTTCATACAGTAACTGATTATTTTACTTCAAAGGTAACATCCAGCCTGTATATGAAGAAGAAATTTGGGGATACAGTTCCAAACTTTGGATTCTTTACAATGATTGGATTTGATCAGGTACTACATTATGCACAGCTATTCCTTACTTATTACTACATAAACAAAATTTAACTATGGAAGTATATGTTGTTATGTCAAGAGATAGAGGTTTGATTGGTGTTTATTCAGATCTCCCTCTTGCAAAAATATATAAAAATAAAGCTATTACTGATGAAGAAATGGCTGGAGGAAGACCTGAAGTATGGATTTCAGAAGCTACTACTGTAATAACAAATTAAACTTTAACTATGGGAACTTTTAAAGAAGTAGAGGGCTGCCTAATTCAAAAAGCCCTTGCTGGTGAATTTGATGTTATAGCTCAGGGATGCAATGCCTTCTGTACAATGTCTGCGGGCATAGCAGTGCCTATGAAGCAAGCCTTTAAAACTAATGAGTTTTATTGGGAAACTCAGGGCTATGGAGACATAAATAAACTTGGGGTCATAGACTATAGATACTTTGATGTATTTGAAGGTGAAGCTATTCATGTATTAAGAGACAATGGTATTGAGCCAAGACTTAATGGGAAACTCCTTACAGTAGTAAACTGTTATACTCAATATAAGTATGGTAGAAACCATGCTGATGGTGATAAAGCTCCATTTGACTATGATGCTTTCAGGCTTTGTATGAGAAAGATCAATCATATATTCAAAGGAAAGCATATTGGACTTCCCTTCATTGGAGCTGGGCTGGGAGGTGGTCACCCTGATTTAATCAAAGGTATTATGAAGGAGATCTTCAAAGCCTGTAATGTAACTCTTGTTCACTATAAACCTTAAATTATAATGGAAAAATTTAATGTGTATGATACAGTAAAATGTATCAATGCCAAAGTATTGCCTAATAATGAAGTTGGGCCAAACCTTATTGAAGGTCAGGAATATCCTGTTAAGGAAATCATCCTTGATTCAGCAGGGAATCAGCATCTTGATGTTGGTCTGATAAGTAAGCTGACTTATATAAGGTCTTATGAAACAAAAGAGGAGTTACCAAATGGGGATAAAATCCATTGGTGTCATCCTTCAAGATTTGAACTTACTGCAAGATCCTATGGTGAGTATGATACCAAATTTCAGGAGGATTAATATGAAAAAGTGGATAGAATATGTAATAGCTGCATTTAAAGGACTTACATGTGGAGCCACAATAGGATGTTTTATCTCTGCTGTAACATACATATTCCTTTTTAATGAAGAAAAAGCTATAGCCTGGATATGGACTATTAGTGCTATTACCACAGGTATTCCATTATCAAAGAAACTACTTAAATGGCTTTATAATGACAAAATATAAATTTTTCTGGGGTGGAATATATTCAAATTTTCACCCCTCAACCTTCAGAGAGAACAACATAAACTATTCTTGCAATGAGCAATATTTTATGCATAGGAAAGCTCTTCATTTTGAAGACTATGACATTGCAACAGAACTTCTTCATACAACTGATCCTAAAGAATGTAAAAAGCTTGGAAGGCAAGTAAAGGGATTTGATCCAATTGAATGGGATAGGGTTAAGGAGCACTATATGTACGAAGGTCTTAAGCTCAAATTTACTCAGAATCCTGACTTAAAAGAGGCCTTACTTAAGGAGAATTGTGACTTATTTGTTGAAGCCTCTCCATTTGATAAAATCTGGGGTATTGGTCTTAATGCTGAGGATGCAAGGAAAACTCCTGAATCTGAGTGGCCTGGTCAGAATCTACTTGGTAAGCTATTAACTCAGCTCAGGGAGGAGCTTAAGGGCATTTGAGTGTATTTTTTAATTCATAAGTGAAGAAATAGATTTTGAATATGATATATAAATCATTAGATTATATATACCAATTCAGAACCTGTAAAAATCACTTATTTTAATGAAATACACTCAAGAAGAGATAGACTTCTTAATTGAAAACTATCCAAAATATGGTAGTAAGTATTGTCAGCCTTTTTTAAAAGGTAGAAGCCTTGATGCCATAAATGCTGTTGCTGCAAGGAATGGGTTAAAATGTACAAACAAAGTAGTTCACCCAGATCTTCAGAATGTAAGTATATCAAAATTTAAACCTATTACCACAAGAGAAGTAGCTTACTTCCTAGGATATTTTTGGGCAGATGGAAACATTATAAAGTATGAATCAGGTGGAATTACGCATCACAGGATAGCAATGGAAATTGTGAAAACTGATGCAGATTCTATTAGTTCTATTATGTCTTCCATAGGAAGATGGGCTATTCAAATCAGGAAAAGGGATTCTTGGAAAACTACTACAACTTTTACTACAAGTAATAAAGACCTGTATGAGTTTTTGGAGGAGAATGATTATTTAGATAAATCTACAGCTGAGCCAACTAGAATCTTATCACTGATTCCTGATGAACTTCAGATTTATTTCTGGAAGGGTCTTCTTGATGGAGATGGATCAATTGGATCTGTAGGTAGAGATGCCTGGTATTTGGAGCTTGCCTCTACTCATGAATACCAATATAAGGAGTTTGAAAAGTGGATTACTTCTTATACTGATAAAGGATCTATATATAGGCAAGTATCAAAGAGAGGCCATAAATCTTCAGTTTACAAATTATATGGTAGGAAAATTATTCCTATATGTAATGTCATACCTGATTTTGGGCTTGAAAGAAAAACAAGAAAATTTAAAGCATTAATTAAAAGATATGAATAATATATTGTCCTTATTGGACTCTTATAAAATCAGTCATGTACATCAGTATCCTGAGGGAACTGAAATGGTATATAGTAATTGGACCATTAGAGGCAGTAGATACCCAGTAAATTACTATATCTTCTTTGGCCTTCAATACTATGTAAAAGAGTACCTTATTAAAAGGTGGAAAGAGGAATTCTTTGATCTACCAAAAGAGGAAGCTTTAGCAAGGTTTAGGAAAACTCTTAAGAACTCCTTAAATGTCACTGATCTGAAGCACTATGAAGAGCTTCATGATTTGGGTTATTTACCTATTGAAATCAAAGCTTTACCTGAAGGATCAAAAGTAGACCTTAGGGTTCCTTGCTTTACATTAAGGAATACTAATCCTAAGTTCTATTGGATTACAAATATGCTTGAGACAGTAACCTCTTGTGTTATCTGGGGTATGATTAATAATGCAACAGTTGCAAGTATGTATGCTGGTGTAAGAAGAAAGTATCTTGCAATCACAGACAGTGTTAATCATCCAATGGAACCTTTTCTGAACCACAACTTTGCATACAGAGGTATGATGGGTAATGAAGCTGCTATCACTACTGATGCTGCTTGGTTACTATTTTCAAAGGGTTCTGATACTATTCCAGGTATTGAATTCATGGAGGATTATTATGGGGCTGATTCTAATAAGGAGCTTATATCTGCTTCAATTCCAGCAACAGAACACTCAGTAGCCTGTGCAGGAGGTAAGGATAATGAAGCTGATACCTATAGAAGAATGATTGATCTATATAAGGATTCATCAAAGATCTTCTCCTTTGTATCTGATTCATGGGACTACTGGCATTTCCTTAATGTAACTGTAAGGGAAAATAAACAGTACTTACTTGATAGTGGATGTAAGTGTGTATTCAGACCTGATTCATCCCCTAAAACTCCACTTGAAATTATATGTGGTGATCCTGAAGCACCTGCTGGTACTCCTGAGAACTTAGGAAGCCTTGAAGTGCTATGGGATATATTTGGTGGAAGTCTTAATGAGAAAGGATATAAAGTATTACATCCTCAAGTAGGCCTTATATATGGTGAGGCAATATCTGTTGAACTATATGAGAAGATCTGTGAAAAGATGGTAAGTATGGGCTTCTCTGTCACAAATCTTGTGGTAGGAGTGGGCTCATTTTCTCAAACCTTCTGCACCCGTGACAATTTGAAGCAGGCATTCAAGGCAACTGCTGTTACTATTAATGGTGAGTTAAGGGAAATCTTTAAGGACCCAAAAACTGATACATCAGGTAAAAAGTCAGCCAAAGGCCTACTCCAGGTTCAGGAAGTACTTAAGGAAGTTGATTCCTCTGGTAAATTAGCCCATTCTCATTATGTACTTAAAGATCAATGTACTTGGGAAGAAGAAGGGCAGGGTGCTCTTAAAACCATATTCAAAGATGGAGAACTTGTAAATGAAGTGGATCTTCAAACTGTAAGAAACAGAATAAATAAATTAGTTTAATTAAATTAAAATATGCAACAGTCAAAAATTTGGAATCATTCAGGAAATACCTATTATCCAGCTGATATTAGTTCAACAGTTCCAAAATTACCAAATGGGGTTTATCATATTGGATGTGATCCAATGTCAGGAGCTTATTGGCTTACTAAAGTTAGTGATAGCTTTAACTTCAACTTTAAAGTCTATGGGCTTGAATCTGATTTAATCAGAAGAATCACAACTTACTATAATAGTAGTATTGGAAATCTTGGAGTACTCCTTAATGGTCAAAAAGGTACAGGTAAAACTGTTACCTCAAAATTACTTGCAAATGCACTTGAGAATCCAATCCTTGTTGTACAGTCAAATACTCCTGGCCTTGTTGGCTTCTTAAACTCTGTTGAGCAGGATATTACCATCCTCATTGATGAATATGAGAAAGTATTCTCAAATAAAGATAGTCATGGAGGAGAGGATTCAACCTTGCTTAGTATCATGGATGGAGTCATTGAATCAAGCTACAGAAGAACATTTATTCTGACAACAAATGAGTTGTATTTAAATGATAACCTGCTTGATAGACCTGGTAGAATCAGGTATAAGAAGTTGTATAAAGATCTTGATCTTGCAACAATCCTTGAAATCCTTGATGATATACTTGAATATCCTGAGCATAAAGAGGCAATTCTTGACTTTTGTAAAACTCTTGAACTGATTACTGTCGATATTGTAAAAGCAATTGTAAGAGAAGTAAATCTGTTCAATGAAGCTCCTGAGAAATGTTGCCACATCCTTAATGCAAAGATAAAAGCATCAAGATATAACCTTGTTATAAAAGGTAGTAAGGATTTACCTCCAATAGCAAGTGGTTGGAATATTGGAGATATGCGATCAGTTGTAAAAGAATATGCAAAGCAAAAGCCAAAGCAGTATTTGCACTGGGATCATCCTGTTGAGGATCAATATATGTGGTTTGTAAAGAAAATTGAAGGTAAGGATGAGTATGTCTTTGAATGTAACTTAACTGATGATGAAGGAGAGAAAACAGGTGAGAAGGAAACTTATACACTTGCTTTTGAAGAAGTGAAGTATGTTCACTCTTCCTTTGTATGTTAAATAAATAGTATATGATATCACTTTATAAGAAGGACACAAAGGGTAAAACCAGAGTCCTTAATATAAGCACTGTTGGAGACCAGCTAATTCAAGAGTCTGGTCTCCTTAATGGGGCTCTTGTCAGGCATATTAAAACCTGCAGGGGAAAGAATATTGGTAAGTCAAATGAGACTACACCTGAAGCTCAGGCTATTTCAGAAATGAATAGTAAGGTGGCTGAGAAGTTAACTGAAGGATACTTCAGAACTATTGAAGAAGCTGAGCATATTGAAGTAATCTTACCCATGTTGGCCAAATCCTTTAAGGATGAGCAGCAGAAGATTGATTGGAGTAAGGATGCATACTGTCAAAGAAAACTTGATGGTATGAGATGCCTTGCCTTCATACAGAATGGGGAAGTAACTCTTATGTCAAGGGATGGTAAGGTTATTCAGAACATGGACCATATCATCAGATCACTTTCAAATATAAAAGAGGCAGTAGTTCTTGATGGAGAGCTGTATGCGGAAGGACTTAACTTTCAGGAGAACATGAGGCTTATAAAGAAGTATAGGCCCCAGGAATCTGAACAGATAAAGTATCATGTATATGATAGGGTGAGTGATCTACCTTTTATCCAAAGGATTGATCACAAGTATGGAGAACAATGTTCTGAAATCAGAATTGTTGAAACCTATCCTATTGAAAATGAGGATCAGCTTAAGCAGCTGCATGCTCAATTCATCTCTGAAGGCTTTGAAGGTACAATTTTAAGATGGGGACAAGAAGGCTATAAGGTAAATGGAAGAAGCTCAAATCTTCTTAAATATAAGGACTTCCTTGATATTGCAGTTCCAATAGTGGATATTGAACCTGCAGAACAAAGACCTGAGTGGGGAGTTCCTGTACTTGAACTTGAAGGTAAAAGATTTAGGGCTGGTACAAGGCTTTCTCATGCTGAAAGGATTGAATTTCTTAAGAATAAGGAAGAGTATATTGGGAAAACTGCAGAAATCAGATTTTTTGAATATACTGAAGATGGTATCCCAAGATTTCCGGTCTATTATGGGATAAGGCTGGATGTTTAATTCATTGCTTGCCATGTGATGAAAATATTTAATAAAACTTTCATATCATGTTATATCTATTAATCAATTAAATCAACTTTATGTTCAAATTAAGATTTTATAGGGTACTTAATCCCCTATTTCACTTATTCTTATGTGTATGTTAGCATAAATGACTAGATTTGCTACAAATCACAGTTATGCATCAGCACAAATTATCAATTCAACAAATTAATGAGCTTAAAAGTGAGCTCAGAAATGGAGGCAGCCCCTCAAAGCTTTCAAAGAAGTATGGGATTAGTGTTGCAAGTGTGCAGTACCATAAGCAGCAACTTGATGATAGACCTGATCTCAGAGTTAAAAATAAACCAAAGGTTGGTAGTAACTCCGAGACACTTAAATTAGTGCTTAATGGAGTATCCTTTATAATTGCACCCGGTGCAAAAGAAGTTATTGTTACTAAAACTACCGTGAAAATCACTTATTAATCAATTAAATTTCATGGAAATCAGCCAATTATTATTAAAAATTAAGGTGCTTGAGGAAAAACTTAAGCAAAAGCAAGAGCAAATCAATAAAGTAAATTCCTTTTATAAAAATCTCCTAAGGAAATTTAGTGGAAGTTCAAAACTAAATACAAGTTTAATTAGGTAGTTATCCGGTTAGTGTATATATTATATTATACCAATACACTAACCTATGATATTCTATCAATTACCTAATGGTAAGACTGTTAAATTAACAGCAAAGCAGTTTGAAGATCTTGATGATGATCTTGAAGCAGAATTAATGTATGGAGGCTATGGTGAGGAGTTTAATGATCCTTGGATAGATTCTCCAATTCAAAAGAAGGGTTATGAACTTCCACCAGATTGGGAGTTTAATAATACAAAGGATGAGTAGCAGTAATGCTACTTTTTTATTTTAAAGGGGCATATTTTCTCTTTTGTTATAGGGGAGCATTTCCATGTTCCCCATTTTTATGCCCCATATGCAAATCAATGACGGTTAGTCAATTAAAAACAATTTTTTACAAATTAAATTTAACGTTATGTCAGTTAAAATCACTAAAGATCAATTTGGTCACAAAGTAATCAGATCAAAATCCAATCCTGAATTTGGATATATCAGAGTTGAGGAAATTAGGACTAATTTCTCAGGAAAATTTGCAGGCTCTCAGAAGAGATCTGCATTAATTAATGGTCCAATTGAGTTATTAACTCAAATTGTTGCAAATGCAGAAAATGATACTCTGCCAGGTAAGGTAGTTATCACAGAGAGTCATGAGCCTTTAAGCTCTGATCCTCAAAAGACCTTGAAAATTGCAGGTAAAACTGGTATTGTATGCAGAGTTGATGATCAGCCTATTTACAGAGATACCTTCTACACTGAAGATATGGATGCAAAGGATGAATTAATTCAACATACAAATAAGGATGAGATTCAGGCTGCTCTTGAAGCACAGAAAGAAGCTGCTTCTCAAGAGAGTGAAGTATTAAGTTAGTTTATGGTTTTATGTTTTAAAAATGGGATAGCCCTTGATTAATTTCAAGGGCTATTTTTTGTAATTAGGTGTAATACCCCTATTATTTTATATACACAATTTTGAAAGCTATGCAAAAATCCAAAATCCTTGAAAATAGACAGCTTTATGGTTCTTCATACCATAGTAAGTCTTATCAACAGAATGTAGCCCTATTTCAGCAATATGAAGTAGATGAATTTAATCCTGTACAGAATCTTATGTATAAGAAGTTAACAGTTGGTCTTAAAGCCTATACTCCAAATCAATTAAATCAGCTTTCAAAATATCAAAAGTCCAGAATTATTGCCAAACATAATAGAGCTCAATCAGTATTAAATACTTGGAAGCAATCTATTGTATCAAATCTGGTGGATGACTTCTTTATGAAGTTATTCTACAGATCAAAACTTATTAAGGATATGGTCTCCTATACAAAAGACTACAATACTAATTTCATTACCTGTCCTCAATCATTTAGAGAGCTTGGTATTGAAAAAAAGGATGTTGTAAATAAGCTCATGGAAGCTAATTTATTACCACATAATTTTTACTCCATAAAATAAACCACATGGAACTTAAAGGATTATCAAATAGAAATATATACTTTATCTATCAAACTCTTAATGAATCAGTTGTAAAACTTGAAAAGGATTTTAAAAGAGGTAAGACTACTGTATCAATGAATGTATTTGGATATCAGGCAACAGCTGTAATACCAATTGATAAAGAGGATATTGATAGGATGAAGGCTAATGTTACCTATGTTCAAGCAAAAGAAATTTCTGATTTACTTAGACCTATTGCTGAACTCATTGAATCTTCATCTGAATTTGAATCAGTAAGAGATATTGCTGAAAAATTTGAACCTGAAACTGAAACTGATTAATTATGCTTTGTACATCATACCAAAATCTTAATCCCCTTGAGAAAATTAAATTCATTGGGGAACTTGTCACCTCTGTTCAAGAGAGTGAAGTGCTTTTTAATAAAGCAATTGAATTGTTACACTTAAGTAAATCTGAAGGAGTGCTTGAGAAAATTAAAATTATGCCTGATGCAGAAGTTAAAAGTGTGTTGGAGTTGCAAACATCCCAGAGTAATTTATAAAAGGATTGATGGCAAGCCATATTGTAAACCGTGTGCATATAAAGCTGAAGGTAAATTAACAAGGATTAAACCAATTGCAAAGAAGAGAGCCTCAGAATTAGCTGAGTATAAAGTAGTCAGAGAGAAATTCCTCAAGCAACATCCCTATTGTGAAATTAAGAAACCTGGATGTACTGGCAATGCCACTGATGTGCACCATATGGGTGGAAAATGGAACAAGGATTTACTTGATAGCTCAAAGTTTCTTGCAGTATGTAGAAACTGTCATGACATTATTACTGAATTCTCAAAGGAAGCAATTGAAGAGGGATACAGTATTTCAAGATTAAAATCAAATTAACATGGATAAATCAAAATACACATTACATAAGTCATACAAACTTGGCAGTATATCTATTCTTGTTGGAATAGGAAGTGCCCATAAATGTTCAAAAGAGAAAGCACATCTATATGTAAGTAAGAGGTTAAGCAACTTCTCTGAATTCTTTTTGAAAAATAAATTTACACAAGATGCAATTAGTTGGAAGCTCAAGAAAAGTGAAGCTGCAGAGTTCTATTCAAGATAAAGCTGAAGCTGCTCATGAGAAGCTTAATTGTAGAAGTATTACAGTACTTCCTACAGGTACAGGTAAAAGCTATTATGCCATAAAGAGACTTGATAAATTGTATGAGGCAAATCTCAATGCCTCATTTTTATTTATTGGAGCAAGAGAGGTATATGGCTTAAATTTTAAACAAGAAATAATTAAATTTAACAAGGAGTATTTACTTGAAAATATTATATTTATATGCACCAGAAGTGCAACCAAGCATTCATTCACTCATTATGATGGAGTCATTTTGGATGAAATTCACAAGGAAACTAAAGCGGTTGCTGATTTCCTTAAAATCTTTCTTAAACAAAATCCTTACTCTGAAGTAATCGGCCTTACAGCCACTCCAAAGCATAAAGATTATAGGAAATATGATCCTATTTACAGTTTACTCCCAGTAAGCTTTGAGCATTATGCTGAAGATGCCATAGATGAAGGATTGTCAAATGATTACAGAATTAAAGTCCTTCTTCATCCATTAAATACTGCAAATACCATTCATGTTAAAACAAAGAAGTGGGATTTCTATACTTCTGAGCAAAAATCTTATGATAGGCTATTCAGTAAGTATATAATAATGGAGAGAGTTAGTAATAAATTTCCAAGAGAAATTATGTTGCTTAAGTCAGCTCTTAAAAACTTTGATTCAAAGATAACAGCAGCAAAGCAGGTTATTGAGAAAGTTGATACTAATAAGAATAAAGTTTTATTATATGCTGGATCAATAAAGAATACTGACCACTTTAATTATCCATCCTTTCATTCAGGACTTCCAAAGGAAGAAAGAGAGTCAAATTTTACCGCGTTTCAAAGTG
>Ga0164242_10005958_pt1 | contig 13478 bp, 17 predicted proteins | sample OricomgcompostMG_FD_108783 | JGI IMG/M metagenome (GOLD analysis project Ga0164242, IMG submission 108783) | Miracle-Growth compost microbial communities from Emeryville, California, USA - Original compost - Miracle growth compost (MG) ...
CTGCTCCAGGAACGGCAGCATCAGTTCGTGCATGTTGTCGAAGTCGGTGAAGTCGTAGACGCCGTAGTAGGGGGCGACCGCTTGGACGGTGGTGTCGGCGTCTTCGAAACCGGGCTGAAAATCTGGGTCGTTCGGGGTGAGCGCCGCCAGGGAGGCCAGGTGCCCGCCCGCAGACCCGCCGGTGATCGCGATGAAGTCGGGGTCGCCGCCATAGTCGGCGATGTTCTCCCGGACCCACGCGATCGCCCGCTTGACGTCGATGAGATGCGCGGGGAAGGCGCTGCGCGGGCTCTTGCTGTAGTCGATCGACACGCAGATCCAGCCCAGTTGAACCATGCGGCTCATCAGCGTGTAGGCCTGCGGGCGCCTGCCGTTCAGCGCCCATGCTCCGCCCGGCACCTGGATGAGCACGGGCGCCCGGCACCCGGGGGCCAGGTCGTCGCGCCGCCAGATGTCGAGCAGGTTGTCGCGGCCGCGGGGGCCGTAGGAGATGTCGGAAGTCTGTGCCGCATACCGGCGGTGGGGCCCGGGCCTGCCCAACAGGCCACCGCGGGGGGCACATACGGTCCCGACGGTGGTCGGGTGGCATACCTGTTCACGGAAGCCGGGGCCGAAGGCCTCCTCGACCGCGGTGGTGAGGGTTTGATCCGCCCGCTGGGCGGCCAACGTCTTGCCGACCCGTCCGATCGACGGATGCGCGACCCGCGACAGTGCGTGACCGGTGACGACGTGGGGCGGGAACTCGGTGAAGAGCCAGCCGGTGAAAAAGCCCAGCGCGAGTGGGCCGCCTCGCAGCAGCAGGCTGCCGGCCCGATAGGCGACTTTGGCGTCGGCCGCCAGGCGTGATGCCTGGGCGCCGGCCCACGAACAGCGCGAAGTCAGGTCACTGGCCACGCTCATGACAACGTCACCTCTCGACGTCAGGCACACGCCTCGCTGCGGTTAACGGCCGATTGCCGGCCGATGTTGTACGTGTGTCGAGGTCCATCACGATAACCGATAAACGCGGCGCGGGAAGGCTTTTCGTGCGCGTGGCGGCGGGGAATCGGGCCGGCGGGTGCGGTTGGATAGACTGACCTGCACATTGCCTCCGTAGCTCAGGTGGATAGAGCAAGGGCCTTCTAATCCCTAGGTCGCACGTTCGAGTCGTGCCGGGGGCACTGGGAAATAGCTGATGAGGCCGTTACAGAGCTAGTCTAGACACTTTGCTGTACCGTTCCAGTCCGCAGACAGTCCGCAGGAGGTATTCTGATCCCGTGGTAAAGCGCAGTTCACGGGCCGGAGTCGAGGACCGCTGGCACCGTCCGCCCCGCAAGGCCGAACAAGTCCCCTACCCCGCCGACAGTCCGGGCCGGGTGGCCGGTACGTGGTGCATGGACCCCAAGCACGGCACGCCCGGCACCCTCGTTTGCACCGTGCGCCACGGCAGCGGTCGACGCTGGCTAGCGCGGTGGGTCGACAACCACAGCGAAGAACGCACGGAGTCCTTCGACCGGAAGTCCGATGCCCAGGCGTGCGTTAATCAGGTGACCTCCGATTTGGTCACCCACGCCTACGCCGACCCCCGCAAGTCAGCGGTGACGTTCCGCATGATTAGCGAGGAGTGGATGGCAACCCAGCGAACGCGGCTGAAACCGTCCACCATCGGGGGCTACGAGAGCCTGTTGAAAATGACGGTATGGCCGCGATGGGGCGACGTGAAACTCGCGGACATCGCCCACGTCGATATCCAACAGTGGGTTGTATGGATGACAACCAATAAAGAGGCCCGCCAGCCCCGGACGACCGATAAAGCGAAGAACGCCAAGCGCACTCCACTGTCAGCCCGCCGAGCGGTGCAGGCCCACGGGATGGTCAAACAGGTTCTCGCTTACGCCGTCCGTACCAAGCGGTTAGCCGTCAACCCCGCCGATGGGATCGAACGGCCACGTGTAGTGCATCGCCGCGAGACCGCGCTGACCCACGCGCAGGTCGCGGCGCTTGTCGAGGCCGCTGCCGACGCTGGACCCATCGTCCAGGCGTTGGCCTACACGGGCCTACGGTTTGGGGAGCTGGCCGCGCTGCGGGTCGGGGACGTTGACCTGTCGCGGCGGCGAATCCTGGTGTCTAAGGGCGTATCCCAGGTGACTGGTATCGGGTTAGTCGAAGACACGACAAAAACCCATCAGGTGCGCACGGTGCCCATCCTGACGTCGGCTCTGGTGGACACGCTGAAGGCAGCCGTAGCGGGCCGCGGCCCACAGGAGTACCTATTTCCCGCCCCCAGCGGGGGGCCTATGCGCAATTCGTTCTTCCGCTGGCGCCTCGACCGCGCGGCCGACAGCGCCGGCATCGCCGGAATCAGCATCAAGACGCTGCGGCACAGCGCCGGATCGCTGGCGCTGGCGTCGGGCGCGTCACTGCCGACGACGTCCCGGTTGCTCGGGCACGCCAAGGTCAGCACCACGGCCGATGTCTACTCGCACATGCTGCCGGATGACTTCGATCACCTCGCCGACGCCATGGACAAGGCTGCCCGCGCCGCGAGCATCTAGTCACCCGCACTGGTGGGTAATTCCTAATTTCGGGAAAAGGCTGGGTCGTGCTACCTGCGTCTTTCGAAATTGTTACGCCCAACATCTTGTATCACGACATCTTGTCAGCCCCCAGGGGTAGCCTTTACCCACAGTGACACGGACAAACAAGTCCGGTCCCATCTCGACAATTCCCCCGCTGAAATGTCCGGGATGAACCACGCCAATTTAGGAGAGAACACTGTGGTAGAAGTCGCGGAAAAACCGGACATTCTTTTTACCCCCGAAGTCGCCGCGATGGTGCGGAAAACAGAAGCCACGATGCAGTGGCTGCGTGCCACAGGGAAAGGGCCCAGGTACGGCAAGCTCGGGCGCCGCGTGGTGTATCGCCGCGCTGATGTGGAGCAGTGGATTGCTGACGCCTTCCCCGACTAATCGGGGAAGGGTGTCACGCGTGACGTCACGCCGTGACCGAGGATAGGAAAGGCTAGGCGAGGAAAGGCTAGGCCCGGATTAGGACAGGACAGGACTAGGCGAGGAAAGGCCCGGTTTAGGACAGGCCCGGTTAGGCACGGCACGGAGAAGGACAAAGGACTAGGCGAGGCACGGCACGTTTAGGAGCGGCTTGCTAGCCAGGCACGGAAAAGGATTTAGGAACAGGAACGGCACGTTACGGACGTGCCCACAGAACGGAGAACAATATGACGGATTTGAAGACCAAGGGGACCTCGCTGGATACCCGCCTGCAGAATTCCCTGTTGCTCGATGCGAAGCTGCAGCGGCGCCTAACCGCCGAAGAATTCCGCGCGTGGATCAACCTCAACGTGTGGGTGGTATCGCTGCTGTCGGACGGGGCGTTCATTCCCGACGACGCGGAGATGATTCCCAACTTGGAATTGGATCACATTGTCGGCTTCCTGGCCCTGGGGCTGGTGGAGCGCGACGACGAGAACAACTACCGCATTCACCCCGACTACTGGCGCTGGCAGACCTCCAAGGCGCAGTTGCGGCAATTGGAAGATCAGCGCGAGCAGTGGCGCGCGCGGCAGGAGCGGCACCGGAAAGAGAGCGCCGCCTAAATGACGACAACCGAGCACCTGTACCTGGCTAAGGGATTCCGCGTCATCCCGGCGTGGGAGGGGTACATGATGAGCCCCGGCCTACAGGTGTGGAGCATGGCCCGCGACGTTCCTTGCAAGGGCGGGAAGACCCGCCTCAAAGCCGCCAAGCGCATCAAGAATGACGACCATGGTCGGGTTACCCTCTCGCAGGAATCCCGCCGCGGACGCTTCCACATCTACCGGGAGCTGTACCCGATCACCTTCCCGGATTTGGCCGAGGCCGAGCGCAAAGCCGCGCGCCAGCGACCCCAAGTCGCTTGCGTCAAGGGCCATCTGCTGACCGATCCGATCAACCCGGTATTGGCGAGATTGGCGGATTCGATCAAGCCGCGCATCGCCGAATGGGGCACGGGGAACCGTATCTGCTTGTGGTGCTCGACTCCCCCGAAGTCCTACCCCACCGACAACATGTACTCCTCCGCCTACGGCGTGGGCCGCATCGCGAACTACACGAACTTGCCCGCCGAACCGAAGTTGAATGCGGAATCGAATCCGCGGGTGTGGGCCGAGCTTGAATGGGCGGAACACGGATTCACCATTAAGTAAAACCGCAGGCAGATTAAATTTCCGGTAGAGCCCTATTAGTAGAGACATGATTACCAAAATCGAAACCAGCGGCGGCGCCGACGTGATTATCGCGGGCCGGCGCAATGGCGGACTCTGCATCGAACAGGGCACCAGCCACATTCTGCTGACACCCGCCGAGGCCGCGGAGCTGGCCTGCGCGCTCACCGATGTACTACAACCGCGCATTGCCAGCCCGGCCAAGGCCCGCATCATGCGCTACCAATTAGAAAGCTCAACAATTGCATAACACCATTCGCAGCACCGATTACGCTGCCATCGTCGCCGATTCTTTCGAGATTCTGGTGGACGACAACAAAGAACGCAGGCCGGTGATCGGTCTGAAGATCGACCCCCGTGACCGCCCCGCCTTTATCGTTCCGATGACATATCAGGCCGCCAAGGATATTGCGCTCAATATCGGCAAGGTTCTGATGTTCGTGGCGCCAGAAGTACTCGGCATTTAACCGGCCTAGAACCCACGGAGAGACACGTTCTAGTCACTTGCCCTCACACTACGGCCCGGCCCACTAGCATCGTGCGGCGTGACGGTTTACAACGTGCACGAACGTCCGAGGGCGATCACCGCGAACTGCGACAAAGACACTCGCCTGTGGCGCGCGATTGACAGCCTTACGGGCTCCCACAGTCCCGTGGTAATCGACAAGCAACCGGTGCATGAACGCGATGTCATCATCGTCTGGCAGAAAGCTCTTGACCGGCTGGCGCAAACCACTTTGGTTGGGGGCCCAACGCAGAAGCACCTTCGTGTACTTCAGTTCGGCGGACCTCCTGTGAGCGTATGGAAGGCACCGAACGCTTACGGCGCACCAGGACCGTTCCTGTCGGAGTCTTTTGGCGATGAACTACACGTTCCGGCTACGTGCCCTCCGGAGTTGCGTAGCCTGGTTAGTGACACTCTTCTCCCGTTATTCGAGGGAAAAGGCAGTCACCGCAACATACTTCAGCATTACTGGAGTGTAACTACGCCGAGTCCGACCGCCTTCACACCACTGTTGACAACTTCGGACGAAAAGGCGCTTGCTGCCATCTACAAGCATCCGAACATCGCGGAAGTGTGGTGGCTGCCAGTCGATGAGGGCGACGCCGAGACTTTCGACTTCGCCGCCTGGATTCGTGCCGCACTGGATGCGTGGCACCGCGATGACCCAGAACGCTTTCCAGGCCCACCCGACTGGGCACGCTCGAAAGAATGGATGACCTCTGAAGAACTGGAGTTGCAGGTCGCCGTCGAGGAAGCTCAACTTGAGTTAGAGCAACAGCAGGTCGAGCTGGCCAAGAAGATTGCTTTCGCCGAGTCAGCGCTTGCTGATGCCCAGGTTCGCCACGACAACAAGGAGCGAATCCTCCTCACCGGCGACAGCGATGAACTTGTCGAGGCGGTCCAGTCGATGCTTGAAGGCCTGGGCTTCGACGTAGAAGACGTGGACGAGAAGCGGGCGGCGGAGGACCGCGAAAGAGGCGGTATGGCCCGTCCAAAGCTCGAAGACCTGCAGGTGACTGACCCCGAGACTTCTTGGCGTGCGCTGGCAGAGGTGAAAGGTTACGTCGGCGGAGGTAGGACGAGCGATTTCCTGAAGATCGGTCGGTTCGTGGGCATCTACCAGGGGCAAAACGGTGGCTCCCTGCCCGATGCGACTTGGTACGTTGTCAATCAATTCTTGAAGAGGTCGCCCCGCACTCGCCCCCAGCTGATGGAAGCCGAAGCTGAGGATGTCGATGTTTTCGCCGAGAACCTTAACGGCGTCCTCATCGACACCCGCGATCTCTTCGTCCTGGGCCGGCGCGTCGCGACAGGCGAGTTAAAAAAGGAGAAAGCGAGGCGCATGCTGATGCGCGCCCGACGCCGTCTTTCCCTTGACGAAGAAGTTGGCGTAGAGGGCAACGAAGACGGCGAATCGCCTGAAGCCCCAAATCCCCCGGTGTCGCCCTAGAGTCCGACGGCGGCTACCCCATACGCCGCCTGCGCAGGGGTGAACTTCTCAAAACTGACGAGTTGGGTCATGAGGCCGTCATGTGAGAACCCGCCCATGTCGAGGTAGTCCTGTGCTTTCTTTGCCGCCTGTTGATTCCAGTCGACGTTTAGGCTGTCGACAGCGTACGTTGAATCGTCGACTGAGAAACGCTCGAAACTCACCAGTTGTGTGATGAGCCCCTGGCGGGAGAACCCGCCCAAGTCGAGGTAGTCCTTTGCCTTAAGCACTGCCTGCTGTTGACTCACCGGACTGAGGGGCAGTGCAGGTTCAAAGGGAGTTGCCTGCGCCTCGCCCGCCGCGAAACCGCTAGTCGCAACAAGCACGGCGGTGGCGAGGGCAGCGAGATGCTTCATCTTCATGGAACGGAAATGTAGCGCCCCACCGTTATCAGCCGGAGCGTTTTTTGAAAGGTTGCTGCGGTGCCGCCCAAACGCACCGGGAGAGCCGGGACTATGCACGCGGAGAGCCCGATATGCAGGGCGTAGAACCAGCGGTCGGACCTGCTCAACCTTGACCACATCTGGGCGAGGTCGCTTTGCGCTCGGACGACCGCAAAGCCATCCACCTGATCGCAACCACCCCGCGCCAGCCGTGCGCGTAGGCAAATCACTCGACTTCGAGTGATTCTCCATCCGGCTAGGTACTGCCTCACTCAATCACGTTGCGTAAACTATGAACTGAGCGATACCTTACTAGCTTGCTTCGACACCACGAGACTGGTTGCACCACTTAGGGATTCGGTCACCGCTGTCCATCGGGTAGATGAAATCCGTTGTGCTCCAGGGGGTACCGTCCAACCGCTAGCTCGAAACCCCTCCCGAGACCCTTCGGAGTTCAGACGTATAGCTCATCGCCAGCTCAATTAAATCTGGTCAGCGCCAATTCTGCACTGCCAGTACGCATTTCGAGTGACGCAAAATCCGAAACATGCTGTTGCGCAACAACATTGGTGAATGAAACACCAATCGTGCCAACGCTTTTCGTTCGGATGATCGCCATAACGCCAGTGTGGCACAACAGATTTCACAACGCAAGAGGAGAATTACGATTTCTGCCGAGCTTGACCCACCCTCCCGCTGAGCCTTCCCGCGCGCCGGCACTGGGACCGCCTGGCCCAGGACATCCATGGTCAGGGCCGTTGGGAACTGGTGTCGCATGACCTCCTCGCGAACTTCTGCCAGGTTCTGCACCTGGCCCAAGAATGCATCTCGAACATCATGCAGGACGGGGTAGTGGTCGCCGGCTCGCGCTCCGATCGCGACCGGGTGCGGCATCCGCTGTGGACGCCCTACACCCAGTGCCAGCAGACCTTGATCCGCCTGGCCCGCAGCATTCCGCTGGTCGACCCCAAGGCCGATGCCTCCGATGCCGCCCTGGACTCCTGGCTCGATGAGATGGTGGCCAGTTGAGCAACGCCGTCGCCGAGCGCGCCGCGGCCATCCGCCACTACCTACAGGACCACCCCGATCGCCCGCTGGTGCGCAAGTACTCGTTTCTCGCAGCCCGCTACGAGGAGATGAAGTTCGCCCAGCGCGACGGGAAGACCACCCCCGACGAGGACGCCCGCTACCGCGAAGTCACCGACATGCTGGCGGTGTTCACCAAGAAATTGAACCTGGGTGACGGGTTCCGTGGATTCCTGCCCCGCGATCCTCAGCGCATCATCTTCGACTCCTGGATTGACAGCGCGCGGATGTGGTTTGGATAACGAAACACGTTCTACTACAACAGAATTGCACTCGCGATGAGAAGGTTTCAATCCCCGAAACGCCCGCGCCAGAACTGTCCCATCTGTAATCGCCTCGTCGCCGTCGACAGATTGGGCCGCCTCACCGGCCACGGTCCCGGCACAACGGGCGGCAGCGGGATCAAGGGCGGGTCCTGCGACGGCAGCTACCGCATGGCGGAGATACAACCCGCCCCTGCCGGCGCGAAATAGGAGAGAGCCGGGGATGGGTCTAGCACCCCCGGTTCTCCCGACCAACGATAACAACAGACTTGGGTGATCGACGCCGATCACCTTTTCGGCTGAGTCAGCCCGCTTGCCGCCTATCCCAGGGGCCGCTCGACTAATCGACTTCCGATTAGTTGCCCGCCCGCGATACCCGCAACCCGGCCAGAACAACGCCGACTGACCGCACAACTTGTGTTGTCCCGTCAGATGCAGACCGCCGCAAGGCATTCCATCTGAACAGAAAAGTAAACGATGAACATAAACCGGCTCAACGCTAAGGGCCGTGAATTGCGCCAGCGCTTAGAGAACTTCACCACCGACGTGGAGAACAACTCCAACCTCACAGAAGCGCAGAAAGCAAAAGCCTTCAACGATTTGAAGGCGGAATTTAAAGCGTGGGAAGACGACTATGCCACGCATGAATCCGGACGGGGACTCGTTGCCAAGATGAGCAACTACGGGGAGATCCCCAATCCCGCGTTCGCTAAGACGATTGAAGGAAATAAGAATATGAGCGACAGGCTCAGCGACGCGAAATTTGTGGGCGTCGACGGACGTGTCATCGAGACCAAGGGCGCACAACTTAGCCCGCTAAACGTTGACGACGAAGCCGTTAAGGCAATGGATCAGCATCACCGTACCGGCCTGCCGGTGCGCGTGAAGGGCATGAGCGATGCTCAGGGAAGTGTCGGATTGAAGACTCTCGACGCGTCCATGCCGACGATGACCGGGTTGATTCCGGCGCAACTGCTGCCGGGAATTGTTGAGCGCGTATGGCCCTTCCGTATCGCGGATCACCTGCCTTCTATCGGCGGGGACGCGGCCCAATTCACCTACATCAAGGACACCACCACCGCCTCAGCGCAGGCCGCCGTCGTGGGTGAAGGTCAGACCAAACCCACCGTGGACGTGGCCCTGACCGCCGTGACTGCGGCTTATCAGAAGATCGCCGGCAAGGCCATCTTCACCCGTGAGCAGGCCGATTATCCGGCCGCGTTCTCCTACCTGATTAATCAGCTTCAGAAGAACGTGATCTCGGCCGAGAATCACCAAATCCTTTACGGCGCAGGGGATACCAACTCTGACGGTTCGGTCAACATGATCGGCCTGAAGAATCTGTCGGGAATCCTGACCGCCACCGCGACTACTCCGTCTAGCCCACGTAGCTACCTGGACAACATTTTGGCGGCGATCGACAGCATGAACGTGGGTGCCGCACTGGCTGAGCCCAACCTGCTGCTGACCCATCCGACCACCTACCACGCATTGGTGCAGCAGTTGGACGGTTTGAACCGTTCGCTGCTGGCGCCTGACCCGTCGCGCTCGCCGCTGACGGAGCTGTACGGCGTGGAAGTACGGCTGTCCACCGATGTCACCGCGGGCGATGCATTCCTGCTCGACACCTCCAAGCTCGGCTATCTGGTGATTCGCGAGGCGATGAACATCATCACCGGCACGAACGCCGACGACCTGGCCCGCAACCAGAACACCTGGATCGCGGAGCTTCGCGAAGGCCCGGCCTGGGTGCGCGCTACTGCCGCGTTCTATCTGACGGGGCTGCCGACTTCGGTCGCTGTCTAATGCTGCACAGCTATGAGGGTCCGTTTCCCGTTCGGGGATTGGTGGACCTTGGGCCGTACTGCAGTGACGTCGATTATGTGCCGACTGTTGAGCCAGAGACCGATACGTCGGGTCTGGTGATCGTCGGCACTGAGGATCGACCGGGGCGCCGTCCACGCAAATCTGTTCCCAGCCCCGTGCCGTTGAAATAAGGGCCGGGAATGTTAGTGGGTGTACCGGCATGTACACCGCGACTGGTAATACGCCGCAATAGTTCTTCTCCCTCTAGTGCGGCGTGGCTGTAACGGCAGGCACTTGCCCTAGTTCAAGCGTTACGGCCGGGCTGCAGACGCTTTTTTGGGGCATTCCTTCCCCTATGGATTTCGGGCGTCTGCGGCCTCGGGCCGGGGAATGAGTTCTCAACCTTGGCGGGTGATTCGCTCATTCCTCGGCCCCCCAAATCTTCTAGCTTCGCTCATGCCGCGCCCCTTTCTCCGGGGCTGCGCTGGGCGAATCCGGCGCGTCCTTCTACCTCTTTCCGAGAGCGCGCGCCGGGGCCGGGGCGGCGCCACTGTGGTGTAGAGCGCCCCCCGGCCACATTCTTCCCCGTGATTCTCGTAGGCGGGGAAAAGCCGGGGGGCTGAGATATTGTTAATCAAGTGGGAAACCACGCCTCTTCGGCAATGTGAGCGTCCCAGCCCCTCGGCACCTAATTCTTACTGTCTCAGTTTAATTCTGAGACACTTTCCCGACCCGCGAGGGTCCATTACACCCGAGACAACAAAAAGGCCCCCAGTTTTTACGCTGGGGGCCTCTTTGTGTTGGCGGGTTATTTCTTCTTCTTCGGTGCCTGGGCTAGATCGCTTGCCGCAACGCTCCGCACCTTCTTCGGCGTATTCGGATTGTTGAGCAATCTGGCCGCTTCGCTGGCATCCCTCTTACTCGTTGCCATTCTTCTATCTCCATTCTCGCGGTCCCGGCTTCCCCGCCGGGGGGTGTCCGATCTGGACGCCCGCACCGAAGGTATGTCCACATTCACACCCCCTCGCGTAGGACACGCCGGAGGCGCGGTGAATGACAACGGCATGGTTTGCCGTTACGGTGTCGGCCCCGAATCGCTTTCGCGGCGACGACGATCCATGCTGATCGGCATTGAGGGGTCTAGCCGCCGAAACCTGTCCTCGATGATGTCGGCGCAGAGGTCCTCGACGGATTTGCCGGCCTCCCGCGCCGCCTCCTCTATGGCCTCCATTTCTTCGGGGGTGACCCTTGTGTCGAAGCCGAAGCCATCGGCCGCCTGTCGCAACTTCATCTTTTATGCCTCCCTAACCATTGGCCTGCGGATATTCCTGGGCAACCCCGTGGTCACGGCCCCACTCGATGCCGTCAAGCATCTCGCGCAGCTCATCAGCATCGACGTTGGAGTGGGTGGCCGGATTCGTCGTCCTCGACTTGAGCGGCACCAATACGTACCTCCACGTGTGATCTTTGATCACACGGAAGCCCATCCGCAGCGCCCGGGCGACCTGGTCGGCCAGCTCGCTACCGCTCACCGGCCTCGGCCCCCTTCTCCGTAGAGTTTTCGCCCACCCAGGCCACCGCGCCGGACTGATGCACTTCATGGGCGGGCATCCGGTGTCGAACGAAATCAAGCTCGCTGGCCGTGAACGTGGCCGAGGTCTCGTAGCCACGAAGTAGCCTCGCGGCCTTCATCAGAACCCGCTGCTCCGCGTCGGCCCAGTCTTCACCCGGTAGCAGGTCTTCGCGTTCCAGTGGAAACGGTTCGGCGTCGTCATCCCAGGCCCAGCCGTAGGTCTCGTTAATCGCATCAGCCCACAGCTCCGCGTAGGAGGTGGGTTCGCCAGTCGTCTCGATCATGGTGGCCGACAGTACGCTAGCCTGGCAGCAGGAGTCAAGCTAGTTGGTCTCGAAAGATGTTGAATACCATACGAATTCGATAGAAGTAGCGCGAAACCTATTACATACCAACTAGGTACGGTTAGCGTGCGCTAGTCACACGGGCTCATTGTTCTGTTCGGTTGATCCGAGTCGGATCCTCGTATAGGTCGTCAAGGTTCTGAGCCTTCACGAACGCCGCGAGTTCCTCGGTTGCGCTTTCGATCTGCCTGAGCAGGCCATTGATCAGGTCCTGGCACAACGTGCCGAGCTGCTTAACCTGCTCATCGCTCGGCGAGATGCGGAGAACCATCACAGTGGCGCTGCTGTATAGGGCACGCGGCAACGGAGGCGGCATCAGTAGCGCGCATACCTTGATGTGTTCGTGCTTTCCGGCACGATGCGCAACCTGTTGGTTCGCTATCTCAAGAATCTCTTTGTGAGCCTCTTGATATTCGTGGTCCAATCGCTGAAACCAGCTGTCTGGGATTTGCGGGCGACGCGCTCCCCGTTGGAGGTGGGCTTTGCCTTTCGTGAATCCCCGCCTGTAAGAGATCACCGCAGAAGTCCACAGACCTTCGGCAACAGTCGTCCTGAACGTCTCATCCATATTCAACGCACCGAGGCTGAGGTAGGCCTGGGCGCATCTCATCGCAAACGCAAAGTCGTCGTGAAGAGATCGAAGGTTCGCAATGTGGCTCGGTAGGGGGCCATGGAAATGGACTTCTATCAGCTCGCGGCCACCGCTTTGTTCATCGGTCATGTGGGTTCCCCATGCGGGCATCGTCGCATCGGGTCCCGACACTCGCCGTTGAGCCACGCCGCCCAATCCACCGGGGACAATAATTCAGCCCAAGCGCGGCAGAGTACATTCGGCGCTTTGCGCAGGTGTAACAGGGTGTTCCAGTCCGCACACAGTCCGCACGTCACCTCTGGCACCACTCTGGCCGGCCGGGGTTACCGGCCGCAGCCAATGCCTTAATTATGTTGTCCCACAGTCAATTAACTATGTTGATCCCCACCTAGCCCATGCCAACCGTGGAACACCCATGAAAACCCAACAGCCCAGGTCAGCGCCTCTGAGAGCGCCTTCTAATCCCTAGGTCGCAGGTTCGAATCCTGCCGGGGGCGCAGGCAGGCAAATCCGCGGGCGGCGCAGGGAATCCCGCTACGTCGGCAGCACGTGACGACGGGGTGGCCCCCGCCTTATAGCGCAGGTGATCAGCAGCCGACCGGACCGCCGCCCGCCGGGCAGGTGGGTATGTCAATGGGTAAGCAGCTCACCGAGGTAGTTGCGACGGCGAATGCGAGGACCAGCGCGAACAGAACTTTCTTCCCCCTGGTCATAACCGGAAAGCGTACGCCCGGCCGGCATTCCCCGCGGCGGCGTTTGGCAGAAACGGCAGAAAATCCCGCCGGAGCGGGGCGGCCGGGCGTGACCAAAACCTGTTGCGCCACTTGCCGTTGTGAGGCCAGTGGGCCGCGACATACTGCCGCCCCGCTTCTCGCTTTCGAGTCAGCGCGGGATTGCGCGGGGCCGGACGCGTCATGCGTCGCCGCACCGGTCGGGCATTCCCGGTCGATTGGCGCGGTGATGCAGGTCACGACGCTATTTAGGGGGGAAATCAACGGCCACAGAACGCACCGTTAGAACCGGCGGTAATGGCTATTCGGCCCGACCGCATACCACCGGACGACCGGGCTTGGTCAAAGTGACTATCCAAAGTTTGCAGATTCAGTATTCTGGGAGCAGCGTGTCGTGACGAGCAGTTGACGCCCTCGGGGAGATCATTAGTTAGGGCGTCTTCTCTTCGAGGGGTTGGCGATATATGGCGTCGAATGACTGGCAGCCGGTAGTCCGTGTCGGAGAGCC
>Ga0164242_10005959_pt1 | contig 13476 bp, 10 predicted proteins | sample OricomgcompostMG_FD_108783 | JGI IMG/M metagenome (GOLD analysis project Ga0164242, IMG submission 108783) | Miracle-Growth compost microbial communities from Emeryville, California, USA - Original compost - Miracle growth compost (MG) ...
GCAGCCCACCCAAGTTCTGTCGATCGTTCGTGGCTGGCACCATGGCCGGACGCCGTCCGTGCGATCGCCACGCGCCCGCGAGCGATTGACCGAAGTCCAGCCGCTGCTGATCTCCGCGCTCGCCGATACGGTCGATCCCGATGCGGCGATTGCGAGCTTCGATCGCTTTCTGGCAGAGCTTCCAGGCGGCGTGCAGTTCTTCTCGTTGCTCAAGGCGCAACCGGCGCTCATCCGTCTGTTCGCGGACATCATGGGATCGGCGCCGCGCTTGGCGCACATCCTTTCGAAGCGTCGCAGATTGCTCGATGCCGTTCTCGACCCGCAGGCGCTTGGCAACCAAATGGACGACGATGCGATCGACGATCTGTTGATCAAGTCGTTCGCAGCGGCACGCCAGGCGAGCGTCGGCGATCCGATGCAGGAAGTGCTCGACACCGCGCGCATCATCGGCAGCGAGCAGGCGTTTCTGGTTGGCGTCAGGGTTCTGACCGGCAGCATCTCGGCCGCGGCTGCCGGAATTGCCTACGCGATGATTGCCGAGCGCCTCATCGCCGGACTGCTGCGCGAAGTCAGCCGCCAGATGCAGGAAGAACATGGGCGTGTGCCCGGCGGATCGGCGGTCGTCGTCGCGATGGGAAAGCTTGGCGGCCGCGAGATGACCGCGGCGTCCGATGTCGATCTTATCCTGATCTACGACTTCGATCGCGACGCGGAGCAATCTGACGGAGCGCGCCCACTGGCGCCGCAGCACTACTACACGCGCCTGACGCAACGCCTGATCAACGCGATCTCGGCACGTACGCCCGAGGGAGCGCTGTATGACGTCGACATGCGCTTACGCCCGTCGGGTCAGAAAGGGCCGGTCGCGACCCAGCTTTCAAGCTTCAAGAACTATCAGGCAAATGAGGCCTGGACGTGGGAGCACATGGCGTTGACGCGCGCCCGGGTCATTGCCGGTTCACCGGATCTCGCCGCCCGAGTCGAGGCTGGCATCCGCGATGTGCTCACGGCGCGCCGCGATCGCGCGACGATTGCAGCCGATATTCGTAGCATGCGCGAGCGGATCGAAGCGGAAAAGGCCACGACCGACATTTGGGATCTGAAGCAGGTTCGGGGCGGTCTCGTCGATCTCGAATTCATTGCCCAGCATCTGCAACTTATTTTCGCCCACGATCACCCCGCCGTTCTCGATCAAACGACGCTCGGGTCATTGTCTGCTGTAGCAGCCGAAGGCCTGATCTCGCCCGAAAATCATGGTCCGCTTTTGTTGGCGGGACAGCTTCTACACAATCTGACGCAAATTCTCAGGCTCACCCTGGAAGGCCCCTTTCACCCGGCAACGGCGCCGAAAGGGCTCAAGTCGCTGCTCGTCCGCGCCGCCGACGCCGCTTCCTTCGAGGATCTGGAACGGAAGCTAAAACAGTCACTTGCCGACGTCCGGGGGGCCTTTCAGCGCCTGATTGTCTGACATCGATCCGCCAGCGACGGATTGTGCCGCCCTATAGCGTTCTTCTGAGAAATTGATGCACATTGGCGCTGAGATTTAACCCTGAGCGCCCAATGGCAAAAGCGACAGCCAGGCAGGCATCGGAGCATGTCGAGGGGATACGTGGCGGCGATAAAGACCGATGGCGGCCCGGCCAGACCGCGGCCCACGGCTGAGACCCGCAACGATGAGGCTGTCCTTGTCGCCGAAGCGGGTGCAGGCGACGGACGGGCTTTCGGAGTGCTGATGGAGCGCCATCTCGGTGTCGTCGTCTCCGTTGCGCGCCGAATGTTGCGGGATGATGCCGAGGCCGAGGACGTGGCGCAGGAGGCATTTTTACGGCTTTGGCGTTCGGGGGCGACGTTGGAGATCGGTCCGGCCGGTATCCGGCCTTGGCTGCGCCGCGTGGTTTCGAACTTGTGCCTCGATCGTGTTCGCGGGCAGGGGCGCGTGAAGGTGGTCGAAGAATTGCCCGAGGTTCCGGAACCGGCAAAGCAGCTGGCGGCCTTGGAAAGTCAGGATGTGCAGCGCCGTGTCGAAGTCGCAATGCAAAAGCTGCCCGACCGGCAACGATTGGCTTTGACCCTCTTCCATTTCGAAGGGTTGAGCCAGATCGAGATCGGCAACGTTCTCGGCGTATCCGATGAGGCCGTCGAGTCGCTCCTGAGCCGCGCACGCAGGCAGCTCAAGGCGGAGTTGAAGTCGGAATGGGACTTGCTGCGCAATGACAACGAACACTGAGACGCGGGAGACGGCAAGACAATGACACGCAATCTACAGCCGGTAGGGCTCGACAGATTGGAGGCGGCGCTGGATACGTACGGCGCCGATCGCACGCGCTGGCCGGCGCCGCTTCGTCATGAATTGTCGGCCTTGATCGCAGATAGCGGCGAAGCAAGAAAGTTGCTGCGCGACGCGGAATTGTTCGACCAACTTCTCGATCAGGCGCCACAGTACGATTTATCGCGCCTCGATGGATTGAAGAAGCGCATCGAGGCCGCTGTCGAGCATCAGCCTCGCCTGGTGTCGGCGAAACAGCAAGCGGCACGGTCGCCCGTCTTGCGCCGTAACCACGGCTGGGCGGCGACCGCGCTGGCTGCGTCGCTCGTGCTGGGCGTTCTCGCCGGGCAGTCGAATGTCGTGAACTCATTCTGGGGATCGAATGGCAGCAGTGCGAATGCCACGCCGCAGATCGCTCAGACCGATGACGGTGATGCCTTGCTGGATGAGGATTTGCTGTGATCGTCGAAGCCAACACCCCTGCACAAGGCGGCCGCTCGCGGTTGCTCTATCCGGGTTTGATTTTTTCGCTGGCGCTGAACCTCTTGTTTCTTGGCGGCATTGGAGCGGCTATCTGGCATCACCAGAACATGCAGAAGAAGCGTGGCGACTACGGCCTGATGAGGTTTGCCAAGGAATTGCCGTCGGCGCGTCAGGACGCCTTCCGGCAGCAAGTCGCGAACGCACGCTCATCCTATAAGGGTCAGTGGGACAGCGTTCGCGCCGCCTGGATCGAGGGTAACGATCTTCTCACGGCCGAACCCTTCGACAAGGACAAGTTCAAAGCCGCGATGGCGAAGCTGCGGCAAGCCGAGAACGACTACAAAACCAGCCTCAACAATAGTTTTGCCGACATCGCGGCAAGCTTTACGCCTGAAGAACGAAAACTTCTCCAGTCGTGGCGTGCAAAACGCAAGCCCTGGTTTGCAGACCGCACGCACAAACGGCAGACCGACGACGACAACGCCAAGACCGACTAGGCCGACGCGGGCCAAGATGGCCGGGCGCTGCCGGCGCACGCCGATCGCTTTACGCGCATTTGCGGAAAAGGTCGTCTTGCGTGGCTGCGAGGAAATGAACGGTCCATCGACGGCCATTGCCGTTTGTCGGCGCTATCGTCGAGAGCCGCGCGTTCGATAGCTCACATAATGTCCGGGCCAGGATCAGCGGAAAGCCGTCTTCGCTTGAGCTTTCACCCGGAACTTCATCGCTCACGGCGATCGACAGCGTGACGGCGTCGGCCGTGCCCTGCGCTTGGATTTGTAGAGCGGCGCCCGTGCAGGCGTTTCTCGACGCTTCCAAAACGAGATTGATCAGCATCTGCCGAATGACCTGCGGGTCACCGATAACGTCGACCCCGGGATCGATCTCCGAAGCAATCGTGATCGAACGCAATCGGAGATCCACCTGGGCGAAGGCCTGAGCCTCATCGAACAGGGATTGCAGGCGGCAGGATTGCAGCGATGCCTTGCGATCGGGCGCGGTCAGCAACGCCGTTATGGCAAGCGCGTCTTCGGCCGATTTGAGAAGCATGCGGCCACTTGCGTGAATATCGCGAGCGTAGTCGTTGTAGCAGCTCGATCCAAGCGGGCCGAACACTTCATTCGCCATAAGCTCCGAAAATCCGAGAACCGCATTGAGCGGGGTTCTGAGTTCATGGCTCATGTGGGCCGTGAGCTTGGCCCATACGGCGCGGTCGAGCGCTGAGTTGGGGCGCGGCCGCGCTAGAAGTTCGGAGAATTGGGCGGGCGATTGTTGGCTGCCCGCCAACAGGCGCTCCGCAAGGGCATCCCGACGGATGGTTGTTGAGGCTTTGTCTTCTGTCGAGCCGCAAAACAGAATGACGGCAGCCGCCAGTCCGGCTCCAGCTACGAGCAGTACTGTAGCGAGCGATTGCGAATCAACGTTCAGAACGGCGATGCCGATGCCTGTAAGAAGCACCGAAGTCAGCAACAGGGGCGCGCGCTGCGTATCGCGAAAGCCTTTGCCGACCAGCCACTTGAGTGGCGAATGGTGTAGCAAACCCAAGGCCGCCACACCGGCAAAGCTTCCCTTGTGAGGAACGGACCAGGTCCGAGCCATCTTCCAAATTCCCTGCCGAAATTTTTATTAGTCGTCCCCAATCCTGGCCGGGACCGAATCGGTACCGCATGCCATTGGTTTGACAATCGCCGATTTGCGACTCACCTGTCGAGGGAGAAAAAATCCACAGGGAATCAAATCTTGAATGAATCGTTATGAGCAAAACGATCGGCCGGAATTTCCCGCCTGAAGGCGTCCAGTTCAACGCGCCACTTCAATCCTCAAGCATGCGCGAAACGATCTCCTGGCAATCCCGTGACAGCCGGGCAGCTGATGCAACTTGTTTCAGCGCCGCTTTCGCTCGCGCCTTGCGCTTCGGCTCGAGTGAGCGATAGCTGCGAAAAGCTCCGAGCATGCGCGCCGCGACCTGAGGATTGAGCGCATCGATTTCAAGAACCTTGTGGGCGAGGAAATCGTATCCGGCTCCGTCGGCGCGATTGAACTGCAGCGGATTGGCCATCGCGAACGTGCCGATCAAGGCCCGAACCTTGTTCGGCGTCGTGATCTTGAACAGGGGGTGGTGGCAAAGCGCTTTGACTTCATCCAGGGTTTCGTCGCGCGGCGATTGCGCCTGCGCAGCGAACCATGTGTCGATCACCAGATGATCCTGCTTCCAGCGTTCGAAGAAATCTTCGATGACTTTCTGGCGTCCCGGGGCATCAACTCCCGCGATCAGGACGAGCGCCTGGGCGGCATCCGTCATGTTTGAAGCGCGGCGGTAGTGTGATTCAAGGCGCGCATAATCCTCGCTCGTGCCCCGCGCCGTCAGCAGCGTCAACGCAGCGTTGCGCAGCGCGCGTCGGCCGGCGTGCTTGGCATCCGGAGAGAACGCCGCCGTCGTTGATGTCCGTGCGTAGACGTCGTCGAGATCGTCTCCGAGCTTGTCGGCCAGGGCACGGCTGAAGGTACGATGAGCGTCGAAGATCGCGGCATGATCGACGCGGACTGCCTTTTCCCGGGCCGCATCCGCAACGCCGGGAAGTCTCAGGAGCTCGGCCTTGTAAGCATCGTCGAGCGCTGCATCGCGCAACGCGTGTCGCAAAGCCTCGGCAAGCTTCGCGGCTTTGGAAGCTGCCGCAGGCTTGGGCCTTTTCGCGTCGAGGAGGGCGAGAATGCTGCGAGACGCGAACCTGTTGCTGGCTTGCCAGCGATTGAAGAGGTCGCTGTCGTGGTGCATCAGGAACGCGAGGTCATCGTCCGAAAGCGCGATCGTGACGTTCACCGGAGCCGAAAAGCCGCGCAGCAGGGAAGGGACGGGCCGCGACGAGACGTTCGTGAATTTGAATTTCGCCGTAGCGTCCGTGACTGCAAGGACGCCCGGCCGAACTTCCCCGCCTTCGACGGTGACGTCCATTTCTTTGCCGTTCTCGCCGAGCAGCGCCACGGCCAGCGGGATGAACTGCGGCTGCTTCTTCGGCTTCCCGGGCGACGGCTTCAGCGTCTGATGCACGGTCAGCTCGGCAACCTTCTTGCGCCGGTCGAACGTGAGATCGCAGACGAGTTCCGGGGTCCCCGCTTGCGTGTACCAGCGTTTGAACTGGGTAAAATCCACGCCGCTCGCATCGGCAAAGCAGGCGATGAAATCCTCGATTGTCACGGCTTGGCCGTCGTGGCGCTCGAAATAGAGATCCATCCCTGCGCGAAATTTCTCGCGGCCGAGGATCGTCTCGATCATGCGCACGACCTCGGCGCCCTTTTCGTAGACCGTCGGCGTGTAGAAGTTATTGATCTCGATGTAGCTGTCCGGCCGCACAGGATGCGACAGCGGGCCCTGGTCTTCGGGAAATTGCAGCGCCTTCAATTGGCGCACATCCGAGATGCGCTGCACGGTCCGGCTACGGTTCTCGGCTGAGAACTCCTGGTCGCGATAAACGGTCAGACCTTCCTTGAGGCAGAGCTGGAACCAATCACGGCAGGTGATGCGGTTGCCGGTCCAATTGTGGAAATATTCGTGCGCGACGACGCTCTCGATTGATTCATAGTTCGTGTCGGTTGCCGTGTCGGGAGACGCGAGAATGAGCCGGTCATTGAAGATGTTCAACCCCTTGTTCTCCATCGCTCCCATGTTGAAGTCGGAGACCGCGACGATATTGAAAACGTCGAGATCGTATTCGCGGCCGAAACGGACTTCATCCCACCGCATGGCGCGCTTGAGCGCATCCATCGCCCAGTGGGCGCGAGGCTCCTTGCCGTGCTCGACGTAAATACGCAGATCGACGTCGCGTCCGGATTGCGTGGTGAAGGTCGAAGCGACAGACGCAAGATCGCCGCCGACAATGGCGAAAAGATAAGACGGTTTCGGATGCGGGTCGTGCCAGACGGCGTAATGCCGTTTGCGATTGGCGAGCGTTCCCCGTTCCACCGGGTTGCCGTTGGCAAGAAGCACGGGCGCAGTCGCCACGTCGGCTTCGAGCCTTACTGTATAGCGCGCAAGGACATCGGGCCGGTCGAGAAAATAGGTGATGCGGCGGAAGCCCTGCGCCTCGCATTGCGAGCAATAGACGCCGCGCGAAAGATAGATCCCTTGCAGCGCCGTGTTTGCTTTCGGATTGACGAACGTCGTCACTTCGAGCGTGAACGGTTCCTTCGGTGGCGAAACGAGTGTCAGGCTCGTATCGTCGAGGACATAAGAAGGCCGCCTTAGCTTCTTGCCGTTGAGCGATAGGCTCTCCAATTCCAGGAACTCGCCGTCGAGCTTCAGCGGAATCTTGCCTGTCGCCTGCGAGGTAGGATTGCGGCGGATCGACAGCTTGGAAACGACGCGCGTGCGCGCCGGATCGAGCGTAATGTCGAGATCCACGTTGTCGATGAGAAAGTCAGGCGGCCGATAATCTGCAAGCAGGATTGGTTTTGGGTGTTCTGATTTCATGGGCGCCCCAATGCCGGTCATCTTGATGCGGACCGCTTCACTCGGCATCGCCGATGAGTTTACTCACTCGAATGATTGATGGCCATCAGGCCGGTCAGCCGAGACGATACCGGAAATCATCATAGCCGAAAGATCGCAAGATTTTGTAGCTTTGATCCTCGTTTAATACGGCGAGATCCGGCAACGGCACGCCGTTGAAGGTATTATTCTTGACGAATGAATATTGCATCATGTCGGTGAAAATGACGCGATCGCCCGGTTTTAGCGGCTGATCGAATGAATATTCCCCGATAATATCGCCGGTCATGCATGTCTTGCCGCCCAGGATGTAAGTATGGGCCTTCTTGCCCGGTGCGTCCGCGCCGATGATCGCAGGCGTATACGGCACTTCCAGCACGTCCGGCATATGTGTGGAGGCCGAGGCATCAAGAATAGCGATGTCCTTTTCGTTGCGATGCAGATCGAGAACGGTCGCGACCAGATAGCCAGCATCGACGACGAGACCGGCGCCGGGCTCCAGAATGACTTCGACGCCGAAAGCGCTCCTGAACTCTTTGATCGCAGCGATCAACTTGCCGACATTGTACCCAGGCTTGTTGATGAAATGCCCGCCGCCGAAGTTCACCGTTTTGACGCGCCGGACATAGTCGCCGAAGTTGCGCGCCACGTGCTCAATCAAACCGATCGATCCCGCGTCGTCAGATTCACAAAGGGCGTGCGTGTGCAGGATGTCCACAGCGTCCCACGGCACGCGATCGAGCGTATCGCGCGTCGCGCCAAAACGTGAATAGGGTGCGCACGGATCGTAAAGCGCCCCGCCGAGCGTCGCGTTCGAATAGCTGGGATTAATCCGGATGCCGACCTTGATGCCTGGATGCGCCTTCAGGACCGGAAGGTTCTTTGCGATCTGTTCCGGCGAGTTGAAATAGATGTGTTGTGCAAGCGCGGTTAGCCGCTCGATCTCGCCCGGCGCATAAGCGGGCGAATAGACGTGCACTTCCTTGCCGAACTCGTCACGGCCGAGACGAGCTTCGTATTCGCCGCTCGCCGTCGTGCCGTCGAGAACGTCGCGCATCAGCGGAAACGCGGCAGGCAGTGCAAACGCCTTGGTGGCGAGCAGGATCTTGCAACCCGTTTCACGCTTGATCTCGGCTGCTCGCGCGAGATTACGCTTCAGCGCTGCGACGTCGAGGACGTACGCGGGCGTCGCGATATCGCGCGCCCAGTCGAAAGACTGCAACCGAGTATCCGAATATTGTGCCAATGCCGCCACCGGTCTGCTTCATGTCTTGGTTCGGCCCAGCCGCCGAGCCCGGCCGGCGTCGCTCATCAGGTCTCGACCGCGAATAGCTTCTTCTGGTCGTGCTTTTCGATTTCCTTGACGTGCCACGGCAGGCCCTGCTTGCCAAGCTCTTCGAGGAACGGCTCCGGAGGCAGCTGCTCGACGTTGAAGACCCCCGTACCCTTCCATGCGCCGCGGAACATCATTATCGCGCCGACGACGGGCGGCACGCCAGTCGTATACGAGACAGCCTGCGCGCCGACTTCCTTATTTGTCTCGGCATGATCGCAAACGTTCCAGATCATGTAGCGCTTCTTCTTGCCCTTTTTCTCGCCCTTCAGAACGACGCCGATCGAAGTCTTGCCAGTGTAATTCTCCGCGAGCGAGGAGGGCTCCGGCAGCAGCGATTTCAAGAATTCCATCGGAATGACGGGCGTGCCTTTGTACATGACGGGATCGATGCGCGTCATGCCGACATTTTCGAGGACTTCGAGGTGCTTGATATAGTTGTCGGAGAACGTCATCCAGAAGCGGATCTGTTTCAGACCCTTGATGTTCTCGACGAGGCTTTCTTCTTCCTCGTGATAGATGAGATAGGATTTAACCGGCCCGACTTCCGGATAGTCGATCATCGTCGAAATCGATAACGGATCAATCTCGATCCATTCGCCGTCCTTCCAGTACTTGCCGCGCTGCGTCACCTCACGGAGGTTGATCTCCGGATTGAAGTTCGTCGCGAACGCCTTGCCATGGCTGCCGGCGTTGCAGTCGATGATGTCGATCGTGTGGATATCATCGAGCAGCTGCTCCTGCGCATAGGCGCAGAAGATATTGGTGACGCCCGGATCGAAACCGCAGCCGAGTATCGCCATCAGCCCCTTGGCTTTGAACTTGTCGTGGTACGGCCATTGGTACTTGTACGTAAACTTGGCTTCTTCGCGTGGTTCGTAGTTGGCCGTGTCCATGTAATGAACGCCAGCTTCGAGACAGGCATCCATGATCGGCAGATCCTGATACGGCAGCGCCATGTTGATCACGAGGTCCGGTTTGACCTTGTTCAGTAGCGCGACCGTCTCGGCGACATTGTCGGCATCGACCTGGGAAACGTCGATCGGCGTCTTGCATTCGGCCTGCACCTTTTTGCAGCTCTCGATACGGCGCGAGGCAAGATGGATTTTCTTGAAGACGTCGCGGTTCATCGCGCACTTTTTCGCGACGACCGAACCCGCCGCGCCAGCTCCGATGATGAGTACGTTGTCCAATGGCCGCTCCCAGATTTTGAACAACCGGCCGCGCCGGTGAGTTAGCAGGCGCGATGATCGCGCTGGTGGCCGGAGATAGGGCAGGCGGCCCGGTATTTCAACACTAATTCAAAGGCGTTAGCCTCGGGTGCTGCCACCACGGTGGGCGACAAGCCAGCTGGTTATCAATTATGACAGCGCAACCGGTTCAAACGGCGTTCACTTCTAGCATCGACGGCGATGAAACCCGATTGGCGTCTCTATCTTAGGTAAAGATAGAGCAGTCATTTCATCACTTGTGCGAATGATCTCGATGATAAGCCGTCAGCGTGCTGTTAGGGCGTGCTCTGAGCCAGGCTCTTTATGACGAACTCAACTTTGCGCGGCCGTTGAAAACGCCGCCTTCGTTGTCCTCGGCATGAACCGTCAGGGGATCGCCCGGAATGCCCTGATATGTGAAACGGAAATGCGGGTTTTCGCTGATCGAAATGCCGCCGGCCATCGAGAAAACCAATTTGTTGCCGCTTTGAACGACGATTTTGTCGACGAAATGCGCGGGCGTGTAGAGGCCCGTCAGCTGATTCATCTGCATGCCCGAATTGTTCGGATGCTTGATCATCAGCTCCGCTTCCTGGAGCGACGCATCTATGGGATCCTTGAACGCCGTCTTGATGCGCATCTTGCCCATCGACTTGGCAGCCTCTTCCGGATCCTTGCTTGCAGGCGCTGAGCAGCCGCCGGATGCTTTCACGAAGCGAGAGGCCATGTAGATCTTGCCGTCGTTCGTTTCTGCGATGGCGCGCACGTTCGAATATTGATCGATGCGAACGCGGGTCGCCAGAACGCGCTCACCTGCGCCTGCGGCCTCGCCGTACGTGAACGTTGCGACGATCGGCGATGGATTCTTATCGATGACCAGCGTCAAGGACTTCACATCCTTCGCAAACTCCGCCGGCATCCTCACGCTGATCGGAACGGTGGAAGCGTCTTCCGCGCGATAGGGCGCTTGAAGCGTGATCTTCCCCGACCCGTCAAGGACGTCGCGGTTGCCGAAGGTGGCTTCCTTGATCCCATCCCAGGCTGCCGAGTCTTCGCCTGCGCGGGCGCTGACGTTCCACCCGAGCGCCAGGACCGCGACGAGCGCAATTGTGACTGACCGAATGATTGCGCTGCACATGGCTAACCTCGTCTTCGGATTGGTAGCAATTGGACTTTGGCGCGGATGCCGCACATCCGAATTCTATATCAATATGGTGCGCAGGTCATCCGTTGTGCAGGCCCCGTCCAGGCAGGGGGGAATGCTATCGGGCGCGCGGAGGACCCAGAAAAAGTAGAAATTTAGCAAAAGCTTAGAGCGCAGTATCGTTTCGGCGCTCGGATTTCGCGTTGCCCTCTGGGCGATTGCGACGGCGGCCGGATGCCAGAAGCTTGCGCAACATCTGGACGACTCGCGACGCCGGGCCCCGCTTGCCGCATTGAATATTGATCCGGGCGCCTTCGAAGAGAAGGAAAACTTCATCGGCCAGGAGTCGCGGATCGTGATAGCGAGCGTCTTTGAAAAGCTTTTCAAGTTGCCCGCGCTTGCGCCGCTTATAAGATTCGATCAGCGCCTTGGCAGGATGTTCAGAATCAAGCTCGACGGCGGCGTTCGCTAATGCGCAGCCGCGTTCCAGCTTATTGGAGAAAACTTCCTCGACAAAATCGACCCACGCATCCAGCCGCTTTTGCGGATCGCCGGGATTTTCCGAAAAGATCCGCTCCCAGACCTCGTCTCCTTCGGCGGCGAGCTGTTGAATATAGGCAACAATCAAGTCATCTTTGGATTTGAAATGCCGATAAAGCGTCATTTTATTTGTAAGAGCCGCCTCGGCAATGGCGTCCACGCCTACGGTATGCAGCCCATGGCGATAGAACAGGTCGCGTGCCGCGAGCAAAATGCGTTCTCGGGGCGGCCGCGCCGCAAGGTCACAGGCTTTGCGCGTTCCGTTGGACTGAGTTGTGTTCATGGCCCCTTGACGAGTATGTTACCGATCAGTACCTAAACGTTACCGATCGGTAACGGCTACCATGACTCGATTGTCGATGTCATTGGTTCTTTCGTAGTTCCCAGCCTCTACCGTTTTTATAATCTTGAAGCGTGGCCGCCTGCGCATAGCGCCTCGATGGGATGATCTGTTAGGTCGCTCGATTTCGGTCGCTCGACAATGAGACATTTGATGACACAGTCAGTTGACGGAGATAGACCGCTGTTCGCTCGATCCGCTCCAATCGTAGCTGCATTGCTCTTGCTGGTCTCCGGCCTTTCGGGATGCGGTGAAGAGAAGTCGAAAGCTGAGGCGGCCGCACCGCCGCCGCCGGCGGTGACTGTCGCCAAGCCGGTCAAGAAGCTCGTGTCCGATTACGACGAATACGTGGGCCGCTTTGAAGCGGTCGATTTCGTCGAAGTTCGCGCGCGCGTGTCGGGCTATCTGGAAAAAATCCATTTCACTGACGGCCAGCTCGTGAAGGCTGGCGATCCGCTTTTCACGATCGACCGGCGCCCCTTCCAGGCGGCGCTCGATCAATCAAAGGCCGCCGTCCAGCAGGCGCAGGCAAATCTCGCTTTTGCTGAAAGCGACTTGGAACGGGGCAAAAATCTTGTTCGCGGCACGTCCATCACGCAGCAAACGCTCGATCAGCGCCTTCAAACGAAGCGCGTCGCCGAAGCGACGGTCGCCGCACAGGAAGCCGCGACACGTCAGGCTGAGCTGGATCTGGAATTCACGCAACTGACGGCCCCGATCTCCGGCCGCATTGGTGATAGGCGCGTTTCTGTCGGAAACCTCGTGACGGGCGGTGCTGCCGGCAGCACCACGCTTCTGGCTACGATCGTTTCCGTCGATCCAATTCGCTTTATATTCACGATGGACGAGGGGGCTTACCTCCGTTACCTGCGGGCCGCCTCGGATGCGCAAGCCGACAGCATCGATCGGGGCATGACCCTGCCTGTCAAGTTGAAGCTCCTGGATGAAAAGGACTTCGTCCACCAGGGCAAGATCGACTTCGTCGACAACGTGATCGATCGCGCTTCCGGGACCATCAGGGCGCGCGCCGAGTTCGCCAATGCCGATGGCCGCTTGACGCCCGGAATGTTTGGCCGCATCCGCATTTCTGCCGCCCCGGCAGCCGAGGCGTTGCTCGTTCCCGACGCCGCCATCGGCACGGAACAGGTGCGCAAATTCGTCTATACCGTCGGCAAAGACGATGTTGCGAAGCCGAAGTACGTGACGCTCGGCCCCGTTGTCGACGGATTGCGCGTCATAACGGCGGGGCTCGCTCCCGACGATGAAGTCATCGTCAACGGTTTGATGCGCGTACGGCCGGGATCCAAGGTCACGCCGCAGCAGGAAACGGCTGACGCGTCGGCCGCAAAGGACCGGATGGTCCGAACCAACTGAGCGAGCAGCCAGCGTATGCGCATTTCGCACTTTTTTATCGACCGGCCGATTTTTGCGGCCGTCATCTCGATCGTGCTCGTCATCTTGGGCGCGGTATCGGTCACGCGCCTCCCGATCGCGCAATATCCGGAGATCGCGCCGCCGGTCGTCAACGTCACGGGCCAGTACCCTGGCGCCAGCGCCGAGGTCGTGGCCGCGACCGTCGCGACGCCGCTTGAGCAGCAGATCAACGGCGTCGAGCATATGCTCTACATTTCGTCGAACTCGACGGACGACGGCCGCTTCTCGATCTCCGTCAC
>Ga0164242_10005960_pt1 | contig 13475 bp, 13 predicted proteins | sample OricomgcompostMG_FD_108783 | JGI IMG/M metagenome (GOLD analysis project Ga0164242, IMG submission 108783) | Miracle-Growth compost microbial communities from Emeryville, California, USA - Original compost - Miracle growth compost (MG) ...
AACCATTTCTTTGTGGCCTCCGTGTCTCAGTGAGAAAAAAATGAGTTGCTTTTGAAGAACCATTAAGCCATGAAGATTCATTAAGAACGCTTCGCCTCCCTCCTCCTGTGGTTGTGTGTCCATCATGAAATTTCGCGCCTTGGCGGGAAACGCACCTTTGTGGCCTCCGTGTTTCCGTGAGAAAAAATGTCCTTTCTCTTGTATAATCATTCTTCGTGCCTTTGCGAAAACTTAGCGCCTTCGCGGGAAACATGCAAAAACTAAAGCCGGCCGGAGAGTTTATCCAAAAGCGCCATAAGCTTGTCGTTTTGCGCTTCTAAGCGGGCGATGGTTTCCTTATACAACTTGCGTTCCTCTTCAGCCAGCCCGGTATTATGGATATTGACATTTTCAGAGCAAATGCCGTTGGAGTGTGTGATGTGATGAAAGATATTTTGGTCGCTCAGCCGGAGCAAATCGCCCAAATCCAGTTGGTAGAGGTCGGCCAGTTTTTCCATACGGTTGATGGTAATGGCGGACTGTCCTTTTTCTAAGAGGGAATAAGTATTGGGCGAGATGTCCAATACCTGCGCCACATATTCCTGAGTATAATTGTTCATTTCCCGCAGCATACGCAGTTTTACGGCCAGCTTTTCCTTTATGTCCATCTTATACTTTTATTTGGCTGAATGTTGCTGCAAAGTAAGCAATTAATTGAAAACCGTGGAAATTCCCAGAAAAATAATGAATATCCCTCGGTTTGCGATTACAAAAAATTGACGAACAAAAAGTTATTTTGCTTAATCGTTTTGGCAAAAAACATTTAGCCGAACATAACCATCATCGGAAAAATTTTAAATCTATGAATAAAGCACTATTAAGTTGTTTGTTACTGCTTCTTCTGTCAGGTTTTTTCAATTACAGTAACGGCCAGGTAATATTGGTTCCGGAGCAACGTGAGAATTCAGCAGTTACAAATTCCAAAATGGAAAACTCGAATTATTATGTCAACCAAGCTCAGGAAGCATTTAATGATGGGATGATGAAAAAGGCAAAATACTTTCTTCGTCATGCTTGGAAAACTGGTTGGCGTAATGATCATTATTGGTTATTGAGAGGAGACTGGCATTGGGCCAAAGGTCATAAATGCAGGGCACGCAGAAGTTGGCGACGCGGCTATAGACGAGGATGCTGGGATTGCCATATACGAATAATGGAAAAGAAAAAAGCCAGAAAAGAAAGACGATTCAGAAGGCAACATGCTCGCCACTCTTCTGATATTTCAAATATGAGGTTGTAAGCCATGTTTTATTTATAAATTATTTTATTATGAAAAAGTTCAAAATATTACTTATGGCATTTGGATTGATAGTTTCATATCAATCATTTGCTCAATCTTATACCCAAAAATATAATAGCCTTTTGGATAGAACTGAATTTTTCGATTCTTATGGGAATATGGTGGGATACGCAAAAGAAAACTCACTCTTAAATCAACTTGAATATTACGATTCTGATGGAAATCTCATAAAAACGGTAAAGCATAATGATCTTTTAAACCGTAATGAATCTTATGATTCACGCGGAAATCAACAAGGTTACTCACAATATAATAGCCTTTTACAACAGAGGGAAGACTATAATAGCAATGGAGAAGAAACCTATACAAAAAAATGGAACAGTCTATTAGAACAATATGATATATACGATTCTAATGGCGATCAAATTGGGTATTACAAATATAATAGTCTATTGCAGAGCTGGGAATTTTACAAATCCTCATATTGATGATTGCCTTGTTTTGAATATTAATGAACAGTATTTCAAAAGTAGAGTTTACCCATAATAATTTACAATCACAATCTAATTACTGAACGCATGATTACATTTCCGCACCTTATGACAATGAATGATGGCACAAGTGTCGTCGTTACTAATGAAAAACCAGACCGCTATAAGCTTTCTTATACAAGAATAGATGGTTATAAGGACTTTTTTATTTGGATTGACAATGGTATAAACCCTATTGGAACTGGTGGTACATTGACAGCAGAGGAACACAGAATTTTGCATGGACTCTGGCAAGATATGTCAAAATAAATATTTGGATATCTTATGCTATGGATGTGCCATTTGATGGCTCAATTCAAGCAATAAATGCAATATGATAAAAGAGCAATCATTTAATAATTAATTTTAATATTATGAAGCCACAATTAGTTACTTTATTATGCGTATTAGGCTTGCTGGCATCTTCAGAATGTTTTGCGCAATCTCCTTATGGTCAACTCGTGCAGCCTCAACCTTATATATCTACATTGCCGTCTCAAAACATGATTACGAATACAATGCTAATGAAGCAAAGGTTATTTGATCAAAGACGGCAAGCTATTCAAGATAAAATCAATGAGGTGGTAAATATATGTGATAAACTGTTTTACGATGAAGAAGATGAATATAATAATGTAATTGACGCGTTACAAATATTCACAGATAGATGGAGTAAAGTGGATTTAACAGACAATAAAGAATATCGGAAGATAATTTCGACTTTGAATTTACTGGAAAAGAAAATTTACCAAAGATATAAATCAAATCATTCATCAAATGAATAGCAAGCAATCAATATTTGTAAACAATATTTTCTAAAAATTAAAAACCAAACATTATGGAAAAACAACAAGAAAACCAATCCTTTAAAGGAGATGCCGTATATCAACCTGAACATTTTTCTCATCTTCATGATGGAAGAAAAGCAGAAGAAAATCTCAGCGAGTATTGGGCTTGGGTTTCGGCCCAATATGGCAAGCTCACTTTCGATTTAGTTCGTAAAATCTACAGGCATATGGATTTAGATATTGAATCAGAAGATACTCAAGCTTAGTATACTGGCATTGGAAAATTTGCTTTAGGATAATGCCCAAAAAATACTGAATCGCGTTAGAGTAACAAATATTCGGGGCTAAATTTTATTAAACAATAATTTGGACACTAAATTAATAATAATATGAGAAAACGCTTTTTCTTTTTTTTATTTGCTTTTTCATCAATAAATGCATCTGCTAGTTTTCAATCTCACACAAACTCAGGTGCGTTAGTTGCTCTCGTTGTGGGTATTATTGCTCTGATTATCGGAGTTGTTTTGAAAGCAATTAAATCCGGGTATAATAAAGTTGATCAAAAGGTCGACAAAATAAAATTAGAGCGAAATCCAGATAATCTTAAAGTCCTCGAAAAGGATTTTTTTCGTAAATGCAAAACGGGTTTCTCTAATTATAAAGAAATTGTTGAAAGGATTTACAACATAGATAAAGGAAATCACATTCCGAACGCATCATTGGGTATACATTATTATAAACAAGGTAATTACAGCAAATCAAGACCTTATTTGGAAGCAGTTTATAATAACATAATCAATAGCCAGAATTTGACCTCTATTGCGAGACGGCACTTTAACCGCCCCGATTTTGATTATTTTAGAAGAGAGTTTGTAGGTAAGGCAATTTATTATTATGGGCATTTAGTTAGCATGGACGGCAATGTAGAAAATGCAAAGAAAATTAAGAAGAAGGCACGACAATTTAACCGTTCTACTCATTATGAAAATTTATACTGATAAAAATTGGAAAAAAATTATTACGCAATCTTAAGATTACCGAATTTTTCAGACATAAATGCAGTCAAGAAAAATTTTCGAGAACTTGCTTTAAAATTCCATCCAGACAAATGCCGCCTACCAAATGCAACTGAACTTTTCATTGAAATAAACGAGGCTTATCAAATTTTGTCTAATGAAAAATCGAAATCAATATATGACAATGAGCTTAAAAACTACTTAACTAATACAGATCATATAACAACTGCCAATCAGGAAGAATTTAGTAAGTACCGAAAAGAAGCATATAATTTTGCTTTCAATAACTCTAAATTGTCATTTGAAGATTTCAAAAGTAAAGTCATTGATAAAATGCTTTTAGCTTATGATACCATAATATTAATTTTCAAAATCTTATCGTACATAGCAGTGGTTGCAATGTTTGTATGGGTGTTTACACTGTAAGAAATAATTTAGAAGTGAAATTGTTATGTAATTTTGTAGATAAATAGTTGCTTTATGAAGAAATCGTTTCAACATTTAGATTTTATAATTGATCTCTGTGGAAAAACACAGAAGCACTTTGATAAGAGGAAAGATCTTAGTAGCGTTCAGCTTGTCTGTATAGGGCTATTGGAACGCCTCTCGCATTCTTCACTTGCCTTAAAAACTTTACTAAAAGAAATTGACTCTAATCGATCATTAGAGTATGCTTGCGGAATAATACTGAGAAGTATGCTCCTTGATGCTTTAATTGTCCTCAACGTTTATAATATATTACTCGAAAATGAAGCAAGCGAAAAGACTCTGGCAGAAAAGGAACAAACCATAAAAGAATTTTGTGATACCTCGCTTTCTGATGGGCTTGAAAATACCCTTCAATATCTATGCCTTGCAAAAAAGTTCAACATTATTAATCAAGATGAACTAGGAGACAGGTATAAAAACCTCGTTGACGGTAAGTCATCTTTTTTTGAACCTTACACTGATAAAAGCAAGCAGCCTATGATTCGAAATGATATAGAAAAGCCCGATAGACCAATTAAACTATTTAAGAAAATTGCCAGCAAGGAAGAATTTAAAAAGCTTGCAAGGGTTTATGACAGCTATTTATTCTATTCAAAGTATGATCATTTCGGCATCCTTTATTATGAAATATCAAGACAACCATACCCTAAACAGTTAAAGCGAATACGCGAAGAAATTGAATTTTTTATTTTGATACAATCCATACTACATGACGTTCTTTTTAAGTCTTCAAACAGTGATACTTTTCTTTGCGAGCAGTCAAGAAAGGCCAATAACTATTTAAAAGAAGAAGTACTTATCCCTTCCCCAGAATAACATTTCCTGCTGTTCGACAATCTCCGAATGGGCATGTCGAAAACAGATAAAGCCAGATATTATTCCAAGAAACCCCAATAGACTAAGTCAAAAAGCGCCGCCCCTTACCATGGAGCGGCGCTGCTTGTTTTTAATGCCCATCCAAAATTACAGTTCTACGGCCAAGAGTTCCTTGCCTAATTGGTGCAGGGCTGATTCTATTTTTTTGCGTTTTTCAATGCGTGGCACTCTATGGCCGGAGGCATAATGTTGAATTTGTTTTTGGTTAATCCCTGTCATACGTTCAAAGGCGGCGTTGGTAAAAACACCTTTATAATATTCCAACAAGCTAATAGTGTCGAATTTAAACATCAGCTCGTAAGGCTCTTTTAGAAACGCCGGGCGGTTTTCATCATCAAATGTTTTTAGGGTTTCAATACAATCTAATACATCCTGTTTGCAGCCCTGGGCCGTATCGCCACCGCCGGTAATACTTTCTTCTTCATTGGAAAATGCCCAATAACCGTCCTTGTTCTTTTCGATAATGATTTTAATCTGTCTCATAATTTTTATCTTCTTTTTAAAGGAGGGGCTTTGGTAAGCCCTGCTCCTTTTTGTTTTTCTGCTGTTTTTCTTCTTTCTAATTGAGTGGGGTTTTATAGCCCCATTTGTTTTCTCAACTTACCTTCTAAGCCCTTTCCCAATTCTTTGGTCCCGTGATTAGGGACGGAAACGGTTTTGCCGTTTTTCTCGTAAATTTCATGGCTTCCTTTTCCTTGTCTGAGGAATTGCCAGCCTTTCTTTTTGATTAAGCGAATAAATTCGTTTGATTTCATCTGAAATACACTTTTCGGCTCATAAGAGTATCTTCTTTTAATCGACAACACAAAGGTAGTAAATTTACTATCAATTACCAAAATACTTCGTCTTGCACTGTTTGATATTCCGAAGGCCCGTGTCGAAAACAGATAAATCCGGATTTGTAATCCGGAAAACAGATAGAAAGTGAAGTTTCGAAAGCCGGAATTTAAATCCCGTTTTATCTCCCGTTCGCGATGTGATATATTGAGCAGTGTCGCAATACGCTTCGCTAACATCCCGAAGAGCGGAAGGTCTTTGTGGCCTCCGTGTCTCAGTGAGAGAAAATTTAGTTGATTTTGGCGAACCATTAAGGCATGAAGTAATATTTTTAAGACTTCGCGTCTTGCGAAAACCTTGCGCCTTAGCGAGAAACACTCCTTAGCGAGGAAAAAACAGAGCCTCAGGGGAGTGCTTCGGTCAGCGTTGTTTTCCTTAAAAGCGTTATCTTTGTAGAAAAGGAATAAACAATGGAAACCATCACGCTCAAAATCGATAAACGAAGCAAGGCCGGTAAAGCTTTGGACGCGATATTGAAGCTGTTTGCCACCCAGCCGGGCATTGAAATTGTTGCCGAAAAAAGTCCTTATAATCCTGAGTTTGTAAAGAAAGTGAAGCGCGCGGAAAAACAAAAAGGTATTTTAATTGACACTAATGATGTATGGGGAAGTTTAGGGTTGAAATAAAGCCGGAGGCACAACGGGATTTGGCAAAACACTTTAAGTCGGGTCATAAAGCCTCAATAAAAAAGATTGAGCAAATCTTGCAGGAGTTAGAATTACATCCCTACACCGGCTCCGGGCAACCCGAACCTTTAAAGTACGAACTACAAGGCTACTGGTCACGCCGCATCAATCAAAAAGACCGGATGGTGTATTCTGTAAATGATAATACCGTTACGGTAAGAGTCGTTTCCGCTATCGGGAACTATTTAGATAAATAAGAGGTTGTCTGCTATCTTCCCGGAAAGAGAGAAAAATCTTTGCAAAAATCCCTCATTTTCAAAAATCAGATGTTTTTGAAGAACCATTAAGACATGAAGAATCGTTAAGGTCGCATTGCATTTCCCTCTCCTGTGGTTGCGTGTTCTCACCAACCACCATGAATTTCACACCTTCGCGTGAAACGCACCTTTGTGGCCTCCGTGTTTCCGTGAGAAAAATTTGTGCGTATAAAGCAAAATCCCAATCGTGGGGTTTTCGTGAGGCGCTGTTTAATGCGGTTATAATAATATAATATATGTCATGCTATTCCCAAATGCTTGGCTAGAAAAATTAATGCCTCAGATAAGTTTTAAATATTGATCTTATTTTATCGGTTTGGTCAGTTTTTTTCTATGGAAATTTTAAGGCTGGGAAATCCTCAAAAGCTTTATTGAAGTTGAATAGAAGTTTATGTAATAAAAGCGGTTGTTGGTTCTTGTTCTTTTTTCAATTTGTTATTAATCTATTGCCTGACCTGAGAGGACACCGTGAATTTTATTTAATTGTAAAATATGTAGTTTGTAAATCTTAATACTTATCTTTATGGCTTAGTAATGAATTTAACTTTTGCTTTTAAACGAAAACATTAACCGAACTGCCAAATGCCTATTAAATATAAAATTACACTACTACTTCTCGTTTTTGAGTGTTTTATAATAAAATATTGTCATGCTCAAAGCTATTGCTCCCCGGTTTATTCTTCAGGGATTGGTTATGGCAATAGCAATTCCATACTTCACTTTATCATCGTTGGAGACAACGATACTTTAAACGACCCTTACTCCAATGGTTTTTATAGTAATGGCTATGGATATGATTATGGTCTGGTATTAAATCTTACAGCTGGAAATACCTATCAGGGTTCTATAACCACCGGAGGGAGTGGGTTTATTAATCCGTCACATGATTTTGTCCGGATTTGGATTGATTATAATGATGATGGTATTTTCTCAGACAATGAAACAATTGCATTAATCAATGGGATGGACACTTCCGGCACCAACGACTTTTCCTTTACTGTTCCGGATACCGCTTTCGCAAGCACCTTATCCGGCAACTGTAGAATCAGAGTCCGAATGGTTGAAGATGCCGATTCTGCCGCTGCGATATCTCCTTGCGATTCTGCCGCTTACGGAGAAACGGAAGATTATACGATTCACTTAGGGTATTATCCGATATGTCAGGGCCAGCCGGAAGCAGGAGCCATTAATCGGGATTCCGTTTTTGGCGTATGTAGCGGTGAGGAGTTGGTTTTAGCGGATACGGGTTCTACTCAAAACAAAGCAGGCTTGACCTTTCAATGGCAACAAAAAACAACGAATAGTGTCTGGAGTAATATACCTAATGGCAATCATCTTGAATTAAAGCTGACCAGCGGCATTACAGACACTACAAGTTTCAGGTTTTATATCTTATGCGACAGCAGTAATCTGTCGGATACTTCGGCAGTTATAACGGCGGTATTAAATCCGCCGGACATGTGCTATTGCGAACCCATAACTCCTCTACAAACCTCAGGATGCTATCTGGGTGATCAAATAAATTCCTTTAAATTAATAGGAGATCATGACACATTATATAATGCAAACAGCGGATGCAGCGTTGCCGCTTTTGGTGATTTTACAGCGCTTTCGGCTCCCGATTTAACAATAGGAAATACCTATTCAGGTACCGTGCATGCTTCTACTTCTTTTATTATTACGCCATCTATCCCAACGGTCAAAATTTGGATAGATTATAACAACGACGGTAGCTTTGACAGTACAGAAGTTGTTGCAGGTGTTTATAATCCGGTGGGCCTGAGTCTGGGTAATTTTTCGTTTACAGTTCCTTCTTCTGCGACAGTTGGTTATCACAGAATGAGGCTAAGGTTTCAGAACTTGGATATTTTCTTTGGCACTTTGTCGTTAATAACGCCCTGCGGCAACCAAGGGCTTGGGGAAACAGAAGATTATACGGTTTATATCAAATCGGCTTCCAACTGTTCCGGCCAACCGGAAGCGGGTGTCCTAAAATCCAAACCTTATTTTAAAGTTTGTAGCGGTGAAGCCCTTAGTTTAACAGATACCGGGTTTTCCTCAAACAATGGAATCACTTATCAATGGCAGCAACGCTTTCCATCCGGTACAGGCATTTGGACAAATATTTCAGGAGCAAACAGCCCGATGCTTCATTTAGCGAACGGCATTACGGACAGTACCGACTTCCGTTTCTATGTAACATGTAGTAGTAATGGATTATCCGATACAACGGCGTCTGTTACCGCAACTATGAATGAAAGCAAAAAGTGCTTTTGCATTCCAAAATATGATATTGGATGTTATGAAGTTAGTATTCAAGATTTCATACTTATTGGTGAACATACGACATTAACCAATCTCAATTCCGGCTGTAGTCCAAACAGCTACGGAGATTACACATTTCTGGCAGCGCCCGATTTGTTACCCATGCATTCCTATGCTACCAAAATCCGTACTGATATGTTTTTGAGCAACTACGGATTTGCACGAATCTGGATCGATTTTAATGATGACGGCATCTTTTCCCCCAATGAAACCGTTGCAACATTGGATTCCCTAATGTATGGATATGCTGAAGACAGTATCCGTGTTTCCATTCCTCTTTATGCGCCATCAGGCATTCATCGGTTAAGGCTTAGAGTTTTAGATGCACCCAATGGCCAGCAAATCGATCCTTGCAATAATCATTTTAACAGTATTGGAGAAGCGGAAGATTATCTTGTTGCTATCAACGCGCTACCCATTTGTACAGGGCAGCCCGAAGCGGGCAATTTAGATACCTCTTCGTTTAGCATTTGTAGCGGCATTCCTTTTGTGCTAAAAGACACCGGAGCAAGTTTAGCTTCAACCATGACTTATCAATGGCAAAAACGCGTTTCTGGAGGCTCATGGACAGATATTCCCGGTGCTAATACCTTTATTCTAAACGATTCAAATGGTGTCAGTGTCAGCACCGATTTCAGATTTTATGTCATTTGTACAAATACCGGACTACGTGACTCTTCGGCAGTTGTTTCCGTTACTTTAAATGACCCAACCACCTGTTATTGTACGCCTGCCTATACTTATGGCTGTACAGGATCAAATTATATTAATAGCTTCAGCCTGTCTGGCTATAATTCAACCTCCCTTTCAAACCCGAATAATGGCTGTGGCAATTCGTCAGGTTATAGTGATTTTACAACCCTAACTCCTCCGGATTTCTATCCCGGACTCAATTATTCGGGTACAATGGTTATTAATTCCCTTTCTCCCGATTTAGAAGATGTACGTATTTGGATAGACCTAAACAACGATGGCATTTTTGACAGTACGGAAACAGTTACGGAAATCCAGGGGTTGGACACAGGCATTAATAATTTTTCCTTTTCCATTCCTTATTTTATTGATTCAGGGCAACACAGAATGAGGGTACGAATGGTTTACACTTTGCCTCCCAATCAAATAAACCCATGTGGCTTTAACTATTATGGGGAAACAGAAGATTATGAATTAAATGTTTTGCCACTTGCTTCCTGTAGCGGCCAACCTGATGCAGGAGCTATTGATTCGCCAAATGTATTTCATATTTGCGCAGGTTTACCTTTTGCCTTGACGGATACGGGGCTGACGATTGCCGAAGGGATTCATTTCCAATGGCAAAAGCGAAGCGATTCGAGCAATAACAGTTGGGTAGATATTGCAGGAGCAACCAGCTTAACGTTATCTTTTCCAAATGGCGTTACAGACACTACCAAATTTCGTTTTTACGTTGTTTGCCTTAACAGTGGGCTTTCTGATACATCAGCAGCTGTTACGGCTATCATTAAGCCACTTCTTGAGTGCTACTGTACGCCAAGTTATTCCGTTGGTTGCGATCCGCTTTTCCCTGTTGATATATCCGGATTTAATTTACAGGGTGAAAATGGCACTTCAATCAGTAATGATAACAGCGGGTGTAGCACAAATGAGGTTGGAGATTTTACCTCTTTAGCGGCTCCGGATCTAATTCCGGGAAACACTTATTCCGGATCATATCGCCTTGAATCCTTCAATTTTAATACCGCAAACATTAAAATTTGGATTGATTATAATAATAATGCTCAGTTTGACAATTCAGAAGTTGTTTTTCTTAAAAATTCAGCAGATACCGGCGCTAACCCGTTTCAATTTACAGTTCCCATATCTGCTGACTCTGGCAATCACAGACTTAGAATCCGATATGCTATTGATACGCCTGCCGATGAAATTAGCGCTTGTGAAAATATTTATTATGGCGAAACAGAAGATTATTTAGTCAATATTTTACCGCTCCCTATTTGTACCGGGCAACCAAATGCCGGAGCCATTGACACATTCTCCACTTTCGGCGTTTGTCCCGGAAGAGGCTTCAGCCTGACGGACACGGGAGCTAATCAAGCTGCCGATATGGATTATCATTGGCAAATGAGGCATCCTCAAGGTACAAACACGTGGGCGGATATTCCGAATGCACATAATTTCATTTTGGCGCTCCCAAATGGTATTTCTATGCCAACTGATTTTCGGTTTATAACAACTTGTGACATCAGCGGACTCAGTGATACTACGGAAATTGTATCGGCAATAATAAATTCGGATTCACAATGTTATTGTATTCCCGCTTATCAAAACGGTTGCGGAGGAGGATATAATATCAATACATTCAAGCTGTTCGGAGATAATAACACGTCAATTAATAATGCCAATACCGGGTGTAGTAATAATGGGTATGCCAATTACACTAATCTTATTCCGCCTGATTTAACGAATGGGTCAGATTATCAGGGATATATTGCCTCAGATGCTCTTTTTCCGAATAACACATATGTAAAAATGTGGATTGACTTCAATGACAATGGCGTTTTCGACAGTGTCGAGGCCGTAAAAACAATAAATGGTTTACCCTATTCCGGTTATAGTAATTTCACTTTAACCATACCGTTTACCGCAGGGGGAGGCGTACATACCATGCGGGTCAGGCTGATTGAAAGCGATACAATTCCCACCAGCATTACCCCCTGTGATACGATTTATGAAGGGGAAACAGAAGATTATAAAGTAAATGTCAACCATTTGCCTATTTGTTTTGGACTGCCCAATTCCGGTATTATTGATTCTCCTGCCGTATTTGGCGTGTGCCGACAAGCTGACTTTGCTTTAACAGCTCATGGGGCTACTTCTTCCGTTTTAGGAATAACCTACAAATGGCAAAGTAAGAATCATAATGATTTAACTTGGAACAATATTTCAAATTCAAACGACACTATTTTAAATATTAATAATGGCATTACCGATACAACAGATTATAGGTTTATTGTATTTTGCAATGTAAGCGGTCAGTCTGATACATCGGCTTTAGTAACTGCCAATATTGATACTGCTAATTGTTATTGTGTCCCCACTAATAATTCAAATCATCCTGATTTTCATTATATTAATTCATTCAACACAACCGGGGCATTGACGGATGTTCATAACCCCAGCGGACGAGAGCCGGGGAATTATAAAGATTATTCCCTCCAAGATACCATTGTCGTGTATAGAGGTATGCAAATAAGCACTTCAATATCTGTTGTCGGTAGTTTTGCACATTATTATGGTTGGATTGATTGGGATCATGATTTGACATTTAATGATTCTTCTGAACAAGTTATCAATAGCAATAGTGTTATATTCAGCTCAATTTATTCATCAACAATTACGATACCCAATACAGCGCCATTCGGTCTCTCCCGATTAAGAATAAGAACAACTTCTGCCAGCACTCCTGTCGGACCATGTGGAAATGACAATAGCGGGGAAACGGAAGACTATGCTGTTTGGGTGAAAGATGTACCGGCATGCAGCTCAATAAGCTTACCGACTATTTTGCCAGCCGCAACCATAGACCAGGATACGTCCTGCAAATTTGGAGACGTGAATTTAGATTTAGATACGAACTTGGCTGTTAGTGGATTAACTTATCAATGGGAGCGGTCTTTTGATGGCATTTCAGGTTGGACAAGTTTGGCTTCAGCTCAAAATAATCCCGCCAAAGGCGTTTATGGCATTGACACTTCAACATGGTATCGATGTCAGATTTTATGTAATGGTTCCGCAATATCAACAAGCAATACGGTTGCTGTTTTTGTTATTTCTCCTGAATTTGCAGGTTTACCACAAGGCGCTGAAAGATGCGGTAATGGTATGCTTACTTTAACCGCAAATGCTAATCAGGGTAGCAGCATATATTGGTATAACAGTAGCACAGATACCGCTGTTTTAGCTACAGGAAATACCTACATAACACCTCTGCTAACACAGACGAAATTCTATTGGGTGGCGGCTGCCAAAAATGGATGTGAAAGTTACCGACAGCTTGTATATGCTACGATTCACGCCATTCCTTCAATAAACCTTGGTGCGGATGACAGTTTATGTAGCGGTGATAGTATAACTTTAGTTTCGGGAAATACAAGTGCTACATCAAGTGTATTATGGAACAATGGCGCCACGGCCAATAGCTTGATTGTTTCCAATGCTGGAAATTATGCTGTGACGATTACCAATCAATATGGTTGCAGCGCATCGGATAGTATTGAAATTACAGCGTTGGCAAAACCTACTGTCAATTTAGGAACAGATACCGCTTTCTGTGTAGGTAATACCATGACACTTTTTACAGGAAGCGCAAACGCAGGATTAACAACTTTGTGGAATAATGGAACAAATGCAGAT
>Ga0164242_10005961_pt1 | contig 13473 bp, 16 predicted proteins | sample OricomgcompostMG_FD_108783 | JGI IMG/M metagenome (GOLD analysis project Ga0164242, IMG submission 108783) | Miracle-Growth compost microbial communities from Emeryville, California, USA - Original compost - Miracle growth compost (MG) ...
ACGGTGTTGTTCGAGCGGATCGGCGAGCCCTGCGAGCGCAGCTTCGTGACCGACAGGCCGATGCCGCCGGTGCCCTTCGTGATCCACATCACGTCGCGCACCGACTTCGCGATGTGCTCGATGTCGTCGTGCATCTCCATCACGAAGCAGTTGGAGAGCTGCGGGAACTTGGTGCCGGCGTTGACGAGCGTCGAGCCCGCGGCGAGGTAGTCGAGGCGCGACATCGTCTCGTAGAACTCGAGCGCGATGCCCGTCGGGTCGGCCTCGTTGAGCGAGAGGCCCATGGCGATCCGCATCCAGAAGTACTGGGGCACCTCGAGCGGCTCGCCGTTGCGAGCCTTGATGCCGTAGCGGTTGTTGAGGGTGACCAGGCCGATGTACCTGAGCAGCTGGTCGTTCGCCGGCTCGAGCGCCGCCGCGAGGCGGTCGAGGTCGAACAGCTCGGGGAAGCGGGGGTCGAGCAGCTGCTCGGAGACCCCGCGCTCGATGTAGGCGCGGAAGTTGTCGCGGTGCTTCTGCTTCAGCTCGGCATCCGTCGCGTAGTCGCCGAGGACGCGCTTGTAGATGGTCTTGAGCAGCAGACGGGCCGCCACCGTGTCGAAAGCGGGGTCGTCCTTGACGTTCTGCAGCGCGACCTGGATGACCGCCTCGTCGAGCTGCTGCGTGGTGATGCCGTCGAACAGCGTGAGCTCGAGCTCGCTCGCGATCTGCGTCACCCACGTGATGTTCTCGTCGAGACCTTCGGCGGCCTTCTCGATCGCGAGGTTGATCTTGTTCGCGTCGTACGGCTCGCGCGTTCCATCACGCTTGACGACGGTGATTGCCACGGCTTTTCTCCTTCATTCCCCGATGATTGGCTGCACTTCCCCGCTACAGCTTGATCACTATATAGCGGGCCATTCGTTCTCATGGCCCCCCACATCTTGTGGGCGTGTCGTCCACAGATGTGCATAAGTCCGGCCCGTTTTTCCACAGGCTAGGCGGCACCACCGACACTGGCCGGAGCCCCTTCGGCGCTGGCTAGACTGGCGAGACCGTGAGCGCGTATTCGAGTGTCCTGAAGACGCCGGGCGTCGCCCGGATCATCGCTGCGCAGCTCACGGCGCGCTTCCCCTCCGGCATGCTCTCGCTCGGCATGCTGCTGCACATCGAGCAGGTGCACTCGAGCTATGGCTCGGCGGGCCTGGTGCTGGCCGGGGCATCCGCCGGTCAGGCCATCGCGGGCCCACTCACGAGCCGCGCCATGGGGCGCCTCGGCATGCGGCCGGTGCTCGCCGTCGCGACGGCGATCTGCGCCGCCGGCATCCTGATCATCGCCTTCGTCACCATGTCGGTGCCGCTCACGATCCTCGTGTCGTTCATCTCGGGGCTCGCGACGCCGCCCGTGCAGCCAGCCGTGCGCACCATCTACCCGAAGCTCGTCACGAGCGCCCTGCTCACGCCGCTGTTCTCGCTCGACGCCTCCGCGCAGGAGATCATCTGGATCGCGGGGCCCGTCGTCATCACCTTCGTCGCGACCCAGATCTCGACCACGATCGGCCTCGCGATGTGCGCGGCCATCATGGTGCTGGGTGGCCTGTGGTTCATCCTGTCGCCGGAGCTCGGGCGGGTCCGCATCCCGCGCTCGAAGCGCCGCTTCGGCGTCGTGCTCACGCGGCCGACGGTGCTGCTGTCGACGATCGTCGGCATGCTGCTGATCGGCTCGTGCTCCGCGGTCGAGGCGGGCGTCGTCGCCAATTTCCAGGGCACGGGGGCGGATGCCTCGGCCCACGGCTACCAGTCCGGCGTGGTGCTCGCGATCTGGTCTCTCGGGTCGCTGCTCGGCGGGTTCTCGTTCGGCCACCTGCCGCTCGCCCCGTGGGCGCTCGCGCGCCGGATGCTGCTCATGTTCGCGGGCGTGGCCCTGGCCTCGTTGTGGCTCAACATCTGGTGGATGATCCCCGCGCTGCTCGTCTCGGGCGCCGGCATCGCGCCCGCGCTCGCCGCGATGTTCGCGATGACCTCGTCGTCGGTGAAGTTCAGCGACACGGCGGAGGCCTACGGCTGGATCGGGACCGGCCAGCTGATCGGCGCCGGGATCGGCTCCGCCATCGCGGGCGTCGTGATCGACGCGCACGGGGCGCAGGGGGCGTTCTTCGTCTCGGCGATCTTCGCCGCGGTCGGCGTGCTCGTGCCCACGCTCGCGGTGCGCAAGCTGCCGGATCTGCGCGGGCGGGACTCCTCGCCCATCCCCGACACTGAGCCGATCCAGATCCAGCCGAGCTGAGAGCGCTCGCCTGCCCGGTGCCTTCCCGCCGCCTTTCCTACCGCGACTTTTCCTACCGCGGCCGACACTTCGGTCAGGAATCCGCATCGGAAATGTCGGCGGGGGTAGGAAAAGTCAGACGAGCCGACGCCGGATCGGCTCGAGGCCACACTCCCGCAGAACGCGGTCGAGGGCGATCGGATGCCGCACCTCCGGCCACCCCCAACGGGCGAAGTCGTTCGACTGCCGTCTCAGGATGTCCTCGCGGCGCTTCTCCTTGAGCACCGCCTCGCCCGGCGTCATGAACCCGAGGTACTCGGGCTTCAGGTACTTCCCCGCGCCGTCGAACTCGCCGATGAGCGGTCGCGGCCGGCGCCGCCCGGGTCGCCACTTGAAGTCGACGTCGAAGAATCCCTCGGCGTGAAGGTGCCGCACCTGCAGGTCGGGCACCTCGTAGCCGAGCTGGTAGATGACGACCCGGCTCGCCGACTCCCCCGCGTTCGCCGCCCGACCGTCGGCGAACTCCAGGGCGAACCGGGCGCGCGTGAGTCCCCAGGCGCCATGTCGGTCGAGGATCTCCTCGACCTCGTCCTTGGAGAGCCGGATGATGGGGTCCGCCGTCGGCCTCAGTGCGGCATCGAAGGCGACGATCGCCGTCATCAGGTCCGTGGAGCGGACGAGGTCAGCGATCGTCCGGGCGGGGGTGGTGATGAAGAACGGCCCCCAGGGCATGAGTTCGTCCGCGTCGAACTCGAGCTCGTGGACCCGCACCCCGCGACCGTTGCGCCGCCAGCTGCCGTTCGGAACGAGAAGGTCGACGGATTCCGGCCACCTGCCGACGGTCGGAAGTCCGAGCACGGCTGCCGCCGTTCGGTGCGAGAAGACCACCGGCTCCGATCGCCTCGTGAGCCCCACCGCATTGACCCGGTCGAGGAAGCGCAAGCGGCTTTCGGCGTACCTCACCGACTCGTCGAGCTCCCGTAGCGGCACCGGCGGGGTACGGCCCACCCCGGGCCTGAGGCGTTCCAGCTCGCCGCGCGCGCAGGCACGCTCGAAGGCGCGAGTGTCGGCTCCGTGCGCGCTGTCACGGAACGAGAGTCTGAGTCGACCGAAGTCCGGCGGTTCGAGTTCCATGCGAACCGTCGTAGCCACGCGAGGAGCAGCCGGCTCGCGGCATCCGTTCAGACGGTGGATTTCTCGACCGAAGCCGACCACGTGCTGGGGAAGATCGGCCCACTCCGCGCCGCCCCCGTCCGCGCCCCCGCGCCGCCTCCCCTCCGACCCTTTCCGCGCCCCCTCCCCTGCCCGCCGCCGACACTTCCGACCCGGATCCCCGTGCGACCCGTCGGCCGGGGTAGGGCGGGCGGCACGGCGAGCGCGGAAGTGTCGGCCGGGGTAGGACGAGGCCGGGGTCAGCGGCGGGGCGAGGCGGCCGGGGTAGGGGGGCGGCGGGGCGAGCGCGGAAGTGTCGGCCGGGGTAGGGCGGGGCCGCGGCCGGGGCGTCAGGCGCGCGAGGGTGCGGACTCCACCGCCGCGATCACGGCGCGCAGGGCGTCGCGCAGCGACGCGAGCTGCGATGCGTCCATGCCGAGCAGGCGCATCACGGCCGGCGGCACCTCGAGCGCCTTCTCGCGCAGCGCCCGCCCCTCTGCCGTGAGCTCGACGCGCAGCGCGCGCTCGTCGCCCCGGTCGCGCTCACGCCGCACGTAGCCCAGTGCTTCGAGCCGCTTCAGCAGCGGCGAGAGCGTGGCCGGCTCGAGACGCAGCGCCTCGCCGAGCGCGCGCACCGAATGCGCGCCCCGCTCCCACAGCGCCAGCATCACGAGGTACTGGGGATGCGTCAGCCCGAGCGGCTCGAGCAGGGGCCGGTACATCCCGATCACGCTGCGCGAGGCGACGGCCAGCGCGAAGCAGACCTGGTTCTCGAGCGCGAGGAGGTCGTCCGGCGCGGCGACACGAGCGGGGGCATCCGTCATATGATGAGCATACAAACAGTTAGCGCACTAAGTAATTGGAGAGCCGCCGTGGCGAAGGGCTTCTGGAAGTTCTATTTGAAGGCGAACGCCGTGGTGCGCACCTTCACCGGCCCCGCCCAGATCGGTGCGGGCCACCCGGAAGCACCGGAGGTGCGGCGAGCGGATGCCGCGTGCCCGATCTGCGGGCAGCCGATGACGAGCCACTCCGTGCTGCGCGCCGACGATCAGCGCGAGCCGACGCGGCTCGTGTGCCCTGCGGGGTGAGGTGCCGGTCACCACTTGTCGTGGATCGCGGCCCGGAAGTGGCGGTCGTAGATCTCGCGCACGCGCGCGTTGAATTCGGCGCCGAGTTCGGGCACGGATGCCGCGGCGGCATTGCTCATCGCCTGATCCGCGTTCCGCGCCCCGGGGATCACGGTCGAGACCCCCGCCTGCTGCGTCACCCAGGCGAGCGCGGCCTTCGCGGGGGTGAGCAGGGCGTGGTTCTCGATCTTCCACTCCTCGCGCAGCTGCGCGACCGCGTCGGCGAACTCCTGCGCGGCGGCGACGCCCTCGTCGAAGTCGACGCCCGAGAAGGTCTCCCCCTGGTCGAACGCCTCGCCGTGCCGGTTGAAGTTGCGGTGGTCGTTCTCGGGGAAGGTGGTGTCCTTCGTGTAGCGGCCCGAGAGCAGCCCAGAGGCGAGCGGTACGCGCGCGATGATGCCGACACCGGCGGCCTTCGCCGCGGGCAGCACCTCGTCGAGCGGCTTGAGCCGGAACGCGTTCAGGATGATCTGCACGGTCGCGACGTTCGGCCGGGCGATCGCGGCGAGCGCTTCGGCGGCCGTCTCGACGCTCACGCCGTAATTGGCGATGACCCCGTCCGACACGAGCTGGTCGAGAGCGTCGAACACCTCGTCGTTGGAGTAGACGGGCGTCGGCGGGCAGTGCAGCTGCACGAGGTCGATGGTGTCGACGCGCAGATTCGTGCGCGAGCGGTCGAGCCACTCGCGGAAGTTCGCGAGGTTGTAGTTCTCGGGCACCTGGTCGACGCGCCGGCCCATCTTGGTGGCGACCGTGATCTCGGCATCCGGGTGGGCTGCGCGGAAGCGCCCGACGAGCGACTCGCTGCGCCCGTCGCCGTACACGTCGGCGGTGTCGAAGAACGTCACGCCGGCCTCGGCGGATGCGTCGAGCACGGCGAGAGCGTCGGCCTCGCTGACCGAGCCCCAGTCCGCTCCGAGCTGCCAGGTTCCCAGTCCGATGACGGAGACGCTGCGCCCCGTCCTTCCGAGCGTCCGTTGCTGCATGACTTCCACTCTAAGTGGGTCGTCGCCCGGCCGCCTGTGTCGGGAATAGGCTCGCGCTGTGGCCGAGTCGATCCCCGGGGTGTCCGTCCTGTCCGATGAGCTGCTTGAGCGCATCCGTTCGCGCGCCGCGGGCTACGACGCGACGAACTCCTTCTTCACCGAGGACTTCGAGGAGCTCAAGGCGGCCGGCTATCTGAAGGCGTTCGTGCCAGCGGGCTACGGTGGGCTCGGCATGACGCTCGCCGAGGTGGCGCGCGAGCAGCAGCGGCTCGCGGGCGCCGCGCCCGCCACAGCTCTCGCCGTCAACATGCACCTCGTCTGGACGGGCGTCGCGAAGGTGCTGCGCGACCGCGGCGACGACTCACTCGACTTCGTGCTGCGCGAGGCGGGGGCCGGCGAGGTGTTCGGCTTCGGCATCAGCGAGGCGGGCAACGATCTCGTGCTGTTCGGGTCGACGACGGATGCCGCGCCCGACCCCGCCGGCGGCTACCGCTTCACCGGCACGAAGATCTTCACGTCGCTCTCCCCGGGGTGGACGCGCCTCGGCGTCACGGGCCTCGACGAGACGAGCCCCGACGCCCCGCGCGTCGTCTACGGCTTCATCACGCGCGACGCGGTCGCCGACGGCACCGTCGAGATCAAGGACGACTGGGACACGGTCGGCATGCGCGCCTCGCAGTCGTGCACGACGGTGCTGAAGGGGGCGTATGCCCCGGCCGACCGCATCGTGCGCCGGCTCGCCCCCGGCCCGAGCCCCGACAGTCTCGTGTTCGGCATCTTCGCGAACTTCGAGCTGCTGCTCGCATCCGTCTACACCGGCATCGGCGCACGCGCCCTCGAGCTGGCCGTCGAGACGGTGCAGAAGCGCATCTCGCTCAAGACGGGCGCGCCCTACGCGCACGACCCCGACATCCGCTTCCGGATCGCGTCGGCGGCGATCGCCCAGGACGCGCTGGCGCCGCAGATCCAGGCCGTCGCGAGCGATGTCGACGGCCTGGTCAACCATGGCGGCCAGTGGTTCCCGAAGCTCGTCGGCGTGAAGATCAGGGCGACGGAGACCGCGAGAAACGTCGTCGACGCGGCGATCCGCGTCTCAGGCGGCTCGTCCTATTTCAGCTCCTCCGAGCTCGGGCGGCTCTACCGCGACGTCCTCGCGGGGATCTTCCACCCCTCCGACGACGAGTCGGCGCACAGCACCGTCGCCAACGCCCTGCTCGGACCGGTGCCGGAGAGCTGAGCCGGCCCACCCGCGATCAGTGCCCACGCAGCCGCTCGATCGCCCGGCGGTCGCGCTTGGTGGGGCGCCCGGCGCCGCGCTCACGCACCACGGGCGCCGCCCGCTCCTCCTTCGGCGGCAGCGCCGGCGTGCGGTCGTCGACGGCAGCCGCCGCGATGGCCGCACCCACCCGCTTCGTCAGCAGCTGCCTCACGAGCAGGATGTGCTCGCGGTCGGTGAAGGCGCGCACCTCGTCGCCGATCTTGACCGGCTGGGCGGGCTTCGCACGGTCCCCGTTGACGCGGATGTGCCCCGCCTTCGCCGCCTCGGTCGCCGCCGATCGCGTCTTGTAGAGCCGCACCGACCACGCCCACACGTCGACACGGACGCTGGTCGGCTGCGTGGCGGGAGCCGTCACGAGCGCAGCTCCTCGAGTTCGGCGCGGGTCGGGTAGGACGGCTGGGCACCACGGCGCGTGGTGCTGAGCGCCGCGACGACGGATGCCTCGGCCGCGGCATCCGCCAGCGCGGCGCCCGTCGCGAGCCCCACCGCGAGCGCCCCCGTGAACGCGTCGCCCGCACCGGTCGTGTCGACGGCGGAGACCTTGGTGGCCGGCACCCGGGTCGGCTCCCCGCGGTCGACGACGATGGCCCCCTCGGCGCCGCGGGTGACGACGATGCGGCGGATGCCGTGCGGGGCGAGCGCCGCGCGCAGCTCCTCGGCGGCGGCCGGCCAGCTCAGTCCGTCGTCACGCTCGAGCAGCTGAGCCGCCTCGAGCTCGTTGACGATGAGCACGTCGACCGCGTCGAGCAGCTCCGCGGGCAGAGGCTGGAACGGGGAGGGGTTGAGCACGACCGTCGCGTGGGCGGCTGTGCCGAGTCGCGCCGCGTGCTCGACCACCGCGAGCGGCACCTCGAGCGAGAGGCAGACGACCGCGGCATCCGTATATGCCTCAGCGGGAATGTCGGCGGCCGTGATCGCGCCGTTGGCGCCGGGCACGAGGATGATCGCGTTCTCGCCGGCGGCGTCGACGGGGATGATCGCCTGGCCCGTGAGGACGCCGGGAAGGGATGCGACGAAGGAGGCGTCCACTCCGGCAGCGGCGGCCCGCTCGACGAGCATCCGCCCGCTGTCGTCATCGCCGACGGCGCCGACGAGCCGCACTGTGCCGCCGAGCCGAGCCGCGGCCACCGCCTGGTTCGACGCCTTGCCGCCCGGCAGCACCTCGACGTCGCGGCCCGGCACGGTCTCGCCGGGGGCGGGCAGGCGGTCGACGCGGATCACGAGGTCGGCGTTGAGCGCGCCGACCATGACGATGGGTGGAGTCGCGCCGTCACGAAATCGCCTCTCGCTCACGGTGCGAGCTCGCCCGTGAACGGCAGCTGCAGCTCGGTGACCCAGCGGTCCTCAGGCAGCGGGTAGGCCTGCTGGTGCACCTGCCGGGCCCAGCCGCGGGTGTGACCGCCATGGGAGCGCACCCACTCGATGAGCTCCTCCCACGAGGCGGCGATCGACTGCGGGGGTCCCTCGACGCGGCTCACGGCCGCATGCGCCCCCTCGAGCACCACCGGCGAGATCTCGGAGGAGCGCTGCTCGGTGCCGGAGGGCGCCGCATAGCCCACCCAGACGCGGATGCTCGGCTGCCCGAGGTAGCCGGTGAGGCGCTCGTACCAGACGAGGTGGATCGGCGGCGGGACGATGCCGGCCCGCGCAAGCCGTGCGTCGAGCTGGTCGAAGAGCCGCCAGATCAGCTGCGAGAGCTGCTCGCGCGGGATCGGGGAGGGGCCGGACGAGAGTGCGTAGACGTGCTGGGGTGGAACATCGGCGATCTCGATCTCCATTGCCGGCCCTTCGCTTGCGCTCTGTCCCTCCATCATCGCGGCTCGCGGTGCTCAGACGAAGAGCAGAGCGACGGCTGCTGCGGCGATTGACGCGCCGATCAGCACCACGAACCAGCGGCGCGAGAGCACGACCGCTGCGATGACGGAAAGAAGGGAGAGGATGCCGAACAGCACGACCCCCGCCGTGTGCAGCGCCGCGAAACGCAGCGGCACGGGCAACGCGTCGCTCGCGATGAGTGCCTCGACCGCCTCGATGCCGAGGAAGACGACGGCGGCGGCGAGCAGCACGATCAGCGCGGTGCGGCGACCTGATGCCATTCGGCCACGGTAGCGAGTACGGGCATAGGCTCGAGGAATGAGCAGCGAATTCATCCATGATGAGGCCGCGCACCGCTACGTGATGAAGGTCGACGGGAAACTCGTGAGTGCCGCCGACTACACGGTCAACGGCGACCGCATCTCCTTCACCCACACGTTCACCGATCCCATGCAGCGCGGCCACGGCTACGCCGGCAAGATCGTGGACTTCGCGATCGACGACGTCGAGCGCAACCACCCCGGGGCGAAGGTCGTGCCCATGTGCTGGTACGTCGCCAAGTGGTTCGAGGAGCACCCCGAGAAGTCGGGGCTGCTCGCTGGCTGAGTCCGCGTCGCGCTCCGAGCTCGTCGCGCGGCTTCGGGCGGCGGGCTGCGTCTTCGCGGAGGACGAGGCCGCGCTGCTGATCGAAGCGGCGACGGATGCCGGCGAGCTCGAGCGCCTCGCCGCCCGCCGTGTCTCGGGCGAGCCGCTCGAGTACGTGCTCGGCTGGGCGGAGTTCGCAGGCCTGCGGCTTCGCGTCGCACCTGGGGTGTTCGTGCCGCGGCGCCGGACCGAGCTGCTGCTGCGGATGGCTCTGGTCTCCATTCACGCTGCGGGTGAGTCGACCAGCGCGGGTCGACTCGGCCGCGCAGCAGCCGAATGGAGACCCAGCGCCCCACCCCGCGTCCTCGAGCTCTGCTGCGGCGTCGCGCCCGTCGCGACGGCGCTCGCGGCACGGCTGGGAGCGGCATCCGTCACGGCCTCTGATCTCGACCCCGACGCGGTCGCCGTCGCCCGCGCGAATCTCGAGCCGCGGGGCGGCGTCGTGCTCCAGGGCGACCTGTTCGCGGGCCTGCCCGCGGGCGCGCGCTACGACGTCATCGTCGCGAACGCTCCATATGTGCCGACGGCCGAACTGCTCAATCTGCCGCGCGAAGCGCGGGACTACGAGCACCCGCTCGCCCTCGACGGCGGCGACGACGGGCTCGCGCTGCACCGGCGCATTGCTGCGGAGGCCGCCGCGTGGCTCGCCCCGGGCGGCGCAGTGCTCGTCGAGACGAGCAGGCGACAGGCATCCGTCGACCTGGCGATCTTCGAGACGCACGGGTGGCGCGCCGAACTCGAGAGCGATGACGAGCTCGACGCGACCGCGGTGCGTGCTGTTCTGGCCCGGCGTCAGGTCAGAGCGACTGCGTGTGCGAGCCGAGGGAGCTCGCGTCGGTCGGCACCTCGGGGGCGTTGAAGTCGAACATCCAGGTCACGCCGTACTTGTCGGTGAGCTCGCCGAAGTAGTCGCCCCACGGCGCGAGGTCGAGCGGTTGGCCCACGGCGCCGCCCTCGCTGAGCTTCGCGTAGTAGTCGCGGCAGGTGTCGAGCCCGGCGGCGTCGCCCGAGAAGCAGAGCGTGATGCGCGAGCCCTCCGAGAACGGCATGGACTCGGGGGTGTCCGAGGCCATGAGCTCGACGTCGCCCGTGAGCTGGGAATGCATCACCTGATCGGGCACGACGCCCTCGGTCATGCCGCCGTCCGCGAAGGTCGTGACGTTGAGCTCGCCGCCGAAGATGGACTGGTAGAAGGTCATGGCCTCACGGGCCTGGCCCCGGAACGAGATGTAGGGGGTGAAGCTGACGGACATCGGATGCCTCCTTGGAGTGTTCTGTCACCGATCGACCGGCTGTCGGGGCACATGATCGTCCTCGGCGAGCGCGGCGGCAAGAGGGCGCTGCGCTGACAATCGGCGGCCGCTTTGAGGAGGCTCGCCGTGGCCGTTGACCGCGGCGCGGGGCATCCCTCGGTACGGTCGCCGTGATGCCTGGCCCCGTGACCGAAGTCGAACTGATGCTCAAGCGGAAGAGCCGCCTCGCCGAAGAGCGCAAGGCGGCAGACTTCCGCGCGACCGAGAGCGAGAAGCGCGCGGAGGCGCGGCGGATGCGCGTGGAGGCGGCCTCCGCTCGCACCGCGCAGATCGCCCGAATGAGGCAGACGGATGCCGCGCGGCTCGAGTCGGAGGCCGATCGGTGCGCCGCCGAGGCCGCCAGAGCCGACGAGAGAGCGAGGCGTTTCGCGCTCGACGAGCAGTTGGTGGCCGTGCGTCTCGCGCATGCGGAACCGTCGGCGGCGCTCGCCGAGAGCAACGACTCGGACTGGACGATCGTCTAACCGGCGAGTCCCCAAACGTCGCCCAAGGCGGAGCCGAGCGTTCTCTCACAGTTCGGTAAAGACGGGCGCATGTCGCGCGTTCGGGTGTCGCGGAAGTGGGAGATTAGACGCAGTGGCCCGCTCGTGGTCGGACGAGCGGGGCTCTTTCATTGTCTGGGCCCGTGCGACGGCTCTTCCCCAGCACAGGGCGGAGTCGGGCCGAGTTGCACACTCCTTCGACAGTTCCGTTCTCAATGTCGGTGGCGGGGGATACTGTTCAGGCATGAATCCGGTGCTTGAGGCGGTGCGCGAGCTGACCAGCCTGGTCGGCGAGTCGCTGCCCCGTGCCGAGCAGATTGCGACCCTGGCCGATGCCGAGACGGCGACGCTCATGGCCGAGCTCGGCGTCATCGCGCGTCGCGTCGCCGCGGCCAGTTCACTCGTGGCCGCCGACATCGAGCGGCGCTCCGCCCGCGAGCTGGGCGCCGCCGGCCTTGCGCAGTCGCGGGGCGTTCGGAACGGGCCCGAGCTGGTGCAGAAGCTGACCGGCTCCTCCATCGCGGAGGCGCGGCGGCTCGTGAGGGTCGGCGCCCTTCTCGAAACCGCCGGAGCCGTGGCGCCGGTGGGCGAGTCGGGCCCAGGCCCGCGTTCGCTTGACGCGCTGGCGGCCGTCGCGGGCGGTGCGCCCGAGATCATCGCCGTCGCGGTGCGGAACGAGTGGCTCACCGCCGCCGAGGGTGAGGCCCTGACGTCGGGGCTGGGCGCGCCGCGGGTTCCGGAACTCGCCGAGGAGTGGCGGGAAGCTGCGCTCGAGCTGATCGGCGAGGCCTGGGCCGGCGAGTGGCCGGCAGAAGACCTGCACCGCGCCGCCGGCCGGATGCGCGCCGCGCTCGACGCCCGCGCCGCGGCCGCCGCGGCCGAGGTGCGGTTCCAGGCGCGCTCGCTCACGCGCCGCCAGCTGCGCAGCGGGAACTGGAAGTGGGATCTCGAGCTCGACCCTGAGACCGACGCTGCCCTGTGGGGGCCGTTGAGCAGGCGACTCGCGCCGCGACTCGGCGGCCCGCGATTCCGCACCGAGGAGGAGATCGCACGCGCGGCCGAGCTCGAGCAGGACGGGCGCAGCAACGAGCAGCTCCTCATCGATGAGTTCGCGGCGATCTTCACCGCGGGCGTCGAAGCGGCCGCGGCACAGGGGGCGTTCGGCAAAGCCGAGCCTCACCTGTCCGTCGTGGTCACGGCGGCCGAGCTTCGCGAGGCGAGTCGGCGCGGGGGCGACGCCGCGGTCGCGTGGGTCGGCGGCACGCAGAGCGTGAGCGCCACGGCGGCGCTGAGGGCGATCTGCGACGGGACGTTCACCCCGGTGCTCTTCGACGAGAGCGGGGTCGCGATCGACGTCGGGAAGGATCAGCGGCTGTTCACGGCGCGCCAGAGACGGGCCATGGCAGTGCGCGACGGCGGCTGCCGCTGGCCGGGGTGCGCAAGGCCGCCCGGCGAGTGCGAGGCGCATCATCTCAACCCATGGGGCGACGGGCCGCAGAACCACAGGACCGAGACGCGCGACGGAATCCTGCTGTGCCGTTTCCACCACCTGACGACGCACAACCACGGGGCGCGGATCTCACGCGCGGGGTCCGCCTACTTCCTGCACTGGCCGGGGCGTGCGCCGGTGCCGTTGAGTTCGACGTCCGGGTGCATGGCGCAGCTGCGCGTTCGATCGCGTGAAGGAAGAACGAGCGGAGCACGAACGAAAGGTGCGGTGAGTGCGAATGTCTGACAAGCCCTGGTACGAGCGGCTGCGCGAGCAGTGGCGGCCCGACCGCGTGCGACTGCTCATCATCGACGAGGCGGCACCCGAGCTCACCGCGGACTCGAAGCACGAATTCTTCTACTCGCCGACCGTCGTCAGCTGGGACCCGCTGTTCCGCGCCGTCGTCGACGTGTACTTCGACGGCGACTTCCCGCCCGCCGGCGCGGACAAGGCCCCCTACCTCGAGAGACTGCGTGACCTCGGCGTGTATGTGATCGAGGCGATCCCGTTCCCGGTCGGGGGCTACAGCCGCGGCGAGCGGCCCCACCTCACCGCGCGCTTCGCCCGGTCGACGATCGAGCGGGCGCGCGAGCTCGAGCCGGCGGGTGCCCTCATCGCGTTCAACTCGGGGTACCGGCTGCTCGGTCCGGGGCTTGAGGCGGCGGGAGTGCCCCTGCTGCAGGACGGGCCGGTGCCGTTCCCGCGCGGCCGCTACCGGGAGCAGTTCATCGCCGCGCTGCGCGCGGCGTCCGCGCAGGGGGCTCCCATGACCGCCTAGGGGTCGCTGGACGCGGGCCGGTCAGCGACGACGGCGGCGAAGCGACTCGCGGGCGGTGCGGACGACTGCCCAGGCGGCCGCGAGGAGCGCAAGGAGGGCGATGAGCTCCGCCACGCGGATGATCAGCATGCGAGAAGCCTAGGGGCAGCCGCATGGGGTCGC
>Ga0164242_10005962_pt1 | contig 13473 bp, 17 predicted proteins | sample OricomgcompostMG_FD_108783 | JGI IMG/M metagenome (GOLD analysis project Ga0164242, IMG submission 108783) | Miracle-Growth compost microbial communities from Emeryville, California, USA - Original compost - Miracle growth compost (MG) ...
GCTACCGGTTCGGCCGTCGTTCGGACGGTGGACAAAGGCGTGACGAGCTGCGGTAAAGCTCTGGATAAGGCTTGGGCATAGATAGGCAGGAAGCTCGGAGCTCAACGGGCCACTCTCGATATTGAAGGCCCTTCCGAGCCATTTCGAGCAAATGGATCTGCTTGGCTGCATCGCTGCTGGTCAGTCCCCGTGAAACGAGGCCGTGTAGCTAACTTCTTTGGTTTCTGCGCGTGTAGGCGCGAAGTTGAAGTTTGACCACGGTCGAGAGCTAACTGTCCTCCAAGACTATCAAAATTACTGTACTAACTAATTTTCTTCCACGGCGTTTTTCCGGCAAGCGCAAGTCAATTGGCGCTAAACATGCTATTGGCCACTAAGCCTTGCTAGCGAATGGGGGCCCCGGCGCTATCCGCATGCAAGTTGGCAGAAGAACGGGACATTTTCAAGCGGAGCCGCATCGAAAAATTATAGAGCTTGAATGAACAGCATCGCATCACGCGAGGGAGAGATATATCGTGAGTTTACAGCACCGACCGGTGCAACCATTACCTGTCAAGATGCCGGCCATAATACATCGAATGCACAGATTAAAATCTGTAAGTCTGCAGTCTTCGTTCTCCCCTCACAAGTAACAAATGAAGCTAACAACGCCAAACACAGAAGGTAGCGTTGTTGAACCACCACAACCGGATCATGACCGGATGACCCGTTACTTACCAAATGGAACAGCTCTTGAAAATCCGCATTGGGCCCGGCGCAGCTCTTCTACCGCCCGACGTCACGCGGATACACATGGAGTTTGCGAAGTATGCCTGGGGTGGGCACATGGGGCCAAAGTACATTTGCCAAACATCCATCTTCCCCCGAGTGGGACAGCACGGTGCAGAGCGATGTTGCTGACTTTCTTTCGCTCTTACAGGAAGTTCTGGAGGGAACACCTGCCTCGCTTAAAATATTGGAATCCAACCGTCCCTATGATCGTCAATCGGACGAACGAGTCGGGCCCGGCCACGATGACATTATACTTCCGCGACAGCATCAGCGACACACCCCCTGCTAAGGATGGCCCCGAGACTGTGTCGTCTATGGACGGCCTTGCGAAAGCCCCCGAACCGGCCGAGGGCGAGCGGACCGTCACCATTGACATGAAGGCGCAGCTTTCGGGCGACATACTGAAGGAGTTCATGGAGAAGACTGGCGCGGTCCCGGTAATGCCTACGCCGCAAGAGGATGCAGAGCTTCGAGATCTCGAGGATTTGCATAGAAGAGGCGAGATAGATCGCGAGAGGATGCGGAGGACTCTGGAGGCGGAGAGGAGGGAGGCCGCGCTTGTTGCAGCAGCGAGGAATGAGGCTGCTTCCCTCAAGAGCTCGACATAGTTACGTGTGTGTAACGATCGGGATTGTATAGCAACTAGGCGCTTATATATGCTCCTGTAAGATAGCTGTGACCTACTTAGATGGAAGAGCAACGCCGTGCTTTTGCTTCAAACCGTGCTTCGGTTTCCAAATCAGTCTACAAACAAGCATAGACGTACGACAAGGGAACCGGTCCCCCCCCGGGAGTCCGCACATTCATCCCATTTCCTAGCTTTATATTTAATCCTATATACGTTGACTTCTGCTTGCTTCCAGTCTGCTTGCCGCAAGATAGGTCGCCTCTCGTTTCCTGTGTGATTGCTGCATGTCCGTCCGGTAGCTGCGGGCTGAAAGCCACTCAACTTGGGTAATACAAGAATTCCCGTACAAATACCGTTTTCGATTTCTTGCGAACGGCTTGCTCTTGAGAAGGAGACCTTTTTTTTATCTCTGGTGAGTGTAAAGGAAAGGTGCCGAGCACATTTCGGCATGCCAATATTCTGCCCCTATTTAGGTTCACCTCGTCCAACCCCTATGCCCACTACAAGCTAGCTGGCTATTATCAACCATTCGATCCCAAGAGTCCATTTGTAACAGCTTCCTCATCCATTTTGGCGCAGAGGGTGACTAGTCTGTAACCACGATCAGTCAAGTTAAAGTCATGGATCGCATCGTCCGATTCATCCTAGAGGTATCGACCTTCGAACTGACCCTCGTCAGGATCACCAAGGCAACGCTCGAGTAAGAATACCCGCCCCAATTGAAGAAACTCGTGGAGTTTTGAGAGCAATACTAAAGCAGCCTTCCTTTCCAAGTTCCTTCGTGATGAGCGTCGAGGGCCGAGTTACTGGAACCGGTCCTGTCCCTGCAACAATGGCACCCATGGAAGTCGATCTCATTTTCGGGGGCAACTGTTTCGGAAAATTCCAACTGCCCCAAGTGAAGACCAGGTCCGGCGGTTCCCAGATCAAAATCTACGATCAGACCATCAAAGTCCTCGACATGACCGCCTTTACGGGGTTCGTCGAGTCGATAATCAAGGACGAGGCTCTCGTGCTCACCCTCGACAACGGACAGTGTTCCGTCACGGCATTTGGGATGACGGGAAAGTGCACGTATCGGAAAGAAATTGGACTCAAGGGAATGAACGGGCTGGCAACGAGGATCGTAGACGTGGCCGACGACATGGTTACGTTCCTCGTAACCAACCCCAGCGCCATGGAGATCGACCACGGCATCGGCATATTTGAAATCCAGACCCAGGATGGCGAGAGTATTGCCCAAGTTAGGGGGCCCCTGGAAATTATACGGGGAGAGTGCAAGGTGGCCATGTCCATCTCAGGGAGAGGTCAGAGGCCTGCGGGTGAGGATTCGATCATGGTTGGAATAGGGGGTGAAACCGAGGCCTGGACTAGCGAGACGATAAAATTCGTCCAAACGCCGCTTGAACTGACGGGGGAATTCCTCTCCTTCTTTTAGAAGCAAATTGGGACGAGCACCGTTCCTCTAGAAGCGACTAGAGGCGACTGGAGGCGACTACGTGTACCTCAAACCCCTGAAACTGGAACACAGGCGGGCAGCTTTAGACAGGAAATCCATAATCAGAAACAAGGAGGGGTATGTTCATTTATGTCTAGGAATCCATCTAGAGTAAGTACGTGTGAGCTTTAGCGTTATATGCCTACGGCCTTACAGAGCCGGGGTCTACGTCGTTAGATGTGATATTCCCAAATCAAACCCCGAATTTACTCCTTTAACTCCCGCTATACTCAGTCCAGCCCATTGCGCCGAAGAAATTCAGAGATCTCAGACTCTGACCTTCGCCCCAATTCCCTTACCGATGTACCAGAGGGTCTCCTTCCAGGCGCCCAGCCGCACGTCAACGACGGCCTTAGCATCCAGCTTCATCTGACCGCCCAATGCGTCCTTTAACCTCTCGTATCCAACCGAGTCTAGGGACCACTCGACAGGAAGTTTTGGCGTCTGGGAAGCACCCGGCGGGCACGCAAATGGCAAGTCGTACTCGATCCTCCCTAGCGGATCTGTGTGATTGTAGTAGGCCGTCGCGTTGACGCGATCAAGGTACAGGGTGTTGTGCCCAAGGGGAGAAAACAAAGTAAATGTGGCCGTAGACGAGAAGACATGAAAAGTGGCGTCCCTAATAAAGTGGCTCTTTTCATCTTCGTTGTTTCCAGGAAGTCTCAGCCGCGGCGCAGCTAGAGTTAGGTTGAGTCTCGACAAGGCGTGGCCGACGAGCGGAAGAGAGGGTATGCTCCCTCGATGTGTTCTCAGTGTCACGGTCGTGTTGAAGCCGGATAGATATTCCGAGAGGAGGTCTCGTCCCCTCTGGATGCCTTCGCTGCCGCCCTTTGCCGGTTCCCATAGGGCTGACACCTTCAAGTTTGTGTTGTTTCCGGTGCTAATGTCCAGGTTCTCAGCACGCGCTTCTCCAACGAGGGAGCCATTGCTGAAGATATGGATGCTGATAGACGGAATATGGGCAGCGTAGGAGGTTGGGTTGGTGATATTGACCAGAGCCTTCAGCGTTATCGATTCGGGCGTCGTCTCGAGGATGGTTATATTGCCAACATTCGGTTTCAGCCCGGTAAGCGAGTTCTTTGGAAGTGCTGAAGAAAGGTTAGCATGAAGTCTAGCTTTAGACATCTTCACACAAAGACTAGATAGACTAGACCCGGCGTGAAAGCTGCTGCTTGAAAAGTTAAAGGCGACTAACACTATTAAAGTGAGGACGGACGTTTTACTGGGATCTTGCCCTCTGCAGGGATCGCCTTCAACGTGAGTGGCCGGAGCACGGTTTGAACCTTGACATCGACCGAGGCCTTGATATCCAATACGACTCCCTCGCCACCAAATAACAATTCTTGGACAACGTCGGTGAAAACGTCGCTATCTGTGACGTTCAGGGGGGCATCAACTATCCGGGATTGGATTTCGAGCGAAGCGTTATGATCGTCCTTCGCCTCGTGTTTTGTCGAGTTGGCTTTTTGCCAGTCTAGGAGGTTCAGCTCCCCAAGCTTCCTCGACTCATAGAAGACATCTGCCGTGGCACGGACGTGAGTAACATTGATATCAAAATTCATCTCGGATGGGACGTCTGCCAGGACTTTGATGACCCCTGAAACTTTGGGATTTCCGTCCGGATCGTCCGGATCATCCGGATCGGAAAAGGGCCCGGGGAGTTTAAAGCTGACATCGGCCACGGAGAAATTGCGAATGAGGTTATCAAACGAGCGCCCGGGGAATGGGACTGGGACTGTGACGCTGGCCAAGATCTTGGCCAGCCAATCCGGCATGTCGACCTTGGGTTTCTCAGTGCCGCGAACGAATACTGTCGCCGCATCGCCGCCGAGGTATTGCTTTAGTAGGAGATCCAACGGGGAGGATTCCGAATTGGGACAGGCCTGAACTAGCGTGTCCGGAAGCTTTCTAACGAGGCCGTTCACTTCCGCCACGACGTCGGATCGTGGCCGTAAAGCCACCGGGTGAGTGGTAGCGTCGGCAACTAGGATGTAGGGATCAGACGGACTACAACCGGATATGAGGATATCGAATGCAAGCTCCGGAACATCTACCGAGATGGGGTATTTGTTGAACGAGGTCAATGAGACTTCGGCACTCATCCCGTGATCGCCAGTGCCGGGGATGGGGACTTCGCGGAAGTTCATGCGAGTGATGTTGTACTCTGGGAGTTCGGACAATCTCTTGGCTATGCAATTTATCAGTCAAAGGGTTTTACTCGGGGCAGTGGGGAGGAGCAAATGGGTAAATGAGAAAATTTGATTGCTTCGATAATTCAAAAGAGGGACTTCTCTCCAAAATACAACGAGGCGAAGGAACGATAGAGATATTGACCTTCAAAGGTAAGGGACTCAGAAATAGCGTGCGTCCCAAGGGGTACGATCCCAGACTTCAGCCGGACGTCTGCCTTGGCTTGAATCTTGAGCAAATCGAGACCGCCTCCCAACCATTCATTGGCGATCGTTCGGATGACATTCGCATCGCCGGGGACGAGCTCGGCAACGAAATCGAAGTTCGTACTGTGGCCATCCACAATGTCGACCGCCAGCGGTGGCACGCTGGCGGTCCCAAGTAGAATGTTGTCATATCCGGGGAGGTAGACACTGATCCTGGTCTCCTCCGTGCCTAGCTGTCTCACCATCCACGTCGCCGTCCTACCCGCGCTTCGAACATTCTCATCCCGAACACGCGAGCCGTCGAGTCTAAACGTAGCCTGAACACGGGCGCGGACTCCGTTTGCGGTAATCGACTCGAGGGACAGGCCGGTCGGTTCGAGTACAGCGGCCTCCTTGACGTACTCCTCGACGGCAGCGGGTAGGAAGAAGGCCACGACAATTATGGCCGCGGATACTAGCGCAAGGAGAACCATGGCTATTATTGATGGTAAACGACTCGATTTCTTCGTAGCGCTCTTTATGGATGATGCGTCGGCGTGTCTCGAGCTGGATAATTCGGCGATCGAGGCCGCGTCGCCGGATCCATCCTGATTACCTCCATACCGGACGGTGGCATCGGGGCTCGAGAGTAGAGGCGTGGACTCGAGTGAGGACCCCGAGGGTTGGGTGGATGTTTCAGGCCCGTCCCGGCCGGAGAGTAGTGGAGATGATTCTGAGTCGGACATGCTTGGTTCGCGATGCCGGAGTCCAGGCAGGGACAGCGGAAGGAGGGTGAGTACTCCTAGGTGGGCGGGGTTAAGGCAATGCTCAGGTCTCGCTGCAGGGCTTCTCAGTTCATGGCCGCTGACGAGGTTGCGGATTCGCAGACGATCCGCTTGGTGAAGAAGGCGGTAGTGAATGGGAACAAATTAGTGTCTAGAAGTTTAAGGTACACGAACTCGCCGCCCTGAAAAGTCGATAGGTTGAGGAAGGTTCGATGTCGTCACCCGAAACACGACAGTTGGGGTGCCTGACAGGCTATCGGAGGTCCCATGCACGGACCACCATGGAGCCAGCGAGCGCAGTGACAAGGTTTTGCGTTGTCTCTTGAGTGTGTGGCCTGTGCTCTGGACCTCGACAGCCCCCGTGCAACCATGCTGGGCGATGCTCTTGTGGCCCGTGCTGTAGTTCAAGAGCGGAGCCAGCAAGCTCCCAATCAGTGACGCCCAGAGAGCCTGTGGAGGCATTGACAAGAAGGTTGCTCGTAGCGAAGGCCAAAATCACAATGATACAAGACAAGTTTTGTGACATCCATAGATGTCTCGGTACAGCTCTTCGGGAGCTGATGTGGAAGAAGGCCATCCGCCATCTTGCTATTCCCTTTGAAGATACCGAATGCTCCAACAGCTAGTGTCTGTCCACACCGCCAATGATGCCGCCCTTTCCATTTTCCTAAGCGATTGCAAAACATCTGGCACCTTACCGATGTAATACTGGCGTAATTATAGTCTCGTCTAGCTTGGGAGATGCCTCATCAAGCTGGCGGGGAGCCCACTCGAGACGATGAGGAAGTATGCGAACCAGTCTCAAAATGATGAAAGACACTCGGAAAGTGAAACCCCGGGGCTGCTAGTCTTTAAGAGACTCAACCGATTCATTGAGGTGCGGCTGAGACAAGCTAATCCACGGCATACTAGCTGGTCTTGGACTTGATGTGCAACATGATGAGTGGGCAGAATGTACGGATAGGTAGGGTTGCCAATCCTACGTTCTTGATAGGAGTCACCGTGAGCGGTCAGCAGCTGTTAGTAACTGGCAGAATTAATAACTGAAAGCTGATTGGCGGAACGTGGACTCTTAAACAGTCTGGCCTATCAGGTTCCACAGGTGACCCTCCAAGGCCTGCAAGGTACCATACCTCGTAGCACACAGGACCAACTACGTTACGCCAGGTTGGTCGGATATGCTCAAGCAATTGGTCTCGGAAAACAGTCCAACTTTGACTGACTCATAATAGAGACATCCGTCCTCCTCATTTACTACGTAAAACTTGTTCCCCTGGTCCGGCTTCTCGCTCGTGTCCAGCGTCCACTGGACTCGTCGGCGAGCCTCCCATACCAGTCACTCCATTGACTAATCGCAGCTATTCCCCTCCACCATGCGCCGGTCAGTATTCCGCCCCGTCCAGCTGGCTACCAGGACTGTCCAAACCAGGGCCATCTCCGGTTCTGCAACGGCACCCCGTCATTTGCTGTCAATCGCCGACCTCACACCGGCAGAATTCACCTCTTTGGTCCGCAATGCCTCTCGGCGCAAGTCGGCGGTTAAGGCTGCCTGGTCTGCCGGTGGCGTGCCCGAGTCTCTTTGTGGAACGTTGAGTGGCAGGACAGTGGCTATGATGTTCAACAAGCGCAGCACTAGGACACGCGTCTCTACCGAGGCCGCGGTGGCCATGATGGGTGGCCACCCCATGTTCTTGGGCAAGGATGATATTCAGCTGGGCGTAAGAGATCCCGGCACATGCCCACCCCATACCTACGTTGATATATTGTGCTTTTTACTGATTCCGCTCCTTTAGGTGAATGAGTCCCTCTACGACACGTCTGTCGTCATCTCGTCCATGACCTCGTGCATGGTGGCTCGTGTTGGACCTCATTCCGACGTTGCTAACCTGGCGAAACATTCATCAGTCCCAGTCATCAACGCCTTGTCTGACGACTTCCATCCCCTGCAGATTATTGCCGACTTCCTGACCATTCACGAGGCTTTCCCGGAAAGGGTCTCCACAGCCTCAAGTCTAGGCCTAGAGGGATTGAAGGTAGCCTGGGTCGGCGACTCGAATAACGTGCTCTTCGATCTCGCCACGGCTTGTGTCAAGCTGGGAGTCGACATCTCGGTCGCATCTCCCGCTGGCTACGGTATTCCCGATGCCATGAAACAATTAATTATCTCTACCGGAGCTGGTGTGTCGTCTCCGGGGAAGCTCAGCGAAACCACCGTTCCCGAGGAAGCCATCAAGGGCGCCGATATCCTGGTCACCGACACTTGGGTTTCCATGGGCCAGGAGGTAGAGGCGCAGAAGCGCCTCAAAGCCTTCTCCGGATATCAGATCACGAATGAGCTTGCTGAGCGGGGCGGCGCCAACCGCAATTGGAAGTTCATGCACTGCCTGCCTCGCCACCAAGAGGAGGTCGCAGACGAGGTGTTTTATAGCCCCCGGTCCCTCGTCTTCCCGGAGGCGGAGAATCGTCTATGGGCAGCAGTGGGTAAGTGAAGCTTCTCATCGGCCACCACCCACCCCAGCTCCCTCCGGCTAAAAGATCACATCACTAACACCAATATGTAGCTGCGTTGGAGGGATTCGTCGTTAACAAGGGGAAGTTGGTATAAAATGTGTGTCATGGCTTAACCTCGGGAGTCTGGGCGAAAACAAGGGATGGCTACTAAAATAATACACATCACGTTTTAAACTGACACGGAGAGAAGCCCTTTGAACCGGTCCCATTAGTCATGTGTATGTACACGCGATCCATAACACTACCTAAACCCAGGTTTTAAAACACAACCAAACATTCCACGCATGCATCCTATTAGCCGGGTGGCAACTGGCTAGCATCGACCACCTCGTCTGCATCCTTTACGTGGCCGTCATCCTCGTTCGGCCCATACAGAGGGGATCGCGGCAAGGCCATCAGGCCGGTCCGGGCTGACTCTAAGATTCCAAAGGGGGAGATGAGTTTGAGGAAGGAGTCGATCCTCGACGGTTTGGCAGATCTGGGACGAGTTAGTAACCAGGGGGCATCCCTAAATCGAGGAATTCCACCTACATTTCGACAATGCAGCTATTTGTGCTGATATCCAGCACCTTGCCCCCGAACTGGTGGGCGAAATATGTGATGCTCTTCAGGTGCTCATGCTTGTGCCTCAATGCTTCGCTAACGGCTAGTCGGCTAGGATGGAAGTCTTTTGCGGCCTCCTCCAGCCCAAGCTCGCCGGCCTCGAGCTCGCCCTCGGCCTCAGAGTCGACAGCAGTTATCTCGCGGTGGTGAGCGAGAAGCTCCTCGAAGTACTCTGGCCCCAGGATATTGATCTTGGCCAGGAGAAGCTCCCTCTGGACCAAGGCAGCATTGGTATAGTCCAACACCGCCCAGACCGGTACTAGATCCTCCAACTGTCTCCGGGCCTGCTCGACAACGCCGTCCTGGCCCGTGAGGACGATGGTCATTCGGGAGAGGTCCTCCACCTCGGTGCTGCACACAACAAGGGAGTCGATGTTGAAGCCCCGGGCGGCGAGGATGCCAGAGACGCGCGAGAGTACTCCCGGCTCGTTCTGGACAAGACAGTTGAGGACGTGCCGTTTGGGTGGAACCATGGACGGCGACGGTGTCTCGTAGAGGATGTTCGAGACGGCAGCCTGTGCCGACCAGGAGGGTGGCGCGTCGCTGACTGGAAGGGGAGCATGGCGCCGCCGGATAGCCTTGTAGGCAATGGCCGAGGTCGAGCTGCTAGAGCTGTATCGAGGAGCCACCGGGGTGGCGTGGGAGAACAGTGCCGGGCCGCCCCGGCTCGCGGTGGGCGTAATGCTTCGCCATGACGAAGACTTCAAGAAGCTTCGAGACGCCATTTCCGATCAATTGCGAGAACAGTATGCTTCGCTGACCAGAATTGATGGATCCTACTGCCACCAAAGGTGGAAAGAAGTTCAAGCCAAAGTTTCGTGGGCTGTTCTTTGACTGACGCTTAGAGGATGAATCACCGCCTTGGATAAAAAAAATTCGGCCTATAATCGGAGTCCAGGCCATTGGTGTGGAGAAAGGTTGCCCGTGCGCATTGAGCCAAAATCCTGGTTCGATAGGTCAATTGAGTTGGTGATCCGAAGTAACTGTTACCTGAAGATAAGGGATCAAAGTCTCCAAGACAAAGCTCCTGATCTGCCCACTTTGCCTCTCGTCTCAACCCAGGACAATTATACGAGAGCGTAATAAGACGGCTCCATATGTACCTGGCATAGGGAGGGAGTTCTCCCTCGCCTGGTAGGTACCTGTATAAATAAATACCAACCTTACCTAGGTACCTTGGTGCTATATCCATGCAAATCTGTGTCACCTTGGAAGGTCCGCGAATCGGATCCCACCTAAATAGGTGAACGCAGCAGGAGAGGTTTAAGTGGGTGGGTACTGTACCTGCTACTTTCACAAATAGTCGGTAAACAGTAAAACAGGTGGGGGCTACATAGTACACTACATCAGAGTAATAACTAGCGACGAGCAGGAGCGGGGCAGCCGGAGGCTGGAGAAAGAGTTGCTCCGGCCCTGACATCTCGGTCCATAGTCGGGTTAATGTACCAAGGTACCGACCTACCGACCAACAAGCTTCAACTTTTTGAAGTCCAAACCGCCGAGAAGTACGGATATCCTTTATTTGCTCCTCCCCTCCACAAACCACATTCTACACTGGACTCGGAAACCCCCGATCGTGAAAAGGTTCGAGTATTTGCTGGCTACCCGCGACCAAAAACGCAACTCTTACCGACTCGTCGAATTCTATGCGCACCTGATCGACACGATGGAAGATTCCGAGCGGCGCAGTGTCAAGCGATCCCGCTTCGACCAGACTGAACCCGAGCCGAGGCGAGCATCGCGATTCGACAGGCGGTCGCGCTCCCCGCCGGCTCGCAAGCAGGATGCCGCCGGACGTGATCGAAGCCCTCTCTCCAAGCCCCGCGACAGCTCAACACCGGACGTGAAGTCTCCTATTGACCCTGTTCTCGCAGCAGGTACATTTTCCCTTTCCGTTTTGTACCATCCCGTGAGGGTGGGCATCCTTGCATACCTACCTACCTTCCTACCTACCTTAGTACCCATTTTGCATATATATGCCCTCCTGGACCTTTTGGTTTCCCATCATACTAACAGCGTCGCCCCAAATAGCTGCTGCTGCTGCCAAGATCAACGCCGATCGCCAAGCGCGCAGGGGCATTCAGCATGTCGATGTTCCTCCCGTCAAGTCTAGCTCGCCGAATGCCCAGCCTGGCGACCCGCCGGCCAACGTCAATGGCGAGATGTACATTTCCGATGGCGATTACATCAAGGATATCGAAGTCAACGACCTTCGAAACCGATACCTCGTGACCAAAGGATCCACGCAGAAAATGGTAAATACTCTTCGGTTATCTCAGCTGACTCTCCAGCCCTAAATTCGGCTCTCCTTCCCCCATCTCTGTACGGGAACAGTCCTGCTTACTGAAGCATGATAGCCGTACAGGACCGCCCTCTTTTGCACCTGCTGACCTCCGCTGCTTGATATAGATTAAAGATGAATGCGGTGCCGGTACGCCTCACCTCTGAATATATATAGCTATTTTGAGGAGCAATGGTTGACCTATTGACTTGAAAAAGATGTTACCACTCGGGGTGCCTATTATCCGGACAAGAGCATGGCCACGCCAGCCGTAAGCCTTCCAAACCCAAACACCCAAACGCCTGGCCGCTAACACATCCACCAGAACCCCCCGCTTTACTTGCACATTACCAGCACCAGCAAGGAAGGACTCGAGCTAGCCGTGCAGAAAATCGAAGAACTAATAAAACAGGAACTCCCTCAGTTAGTTGACGAGAGACGCTTTCGCCGGCGGGACCAGGAACAACAGCCGGTCGAACGTGATGAGTTTGGTCGGGTACGCTTCAGATATCACCCCCGGCCCCTGCCGCCTCCACTTACTTTCCCCTGTGCTCATGCTAATCCAACACAGCGTAAATGGCCGGAGGAGAAGATCCCCATCTCCCTGGAACCCGTCCCCGGGTTCAACCTTCGTGCGCAGGTCGTTGGTCACGGCGGAAGCTATGTGAAGCATATCCAGCAGGAAACCGGCTGCCGCGTCCAAATCAAAGGCCGCGGCTCTGGCTACGTCGAGCTATCTACCGGACGTGAAAGTGACGAGGATATGTTTCTGCATGTCGCGTGAGTTATTAGCACTAGGAGGTTGAGGCTGACACGACTACTAACGAGGCGCAACAGAGGTCCCGATCCTAAGATGGTCGAGAAGGCTAAGGAATTGTGCGAAGACTTACTTGGCAACGTCAAAGAGCAGTACGAGGAGTTCAAGAACCGCCCGCCCCGCTCTTATGGCGGCCATGGAGGATACGGCGAACGCTCGCACGGTTCGAATTCCTACCAAGGAAACCACCACCACAACAGCGGCGGGTACAACAACTCGCCCGCGCCTGTCACACCGTCTGCTGCTTCGCCCCCACCGGCGGCTAGCGGTGCCCCCGGTGCCGCCGACTACGCTGCCCAATATGCACAGTACTACGGCGCTGGAGCCGCGGACCCTTATGCTGCCTACGGAGGATATGCTGCGTGAGTCCGATTCAACGCATACGTTCTCGCCTACGTTGAGGCGATGTTGCTGACATTCCCTAGATATTTACAGCTGTACAACCAATGGTATGCCGCAGCACAGGCCGGCCAGCAAGGTGCTGCCGCCGCTGCCCCTCCGGGCTCCTCCACCTCACCACCTCCCCCTCCGCCTAACGAGGCTGCTCCGCCACCTCCCCCGTCGTCCGGCTCACCACCTGGAACCGGCGCGTATGGTTCGGTAGGTGACTCTCCGTTACACTTCTTTCGTCTCCTTGCTAAGTTGCAGCTCTAGGTTCCCCCTCCGCCTGGTCTCTGAACTGCACGGTACTCTCACTACCCCTCGGCCTCTAGAGGTCGCCTCGCAGGCACGAAGCTTTGAGGGCTTTCCTCATGATTGGAGTCGTTGTACAAATTGTGTTTTCTGACTGGAAAAGGTATTGATCGACCGACCGGGGCGTTGTGAGTGGCAGTGGTGGTTAATGATGAGCATGCATTCTTGCTAAGGCTGAGACAAGTTTGCTTCGCCTGTCTGGGCGCAGTACGGACCTAGGTTGTTTCAAGTCGTCACCCAGAAACGATACTAAGAGGGAGCTCAGACATCCAGATCAGACCAGACTTGCTGAATCCGTTATAGTGGCACCCGTACCCTTGAGTTATCCCTCCCATTCCATTTTTCAAGTATCCTCAATAGTAGGTAGATAGTCGAGCTAATAGGGTCGCCATTCTTCCGATTGGGAGGAAATGCGAATTACGCGGCATATTAGGAAAGAGAGTCCCTTGCGTCCTAAGGACGGATGCATCTAACTCCCTACATACATGCCTCTACTTATCTACGGTCTTAA
>Ga0164242_10005963_pt1 | contig 13472 bp, 11 predicted proteins | sample OricomgcompostMG_FD_108783 | JGI IMG/M metagenome (GOLD analysis project Ga0164242, IMG submission 108783) | Miracle-Growth compost microbial communities from Emeryville, California, USA - Original compost - Miracle growth compost (MG) ...
AGGCGCTCAAATTCAGCTGCCATTAGTTCGTTGTATGGCTTTTGCTCTGGCCAGGTTTCGCCTGCGAGGAGCGTGTCGTGCCAGCTGAGTGATTGCCAGATGGTTTCTGTTACAAATGGCGCGAACGGATGCGCGATGCGGAGGATAGTATCAAGCACATGTGCGCTCATGCTGCTGTGCTGTTCGACTTTGCTTGCCTCGACATACCAGTCGGCTACATCGTCCCAGAGGGAGTGGTAGAGTGTTTCTGACGCTTCGGCGAAGCGGTAGTCTTTGAGCTGGCTTGCAATTGTTTCAGCGGCTTCATTAAGGCGTGCAATGATCCAGTGATCTGCCATTGAGTGTGGCTCTGGATTTGGCGTAGGCGTTACCTCCCCTACGCTTGTCTCGATAAAGCGAGCGACGTTCCAGAGCTTGTTGCAGAAGTTACGAGCAGCAACAACCTTACCAGTGCTGAATGCTTGGCTTTGGGCTGCGCTGCGGCTGGCGATAATGCCCATACGCATTGCGTCTGAGCCGTATTCTGCGATGACTTCCATAGGATTTAGCACGTTGCCCTTACTTTTGCTCATCTTCTGGCCCTTTTCGTCGAGCACCATGCCATGTAGGTAAACATGTTTGAATGGAATGCTGTCGGTGACATATTCGCCGAGCATGATCATGCGGGCTACCCAGCGGTCGAGGATATCAAAACCGGTTTCCATAACTGCACTTGGGTAGAATTTCGCCATTGGGCCATTGTCGAGAACGTCTGTCGTGATGAATGCCCATTGGCCGCTGCTAAACCATGTGTCAAAGGTGTCTTCGTCGCGCTTATATGTTGTACCATTTACTACAATTTCTGATTCAGTCACACGCTCGTCGAAGAGCCAGTCACTTGGATCGTTGACATTTTGGAAGGCAGGAATAGGAATGCCCCATGGAATTTGGCGGCTGATGTTCCAGTCGTGGAGACCCTCAAGGTAATTAGCGAGGATTTCGCCACGATTGCTTGGGCTAAATGTGATTTCGCCACCGCGAATAACAGAGATGGCGCGCTCGGCGAGTGGCTGCATTTTGATGAACCATTGGTCTTTGATGAGCGGCTCGATAACGCTACCGCACTTGTAGCAGTGCCCTACTGCGTGTTCTATGTCGGTTTCGCCACGACGAGCTTCTTCGGTGTCGAGGGCTGCAAGTACTTTTTTGCGGGCTTCAGTAACAGTGAGGCCTGCAAACTGTGACGGAACGTTGGTCATCTTGCCATCGAAGCCAATTACCTGGATTTGTTCGAGGTCGTGGCGCTTCCCCATTTCGAAGTCATTTGGGTCGTGAGCTGGGGTGATTTTAACAGCACCAGTACCATAGGCCATATCAACGTAATCATCAGCAATGATTGGAATTTCGCGTGATGTGAGCGGTAACTGAACTTTCGTACCGATGAGATGCTTGTAGCGCTCGTCATTCGGATTAACGGCAACCGCAGTATCGCCAAGGAGTGTTTCTGGGCGAGTTGTCGCAACGACAATCTCACCGATTTTATCAAGTGTTGGGTAAGCGATTTTGTACAACTTCCCTTTCTCGTTTTTGTGCTCTACTTCGATATCTGAGAAGCTAGTTTGGTGTACTGTACAGTAGTTAACAATACGCTCACCGCGGTAAACGAGCTTGTCATCCCAGAGCTTTTTGAATGTCTTGTATACGGTGTTAATCACCTTCTCGTCAAGGGTGAATACGAGGTTGTCCCAGCTTGCACCTACACCTAGTGCGCGAAGCTGAAGTTCCATGTCTCCCCTCTTTTGGTCGACGAAGTCCCACACCTGTGAGTAGAGCTGCTCGCGAGTGTAATCGAAGCGGGTTTTACCCTGTTTTTCGAGTTCACGTTCGTATACAACCCATGTTTCGAAGCCAGCGTGGTCAGCGCCAGGGATTAATACGGCGTCATAGCCATTCATACGGTGAAAGCGTACGAGGATATCCTCGAGGTCGAACGAGAGTGCATGGCCAACATGTAAATTACCGTTGGCGTTAGGTGGTGGCATGACGATTGCGTATGGCTCACCCTTCCCTTTTGGGTTGAAAACTCCTGACTGTTCCCAGAGAGCGTAGATGTTTGGTTCGAATTCGTTTGGTGTATATGCTTTCGCTAAATTCATAAGTGTTAGACGCCTTAAATCTTCACGTGAAAAAGAATACAAAAACAACCTGGCAGAATTTCACATGAAAAACCACCACAATAAATTCCTAGTTGTTGACCTCTGTTCTTTTCCCGTGTTTGTATTACCTCTAGTATAGCACATTTCACGTGCGTAGGTAAGTTTGTAGTACAATATGCAGTATGATTACGGCTGAAGTGTGCGAGGACGCAGGTGTATGGGATGAAACGGTGCTTGATCTTAGTGGGCACCCGCTGCAGCTATGGGGGTGGGGAGAACTAAAATCGGCACATAATTGGCACGCCAAAAGGGTATTTTTCCGTGAAAATGACGTTACCGTAGGGGCTGCACAGATTTTGTTTCGGCCACTACCTGGGCCGTTTAAACAACTTAGTTATGTACCACGAGGACCTGTCTATATAGATGGTAAGGGCGGGGAAGTGTACGATGCACTTGCGGTGCACGTAAAGCAGCATTTGCCAGGCACGGTATTGACGGTTGAACCAGATAGCGAAGAGGCTCCTAGCGCTAAAGGGTATCGGCGTTCGAAGAATACTATTTTGATTCCGCGGACATTGATTCTTGACCTGGGTAAGAGTGAAGATGATTTGCTTGAAGCGATGACAAAGAAGACTCGCCAGTATATTCGTAAGTCGGGCAGGGAAGGGGTGACGTTAAAGCAAGTGACCTCACGCGAGGAGATTGCGAAGTGCTTGGAGATTTACCATGAGACAGCGGCGCGGGCTCACTTCGCATTACATGGAGATGATTACTATTACGATGTGCACGAGAAACTAGGGGATGCATCGGTAATTTTTGCTGCGTTTGAGGGCGAGAAGCTATTGTCGTTTGTATGGCTTGCGGTAAGCGGCAAGACAGCGTTTGAACTATATGGTGGTATGAATGACAGAGGGCAAGAGTTGCGGGCGAACTACGCACTGAAATGGCACGCGATTACGACGTGCAAGCGATGGGGAATTGCCAGATATGATATGAATGGCTTGCTTAATGACGGTGTGAGCACGTTTAAGCAGGGGTTTGCGAGCCACGAGGATATGCTCGCCGGCACGTTTGACTACCCGCTATCGCCACTTTATTCGGTATGGACGGTTGCGCTACCAAAAGCTAAGTCGATTGTGCGCAAGATTAAATCGTTGAGATAAATACAACATTCCTGAGATACTAGAGAACAATTCTACTCACCGTCTTTTCAAGTGCCAATTCACCCTTTTCTCCTATTAACTTTCAAAACCACGTTACACGCCTAAAACCTCCCGGCTAGGGCCGAGAGGTTTTAGGGTTGCACTTCGCTGGATGGTCTTGAAAGCCAATAGGAGAAAGGGTCTCTTAAGGCTTTTTTGTTAGATATCTACAGCACCTTGGCGGTAGATTTCGATTGAGTTATCGGGCTTGATGCCGATGATGGTTGAAGGTGGACGGTTTGAGAGGTCGCCACCGTCAACATAATAATCGACGCTATTGCCAAAGTAGGTTTCGGCCATTGCAACAGAGGTAGAGGTAGGCTGTTTTGGCGCGTTGGCGCTGGTAGTCATGAGTGGGCCAGTTTGACGGAGGAGATTGGCGAGCGCTGGACTGTTTGGGATACGCACGGGAAGGTCTAGACGGGCTTGCTTTACCTCTGCATTGATATCGCTTGCATCGAGCACGACACTCAGTGATGCTGGCCAGTAATGTTCGACTTGTTGGAGCTGATCGAGCCGGAATCCAACAGATGCGAGGTCATCGACGCTTGCGGCGATGATAGTGCCAGGGGCAAGCTCCCGTGGCTTTGTGGCGTAGAGCTTCGTGACAGCCTGGGGCGAGCGAACTGCGGCGACAAGGCCGTATACGGTATCTGTCGGAAGAACACCGACAGCGCCGTTTGTGATTAAATCAATGAGATTTTGATCTTCGAGTGATGAAAAATACTGTGTCATGGTTACGCCTCTTGCTTGTTCCATGCTGTTTTTGTCATTGAAAGACTAGGGATTACCTCGAGTGTGTATGGATCTGCTGGCGCCATTTTCTGCGCGTAGTAGTAGCCGAGTGTGCCGATCATTGCGGCGTTATCGGTACAAAGCTGCATCGGTGCATACTCGATGTCGATAGGGAGGCGCTCTTTAAGTTGCTTGCGGAGGTCTTGATTGGCGGCGACGCCACCAGCGATAACAACTGAGGTCGGCTGATAATCGTCAAAGGCCTTAACGGCTTTATCGACGAGTGTTTCATTGGCGATTTGCTGGAAACTTGCTGCGAAATCATTGCGTGTGGCCTCGTCTAAGAGCGCTGGAAGCTCGTGAGATGGGAATGTGTAATCTTTACCGATTGCAGCCTGAACAGAGCGTAGAACGGCTGTTTTGAGCCCAGAGAAGCTAAAATCGTATGGGTTTTGGAGCTTGGCTTTAGGGAAACGGTATTTTCTAGGGTCACCAAGGGCCGCTGCTTTGGCGATTGATGGGCCACCGGGGTAGGGGAGGCCAATGATTTTGGCTACTTTGTCGTAGGCTTCGCCAACGGCATCATCTTGGGTTTGGCCGAGAAGTTCGTAATTGCCATGGTCACGAAATAGTACGAGCTGAGAATGGCCGCCAGATACGATAAGGGCAAGCATAGGGAGCTGTGGTTGCTTAGAAGGGAAGACGAGTGTCGAGTTTGGCTCGGTAGTGCTAGTGACGAAGTTGGCATATACGTGTGCCTCGACATGGTGAATAGGGTAGAGCGGCTTGTTGTGAAGAACGGCAAGCGTGCGTGCGGCAAGTGTGCCAACGAGGAGCGAGCCGATAAGACCTGGCGCGTAGGTGACGGCGATTGCGTCGATATCATCCCAGGTACAATTGGCCTTTTCGAGGGCCTCGGTGATTACAGGATTGATGGCTTCGATGTGGCTACGTGCGGCTACTTCGGGTACTACGCCGCCGTAGTGGCTATGGATGTCGATTTGCGAAACAATGACATTGCTATGAAGTATCGAGCCGTCTTCGACAACAGCGGCAGCGGTTTCGTCGCAGCTACTTTCAATTCCTAGGATTTTCATTTGTGTTATTATACCATAAAAGAGTGGCAATTTAAAAGCGGAGAGTCGCCTGCCTGCTTTCTAAATAATCTTAGTAAGTAGTTAATCTTATGGCAATTAGCTATACGAAAATTATAGAGGAGATGTTATTGAAACATCTCCTCTATTTCTTCGTCCGATAGACCATCAGCCTCGGCTATTTTGCGTGCGGCCACTTCGGCTTTTCTTACCACCTCGGGGCTATTGGCGACAAACTGCTTACGGTGTTCATAGGCGTCTTGTTCCCCAGTGTTCACAAAGTAGTAGGCTTTTAAGGCCTCTGCCTCATCAGCTGTAACGACCGAGCCAAACCCCTCGGGTTCGTTGGTGTTGTAAAACGTATCGACAACATCCCACTGTTTATCATAACGCTGGTTTTCTTTGGATAATTCCATAATTCTATTATACCTCAAGGTAATACTGCCGCATGGCAGAGGCTTGCGCCCCTGCCATGCGGTTAGGCCGCTGGAGCTGGCGGCCTAGTAGGTCGCCCACTTCTTGGCGACATCGATGCTGCCGTTCGCGCGCTTGACGGCCTTCCAGCCGTCGACGTGCACGCCCTTGTCGGAGCGCCGCTCGTTGTAGTGCGGGGTGGCGTCGTCATCGTCGTTGAAGAAGATCTCGGTGTCCGCCGGAGCGTCACTCAGGATCTGGTCGGCGACCTGCTTTGCCTCGTAGTACTGCATTGGATGAAGCCCTTCGATTGGCCGCTCGGGATGAGCGACTGGCTCAGTTATTAAAGCAGACCTATGACTAAGTGTCAATAATGATTTTTAGCATATTTCTACAAAAGGGTGTGTTCATTCAGAACATGCTAATTTTAATGTCGTAAAATTAGCATGTTCTGCGACCAAAATTCACAGCCCAATTCCGTACCATTGACTATTTGTGTCTATACCTCACGCGGCATTCAGGTGAAATACTCCGTCTAATGTGTGTAAGCCGGTGGTGAGTTCTATCCGAATCAACCTAGATACAGTATTAATACTGGACAGAATCGACTTCTCGAACTCTTACTACAACCTCCTACTCCAGCAGGACGCTGAGCGGCAACCCGACGCCGAGTGAGACGCTTGGTGTGTGAGTGTAGATGTACGTTGTCGGTGATCTCGACGCTCCTGCTCAGGTAGCCTCCTCTACCTCTGAATCATCGGTCAATCACCGCATGTCCTACTAATCAAGCGCAACTGCACAAAGCGTCGTAAGCCCTAGCATCTCAATTTGCACGTGTCCGCTGCATTGTGGCGCGAGATGTTTTTTTGGGACTATAACTAAAAATGGTAAACTATACACATATGAAGGATAGGTTGGTGAAAAGTGTGCGGCAGGTACTGCCTCGCTCGGCGGTGAAAAACCTCGAGGACGTGTACCGTAAAACGCGCGTGCGAGCGATTTCTGCTCGCTATGGAAACCCAGCAAAACACCTCAAGGTGATTGCGGTGACGGGTACAAATGGTAAAACGACGACGGTGAATTTTATCAATGAAATTCTTAAACAAGCGGGTAAAACGACTGCAATGTTTAGTACGGCGACTATTGAGGTGGCTGGACACGCCAAGCGTAATGACCTAAATGCTACCGTTGGTACGGTGTCGCGCATGCAGCAGTTCTTCCACAGCGCTAAGCGGGCGAAAGTTGACTATGTGGTGATGGAGTTTCCGAGCCACGCGATTCATCAACACAAACTTGATGGTGTGCCAGTTGAGATGGCGATTATGACGAATCTTACACAGGACCACCTGGATTATCACGGGACGATGGAGGCGTATGCTGAAGTGAAGGGGCGATTATTTGCAGATTCCCCACGGTTTATCGTGCTTAACCGCGACGACGAGTGGTTCGATTTCTTCAATAAATTCCCAGCAGCAGAGCAGAAGATCACCTATGGTAAGCATGATACGGCTGAGGCGCGCATGGATAATATCAAGCTGTATCGTAAGGGTACTGAGGCCGTAGTAACGATTGACCACCAAACAAAATTAGAGCTTGCGACGAATTTGCCAGGTGAGTTTAATGCATACAATATGACGGCCGCTGCCGCTGCCGCATACTTGCTCGGTGTAAGTTTGAAGGATATTGTTGAGGGTGTTGCTAATCTCGAGGCGGTGCCGGGGCGATTCGAGCGGGTTGTTGAAGATCAGCCATATGACGTGATTGTCGATTATGCGCATACGCCTGATGGTTTGGAGAAGCTGCTGACGGCAGCAAAAGAGATTACTAAAAACCGTGTAATTTTGGTATTTGGTGCAACGGGTGATCGAGACCAAGGCAAACGCCCAATTATGGGCGAGATTGCCGCACGACTTGCGGATCGAATTTTCTTAACTGATGAAGAGAGCTACAACGAAGACCCCGAGCAAATTCGCCATATGGTGTATGACGGTATTGAGCAAGCAAAGGGCGGCGCGATGAAGACTACCGAAGTGCCGGACCGCCATGATGCGATTGAGAAAGCGCTCGCGGTTGCGAAGAAAGGCGATACAGTGCTAATCACGGGTATGGGCCACGAGATGTTCCGTATCGTGAATGGTGAGCGGATTCCGTGGAATGATTCTGCGGTAGTGCGTGAAATACTTGGTAAAGAAGATTAGTAAAAAACACCCCATCAGGGGGTGTTTTATTTATAGCCATTGTTGATGCTTAAGCCGCCAGGATAAACTTGTGGCAATACGCTGCCCGTAGGATTTCCATAATTTGTAGGCGCGTGGGCGGATGACGATATCATAGCAGCCTACATAATCGGTGACGTGCTTGTTGAAGCTTGTTTTGAAGCGCCCGATACCGTGGAATGGATTATTGGTATCGTTAATTTCAGTTGAGTGCGGGCTCCCGCAGAGATCGTAAGTTGTAACGCCACGCTCTTTCATCCATTTGATGACTTCCCATTGCAATAGGTGGCTGGCGCCGTAAACGACCTTTTCGCGAAGGCTCGCACCATCTTTATAGAGGCCTTTTTGGCCGATGTACATGCAGAAGGCGCCAGCAATAATCCGACCCTCGTATTCTGCAAAGAACAAGCTACCATGGCCTGATTTGGCGTAGTTTTGCCAGAATTTTTTGTAATAATCGTAGCTCCGCAAAGAGCTATCAAAGCGGCCTGCAGCAGTTTTAGCGAGTAGGCTGTACATTGTTTGCATGTTGGCCTCGCTTGCTTCTACAGGGCGAGTGGTGACGCCTTCACGCTCGGCGCGACGAAGCGCATTGCGGCCTTTTTGGTTGAAGCTTGCCATGATTTCATCGAGGTTTGGTGCGGTGTCGATAATGACCGTTGAAACATTTGGCTGTACGGCGCGTGCTGGGACAAGTCCAGTTTCCATGATTGCGTTTTTTGTATCTTCACTTTCGAGAATCTCAGGCTCGATTTTTACTACGAACACTCCTTTGGCGTGGGCGAAATCAGTCAGCTCATCAATAAGTGGAAGTAGCTCGGCTTCTGTAGTAATGCCTGGGCCCTTTGGGAGGTACCAAAACTTGCCGAGGAGTGGCACGTGCTTTTCGAGCGCAGTAACAGCGATATCGTTTACCATAAGGTATCGCGGCGTCCAGCTATTTTGGCGTTTTGCCTCGGCCATTTCAGTTGCTTGGAAGACGTTGCCGCCGTCTGGGTTGGCTGAGAGATGATCATCCCAGTTTTGTATCTCTTCGTTTGTCGCGTAGCGAATACTCATTGATACTATTGTACAGGAGATGCCTAGGGATATCGAAAAATTATTGACAATACGCCAGGAACAGTTTAGATTGTGCTATACGGCAGCAGCACTAACCCATGAGGGGAGCAAGATATGTCTAGGGCGAAAGACCCCGTCTACTGGACGGGTTCTAAGACCAGCGAGTACCGGGAGCACGTAATGCTCGTGAGCCCGGGCCCGACACTGTCCAAGCTCATTGCTGCACAGGGCAGCGGCGAATGCGTGGAGGTCGGTGCTCGCACGCTGGACAGCCCGAGCGAGAGTGGTTACTTCCTGGTGTTCGTCGCCAAGGTGACCAATCTCGCAGACGGCAAGACCGAAGTGACGGGCTACATCAACACCAACGGATGGGAGCGCCGCCTGGCGGTTCTTCGGTTCACCCGGATGTATGGTGGTGTGGGCTACATCACCATCTACTACCTCGACGAGTGGGGGACGGCTGCATGAGCCCTGACGTCGCGTCGCGCTTCTCTGGCAAGGAGGGCGCGACGCGACATACGTAACGCATGTTAAAACTACCCCTTGATGGGGTAGTTTTTTGTGTGGAGTTGACTTATACCTACGCTGCCTGTGAGCCAGAGAGGAAGTCGATTTCTTTGATGACGTCGAGGAGTGCTTGTGCCCGGCGAGTTTCGTCGGTGATCATCTTTGCTGCTTCGTGCGCTGGGCCGATGAGTGATTTATCGTCGGTAGAACGGATAAGCAAGAGGTATGTGTCGAACTTTTCTTCTGGAGGAAGGGTGAGCTTATCGACAAGTGGACGAAGCTCAGTAATGGCAGCTTGCTTTACACCATCGAGTTCACCGGCAACAGGAATCGCAACTGGCGAAGCAACAGGAGCTGGAGCGGCTGGCATGATAGGGTCTGGAGCAGGTGCTGCAACTGGTGGTTCCATTGGAGGAACAGGTGGCTGCATCTCGGCTACTGCTGGTGCTGCTTCGGCCTCGCTTGCATCTGCATTTACCCCTGCGAGCACTTTCGCAAGTTCTTGGTCGTCACTAATTGGTTGTGTTGATTGCGGTTGAATATCCATGCCCCACCTCTTGAATATTTAGTAGTTATGCTTACTTACACAATACTGTATCATAGTAAGAGAATATTTCGCAAGGGGAGTGGTGACGATGTTAGATGATGTAAATGTATTGAAACAGCGCGACCGATCGGGGGCGCTAGCAGTGGTAGCTGACATATACCGGCAGACTGCACTTGATGTAAATTTGGTTGATAGCGCGCACGATAATCGTGTCATTAATAATATTGTCGTAGCAGGCATGGGTGGCTCGGCGCTCGCTGCTGAAATGGCAAAAGTAATTTTACATAATAGCCTTACGGTGCCGTTTGAAATTGTGCGTGGCTACGAGTTGCCGAACTATGCACATGAAAACACACTCGTGATTGCAAGCAGCTTTTCGGGTAATACTGAAGAGACGGTTACATGTGTGGAAGAAGCAATCAAAAAATCTTGCCAGGTGGTTGCGATTACGAGCGGGGGCAAGCTAAAAGACCTTGCGACAGGCAGTCATGCAATGCTTGGGTTGATTCCCGCTGAATCTGAGGCGCGCTACGGAATGATCTATAATTTACGCATTTTGCTGCGCGTGCTTGTTGAATTTGGACTCGCCCCGAAGAGTATGTATGAAGATATGGCAAAGTGTGAAACATGGCTACACCAAGAGAGTGAGCTGTGGGATAAGGATGTACCGATTGAGCGTAATTACGCGAAGCAGCTTGCACTCCTTGCTGTTGGTAAAACGCCGGTATTTTACGCTGGGCCGCTAATGGCACCGGTGGCATATAAGTGGAAGATTAGCTGGAATGAAAACGCCAAGAATGTGTCCGTTTGGAATACGTTACCAGAGTTTAGCCATAATGAGTTTGCGGGCTGGACGAGTCATCCGGTTGAAAAGCCATTTGCCGTCTTTGATTTAGTGAGCGAGCTTGAAAACCCAAGAGTACTGAAGCGATTTGATATTAGCGATCGATTGCTCTCGGGTCGTCGACCAAAGGCGACGGTTGTACCGATTGCCGGTAAGACTGTGATGGAGCAGTTGCTGTGGGGGTGCATTTTGGGCGAGTTCGTGAGTGTGTATGTGGCGATTCTTAATAATGTTGACCCAACTGGGCTTGAGATTGTTGATAAGCTTAAAAAAGAACTTTCTTAATTGTAAGTTCTGAATTGCCACCATTCTTTTCAACAGACCGCCCGCGCGCCTTAAGATTTTTACGCTAAAAAATCTTAAGGGCTGCACTTCGCTTTTAGTCTGTTGAAAAGAAGCCGGCAATCCGAACTTGTATTTTCTAGTGATACTGGCGAAGAGATTCGATAGTATCTTTGCGGGCTGCTTTGAGGGCAGGGTAGAGGCCGAAGAAGAGGCCGACGGCAATCATCATGCCAAGGGCGATTGCGGCTGTTTGCCAACTGAATGCTGGCGTGAAATAGAGGAAGATGCTGACGATAAAGGCGGATAAATAGCCAAAGCCATAGCCGATGAGGCCGCCAAAGCCACTCATAATGAGCGATTCAATAAGGAACTGTGCGATGATTGCGCGTTGGCTGGCGCCAACGGCTTTACGGATGCCAATTTCGCGGGTTCGTTCGGCAACGCCGACGAGCATGATGTTCATGATGCCAATACCGCCGACGATGAGCGATATAGCGGCGATTGCGGTCATGACGCCAGTCATTGCCTGGAAGAGTTGGCCTGTAGGCTGGGTGATGGCTTTTCCGCTAGTAACGGAGAAATCTTCTTCGCCAAGATGTTGGGCGAGAAGTTTTGATTTCGCTTGCTTGGTAACGCTTGAAAGGTCGGATGATTTCTTGGTGAGCAGGTCAATTTGTTGAATTTGCGAGCGGCCTTGGTTGAAGTTTTTGCCTTGCTCGAAGCTTACGACCACTGCGTTATTGAGGTCGACGTTATTGAAATTAATTGGGGCGCTATCTTGGCGAAGCACACCAACGACGGTAAACTGCTGGCCACGCATGGTGAACGCTTCGCCAATTGGATGGTCGGTATCAAACAGTGAAATAGCGAGCTGAACACCAATCACTGCTGTACTATCATCGGTGGTGTCGTCGAGGAATTTACCGGAGAGCATCGTGATATTAGATACTTTGGCAAAATCTGGTGTTGTTGCGAGCACAACACTATTCGGGCCGGTTGCATGTTGTGCGTGAATGGTGCCTTCAATTGTCATGAGGGGGACGGCAGCTTCGACGTTTGGTAGCTTCGATAGGGCGGTCGTATCGGCATCGGTGAGTGTGCTCGTGCTGAATGACTGTTGGGTGACAGGATTTACCAACTGATTTGGGTCGTGAGATTTAAAGCCTGGGCGAACGACCGCAAGCTTGCCGTCGAATGCGGAGACTTGAGTATCGACCATTTTTCGTACGCCGTCGCTAATGGCGAGCGTGCACGTTACGCTCGCGATACCGATTGATATACCAAGCACCGTTAATAGGGTGCGGCCACGATTACTCCTTAATGAGTGGTAGGCGTTTTGGATGTGATCGGTGAGTAGTTGGATCATTTAGCTGCCTTTCGTGTCGTCTTTTTGCGTGGTGTTTTTGTTGCTTTTGGAGACTTTTCTTTGCGCTTTGTGTGCTGGCCAAGTGGTACCTTAACGGATTTTTTTGGCGCTGTAGGGTCGGGCATTGTGCTCGTGTCGCTTGCGATTTTGCCATCAAGCATATTGATGACGCGACTTGCGTAGCTCGTGAGGTTAGGGTTGTGTGTCACCATAATGATTGTGTTGCCTTGCTTATGGAGCTGGCTGAGTTCTTCCATGATCACGTGGCTTGAGCGACTGTCGAGGTTGCCGGTTGGTTCGTCGGCGAGAATAATACTCGGGTGGTTTACAAGCGCACGAGCAATGGCAACGCGCTGCATTTGGCCGCCACTTAGCTGCCATGGCATGTAATATTCTCGCTCTTGCAGGTGGAATGTTTTGAGAATTTCGCTGGCGCGCTCGAGCCGCTTGGTGTGTGGAATGCCGCTGTAGGTGAGCGGCAGGGCAACGTTATCAAGTACGTTGAGGCGATGGATAAGATTGAAGCTTTGGAACACGATGCCAATTTGGTTTGAGCGGACGCGGGCTTGTTGTTTGCCGGAAAGGCTTGCGACAGATTTACCGTCGAGATCGTAATCGCCTTCATTGGCCCGATCTAGTAGGCCGATTACATTGAGGAGTGTGGTTTTGCCACAGCCAGAAGGGCCCATTACGGCAATAAATTCACCCTTTTCAATGGTGAGTGTTACCTCGTCGAGCGCTTTATGAGCGGTATCACCAAAGCCGTAGCGTTTGGTGAGGTTGGTGAGTTGTATAACCGGTGTGGATGTGGTGGCCTTCGGCATCTCCATCTATTATAGGCACTCTGAGCTCGTGAAAGCAACAGATGCGATGTGTATAAAATACAACTTTACCATAAAAAGCACAAGGGGGATGGTCTGTTATAATTATTAGCGCTACGGAGAGGTGCAAGAGTGGTTGAATTGGCACGCCTGGAACGCGTGTGTGCTGCAAAGTACCCAGGGTTCGAATCCCTGTCTCTCCGCCAGAAAAATACACTGAGCCATTCGGTTCAGTGTATTTTTTATG
>Ga0164242_10005964_pt1 | contig 13470 bp, 13 predicted proteins | sample OricomgcompostMG_FD_108783 | JGI IMG/M metagenome (GOLD analysis project Ga0164242, IMG submission 108783) | Miracle-Growth compost microbial communities from Emeryville, California, USA - Original compost - Miracle growth compost (MG) ...
CGGCACCGCCGGCTGAGCTCGCCGGCCGTCAGTCGGTGCGGCGGCCCGGAGCGACGCAGTGTGTCCAGGACGTCCAGTGAGCCCTGGTCCAGGCCGTGGCCGGCGAGAGTCTCGGCATGCGCCTCCTGGAGCCTGTCGGACAGGCGCCGGAGCGGCAGGACGATGCGGGTCGTCGCGACGTCGAGCGACGGAAGCTCGCGCGCCCAGTCGGCGATGACCTGGTCGACCTCGTCCCCTCGCCCCTCTCGGATCACGTCAATATTTTAGCACTAAAACGTATCCGTCAGCCACAACGCCGCGCCCTCAGCCGCCGACGTACGCCGCCAGGTGCTCGCCCGTCAGCGTCGAACGCTTCTCGACCAACTGCGCGGGCGTGCCTTCGAAGACGATCCGGCCGCCGTCGTGGCCGGCGCCCGGCCCGAGGTCGATGATCCAGTCGGCGTGGGCCATCACGGCCTGATGGTGCTCGATCACGACGACCGACCTCCCGGCCTCGACGAGCCGGTCCAGCAGCCCGAGGAGGTTGTCGACGTCGGCGAGGTGGAGTCCGGAGGTGGGCTCGTCGAGCACGTAGATCCCACCCTCCTCCCCCAGGTGCATGGCGAGCCGGAGCCGCTGCCGCTCGCCGCCGGAGAGCGTGTTGAGCGGCTGTCCGAGCGTGAGATAGCCGAGCCCGACGTCCTCCAGGCGCGCCAGGATCGTGGCCGCCGCCGGTGTCTTCGCCTCGCCCTCGGCGAAGAACGCGTGCGCCTCGGTGACCGGCAGGTCGAGCACCTCGGCGATGTTGAGCCCGCCGAGGCGCATCTCCAGCACCGCTGCCTGGAAGCGCTTGCCACCGCACTCCTCGCACGGCGTCGCGACGGTCTCCATGAAGCCGAGCTCGGTGTAGATCATGCCGTTGCCCTTGCAGGCCGGGCACGCGCCCTCGGAGTTGGCGGAGAAGAGCGCCGGCTTGACGCCGTTGGCCTTCGCGAAGGCCTTCCGGATGGGTTCGAGCACGCCGGTGTAGGTGGCCGGGTTGCTGCGCCGCGAGCCCTTGATGGCGCCCTGGTCGATGACCACGACGCCCTCCCGGCCCACGAGCGAGCCATGGACGAGCGAGCTCTTGCCCGAGCCGGCGACACCGGTCACGACGCAGAGCACCCCGAGCGGGACGTCGACGTCGACGTCCCGCAGGTTGTGGGCGTCGGCGCCGCGGATCTCGAGCGACCCCGACGGCGTACGCACCGCGTCCTTGAGAGCGGCGCGGTGGTCGAGGTGGCGACCGGTGAGCGTGTCACTCCCCCGCAGCTCGTCATAGGTCCCCTCGAAGCAGATCGTGCCGCCGCCCGATCCGGCTCCGGGGCCGAGGTCGACGACGTGGTCGGCGATCGCGATGGTCTCCGGCTTGTGCTCGACGACCAGGACGGTGTTGCCGGCATCGCGCAGGTCGAGCAGCAGCTGGTTCATCTTGGCGATGTCGTGCGGGTGGAGCCCGATCGTCGGCTCGTCGAAGACGTAGGTCACGTCGGTGAGGGCGGACCCGAGGTGGCGGACCATCTTCGTGCGCTGGGCCTCGCCGCCCGACAGCGTGCCCGAGGGGCGATCCAGGGAGAGGTAGCCCAGGCCGATCTGGACGAGCGCGTCGCACAGGTGGAGCAGTGACCGCACCAGCGGCGCTACGCCGGGGTCGTCGACGGTGCGGAGCCAGTCGGCCAGGTCGCTGACCTGCAGGGCGCAGACGTCGGCGATCGATCTCCCCCGGATCTTCGAGGACCGGGCCGACTCGTTGAGCCGGGTGCCGTCGCACGACGGGCAGGTCTTGAAGACCGCCGCCCGCTCGACGAAGGCCCGGATGTGGGGCTGCAGCGACTCGACGTCCTTGCTGAACATCGACTTGCGCAGCTTGGGGATCAGCCCGTCGTAGGTGACGTTGATCCCCTTGGCCTTGATCTTCGTCGTCTGCTTCTCGAGCAGGTCGTGACGCTCACGCTCGGAGTAGTCCTTGATCGGCTTGTCCGGGTCGAACATCCCGGACTCGAGGAAGGTCGCCACCAGCCACCCGTCGGCGGTGTAGCCCGGCACAAGGATGGCGCCCTCGCGCAGCGAGCGCGACTCGTCGATGATCACCGACAGGTCGAGGTCGGAGACCGTGCCGCGGCCCTCGCACTCGGCGCACATCCCGCCGAGGTAGACGGCGTCCTTCACGATCTTCTTCTCGCCCTTCGGGCCCGTCATCACACCCGACGCCTTCGTCGTGGGCACATTGAAGGAGAAGGCCGTCGGACCGCCGATGTAGGGCTCCCCCAGACGGGAGAAGAGCGAGCGGAGCATCGCGTTGGCGTCGGTCACCGTGCCGAGCGTCGAGCGCGGGTTCGCGCCGAGCCGCTCCTGGTCGACGAGGATCGCGGTCGTCAGGCCCTCGAGCTCGTCGACGTCGGGGCGCGGGAGGTTGGGCATGAAGCCCTGGACGAACGTCGAGTAGGTCTCGTCGATGAGGCGCCGCGACTCGGCGGCGATCGTGCCGAAGACCAGCGAGCTCTTGCCGGAGCCTGAGACGCCGGTGAACACCGTCAGCCGGCGCTTCGGGATGTCGGCGTCGACGTCCTTGAGGTTGTTCTCCCGAGCACCCCGCACGCGGATGAGGTCGTGGGCGTCGGCCGGGTGTCCAGCGGGCATGGGCAGGAGCCTAACCGGGCCGTCGGGCCCAGGAGCGAAGCACACGTCCGGCTCCCGTCAGGACCAGGAGGCCGGCGGCTGGTCGATGCGGATCAGGTTGCCGGACGGGTCGCGCAGCGCGAAGTCGCGGGTGCCCCACGGCTGCTCGGTCGGCTCGGAGACGATCTCGGCGCCCGCCGCCGAGACCTGCTTGAAGGTCGCATCGAGGTCGTCGGTGGTGAAGTGGACCGCGTTGAAGGCGCCCTTGGCGAGCAGCGCCGCGACGGTCTCGCCGTCCTCCGGGCTGCCGTTGACGTAGTTCGAGAGGACGATGGCGAGGCCGGGCTGGGTCGCCGAGCCGACGGTGATCCAGCGGTAGCCGCCGTTGGCGACGTCGTTGCGCATCTCGAGGCCGAGGGTGTCGCGGTAGAAGGCGAGCGCCTGGTCGGGGTCGGTGACCTGGACGAAGCAAGTGGAGAGGTTGAGTTCCATGGCCCTGACGCTAGGGCGTCGCGACCGCGGATGCTTCTCCGATCCTGCTCGACCGCTGCGGGTGTCGCGCCGGACGCGTCAGCTGCTTGGCGACGCAGTTGGGCACGCCCACGAGCGCCCCGTGGTGACGCGCCCTGTACGCCGTCGGCGTCTCCCCCACCAGTTCGGTGAAGCGCGCGCTGAACGAGCCGAGCGAGGTGCACCCGACCGCCATGCAGACCTCCGTCACCGACCGGTCGCCGCGGCGCAGCAGCTCCTTGGCGCGCTCGATCCGCCGGGTCATCAGGTAGGTGTAGGGCGTCTCGCCGTACGCCGCCCGGAACTGTCGCGAGAAGTGCGCGGTCGACATCAGCGCCTCCCGCGCGAGCGTGGCCAGCGAGAGTGGCCGGGCGTAGTCGCGGTCCATCAGGTCACGGACGCGTCTGAGCCGGGCGAGGTCGTCCAGCCGCTGCTCGATGCCGGTCGTGCTCACACCGCAGATCGTGCCACGACCGGCGCCGGCTCGAACCTACGCCGCCACAGCACCCCCTCCCCGACGCTGCGCAGGGTGACGGTCAACGCGCCGTCGCGATCGATCTCGACCTGGCCGATGAACTGGTTGCCGGAGGCCGGCGACATCGGCGTCGGCATCTGCGGGTTGCCCTGGGCGTAGACGACCTGCGGCCCGAAGGTGGGATCGGGCGTCTTGGCCTCGAAGGTGCCGGCCGCGATCGGACCGGAGATGAACTCCCAGAACGGGTCGAAGTCGGCGTACGTCGCGCGCGCAGGGTCGTAGTGGTGCGCTGCGGTGTAGTGGACGTCGGCGGTCAGCCAGACCACGTTGCGCACCCCGCGCTGCTTGAACGCGGTGAGGATCCGCGCGATCTCCTGCTCGCGGCCGAGCGGCGCCCCGGCGAGGTCGTTCGCGACGGAGTCGCGGTCCTCCGGGTGGCTGGTGGCCACCGAGACCGGCATGTCGGCGGCGATGACCTTCCAGGTGGCCCGCGACCGGCTGACGGCGTCCACGAGCCAGTCGGCCTGCGCGCGACCAAGGATCCCCTGCCCCGCGAGCTCGCGGTCGTAGCCGTTCGGGCCGCGGTAGCTCCGCATGTCGAGGCAGAAGACGTCGAGGTGGGGCCCGCGGGCCACCCGGCGGTAGATCCGGCCGCTCGCGAACCCGTCCGCTCCCGCGCGCAGCAGGTGGGCCGGCGCCACCGGCTGATACTCCTGCCACGCCCGTCGTCCCCGCAGCGCGAGCACGTCGCAGCGGCGCTCGACGGTGTAGCGGTCGTCGTCGAGGACCTCGCCGGGATACCAGTTGTTGAGCGTCTCGTGGTCGTCCCACATCGCCACGACGGGTACGTCGGCGTAGAGCTGTCGCACGTTGTGGTCCTCGAGTACGTAGCGGTGGCGGCCGCGGAAGTCCTCGAGGGTCTGGGCGACCTTGGTGACCGCCTCGGTGAGGTCGTTGCGCCACGGCGTCGCGTCCAGGCCCAGGCCGTCGGTGACGGTCTCGTCCATCGGCTCGTCGGCGTAGATGTTGTCGCCGCAGTGCAGGAAGAAGTCGGGCCGCAGCTCGTGGACGGCGCGGTAGCCGGTCAGCCCGCCCAGGTCCGGGTTGATCCCCCAGCCCTGGCCGCAGGTGTCGCCCGACCAGACGAACGACGTCGCGGCCGGATGCACCGGCGCGGTCCGGAAGCGCGCCGTGCCCACCTGCCCCGGCTGACCGTCGGGGCGCGCGAACCACATCCGGGCGGCGTACTCCCGGCCGGGGGCGAGCCCGCGCAGCACGACCCGCGCGGTGTGATCGGTGCGGGCGCCCGCCCACGGGCCACGCACCGACCGCACGCGCCGGCCGTTGCTCGTCAGGCTCACCATGAGGCGGCCCTCCCCTGTGCTCCGGGCCCACAGGACGGCGCTGTCGGTCGTCACGTCGCCGGTGCGCACGCCGTGGGAGAGCCCCACGCGGTCGCGCACGAGCGCCGGTGCGCCCCGCGGGAACTGCGAGACCAGGAGCCCCGGCGCCGCCCCGAGGACGACGCCCGAGGCGAGGACCGTACGCCGCCCGAGCCGCATCATGGCACCAGCGCAGCGTGACCGTCTGACCGTTGCGGATGCGCCCGGTCACGAGTCGCCCAACAGCGCACGACCGCTCTTTGTCCTACCCGGTCACCACCCGTCCGTCACAATGGGGCGATGCTCCACCGTCATCCGTTCCTGAGCCTGCTGACCGGCGCCTACCTGGTGTTCGTCGGTTGGCTGACGCTGACACCCCAGCCGATCGGTCCCGATCAGCAGGAGCTCATCTACCGCCTCCTCGACGCGCTCCACCGCCGCGGCTACGCGGAGTCCCTCGACTACAGCCGGCTGGAGTTCCTCGCCAACATCGGCCTGTTCGTGCCGATCGGGATGTTCCTGCTGCTGCTCTTCGGAGCGGGCGGGTGGTGGGTCGCCGCCATCGGATCGTTCGCGATGACGGCCTTCATCGAGAAGGCGCAGCAGTACATCCCGGGGCGGGTCTCCGACGAGCGCGACCTCGTGGCCAACACCGCCGGTGCCCTCATCGGCATCGTCGTGGCTCTGGTGCTGACGATGCCCGCGACGCTGCGGCGACGCCGTCAGCGGCGCGCCCGCAGGCTCGCGGCCGGCAGCTACTGACCGCCCCGCTCACGCCCGGTGCGGCGTGATGTTCGTCGCTTTGGCGGCGTGACCGGAATGACGGCGTACGCCGGCGTCGTTGCGGTCGCTTGCGGACGATCTCCGCACATCTCCGACCGTCAGTGAAGGAACCTGCCCCATGGCCCCGCAGTCCTCCGGCCCCGAGCACACCCCGCTCATCGAGGCCCCGAAGTCCAAGCTCCCCGCGATCATCGGCGGGCTCGTCGCGCTCGTCGTCGTGGTCGGCCTCGTCGTCTTCTTCACCACGCGTGGCGGCGACGACACCGCCGCCGACGGCACCAAGCTCACCAAGGTGACCGTGGGGATCGTCGACTCCGGCGACGCCTACTGGAAGACCTACCAGGAGGAGGCGCGCAAGCAGGGGATCGAGATCGTCTACAAGAAATTCTCCGACTACGACCAGCCCAACCCGGCGCTGAGCCAGGGCGAGGTCGACGTCAACGAGTTCCAGCACATCATCTTCCTCGCGGCCTACAACGTGAAGAACCACGACGACCTGGTGCCGCTCGGCTCGACCGCGACCTACCCGCTGGGGCTCTACTCCACGAAGTACACGTCCGTCGATGACATCAAGGACGGCGAGACGGTCGTCGTGCCCGACGACGACACCAACCAGGCCCGCGCGCTCGTGCTGCTGCAGTCGAAGGGCCTGATCAAGCTCAAGGACGGCGGTACGCCGTTCTCCACGATCGCCGACGTCGACGAGTCCGCCTCGCGGGTGAAGGTGAAGGCGCTCAAGGCCGACCTGACGCCGACCTCGCTGCAGGACGTCGCGGCCGCGATCATCAACAACGACTTCGTCGAGGACGCAGGGCTGAAGTTCTCCGACGCGATCGCCACCGACGACCCGAGTGACCCCAAGGCGCTCCCCTACGTCAACATCTTCGCGGTCCGCGCCGAGGACAAGGACAACCCGACCTACCAGAAGCTGGTCGAGATCTATCAGGACAGCAAGGCCGTCCAGGCCGGCGCCGACGAGGCCTCGGGCCACACCGCCCAGTTCGTGAAGATCCCGCAGGCCGAGCTCCAGAAGTCGCTCGAGCAGACGGAGAAGCAGGTCGAGGCCGCCCAGTGACGACCACCGCCACGGACGCGGGTGATCCCGCGCAGCCGCTGCTGCGGCTGCGCGGGGTCACCAAGACCTATCCCGGCCGGCGCGGGGCCGCGGTGACCGCGGTCGACGGCGTCGACCTCGACGTCGCCGCCGGCGGGATCCAGGCGATCGTCGGCTACTCCGGCGCCGGCAAGTCGACGCTGGTCCGGCTGGTCAACGCGCTCGAGCCGGCGACCTCGGGCTCGATCGTGGTCGACGGCGTCGAGGTGGTCGGCCTCCCCGAGCGTCGGCTGCGCCAGGTCCGGCTCGGGATCGGCATGATCTTCCAGCAGTTCAACCTCTTCGAGTCGCGCACCGTCTGGGGCAACCTCGCCTATCCGCTCCAGGTCGCCGGCGTCGGCAAAGCCGAGCAGCAGCGGCGGATCTCCGAGCTGCTCCACTTCGTCGGCCTCCCCGACAAGGCCCACGCCCACCCGCGCCACCTCTCCGGCGGCCAGAAGCAGCGCGTCGGCATCGCCCGCGCCCTGGCCACCAGCCCCAAGCTCCTCCTCGCCGACGAGGCCACGAGCGCGCTCGACCCGGACACCACCCAGGAGGTGCTCGAGCTCCTGAAGCGCGTCAACGCCGAGCTCGGCACCACCATCGTCGCGATCACCCACGAGATGGACGTGGTGCGGACGATCGCCGACAACGTCGCGGTCATGGAGAAGGGTCGGGTCGTCGAGTCCGGCCCGGTGTACGACGTCTTCTCGGCCCCCCGCCAGCCGGTGACGCGCCGCTTCGTGCGGACCGTCGTCGACGACGAGCCCGATGCGGCCGCGCTCGCCGCCCTGCGCGAGCGCCACCCCGGGCGCTTGGTGAAGCTGGAGCTGCGGGAGGACGGCCCCCGGCAGGCCGACGTCTTCGGCGTGCTGAGCCGGCGCCAGGTCCCGTTCGCGCTCGTCTACGGCGGGATCGAGGAGGTCCGCGGGGCGACCTTCGGCAACCTGACGCTCGCCCTCGACGGGCCGAGCGCGGAGGTCGACGCCGCCCTCGCCGAGCTGCGCGACGTCGTACCTCTGAAGGAGTTGGCATGACGACGCCGTCCGTGCTCGAGACCCGGCTCGGAGAGCTGTGGCCCGACATCTGGCACGCCACCGGCGAGACGCTGGTCATGGTGGCCTGGACGATGGTCCTCGGAGGTGCGCTCGGGCTGCTGCTGGGCCTCGCGCTCTATCTGACGCGCAGCCGTGGTCTCTTCGCCAACCGCGTCGTGTCCGCGGTGCTCAACCTGCTGGTGAACTTCTTCCGCCCGATCCCGTTCATCATCTTCATCGCCGCGGTGCAGCCGCTGGCGCGCGAGGTCGTGGGCATCGGGATCGGCATGCGCGCGGCGATCTTCGCGCTCATCCTCGCGGCGATGTTCGGCATCGCGCGGATCGTGGAGCAGAGCCTCGTCAACGTCCCGCCCGGCGTGATCGAGGCCGCCCGGGCGATGGGCGCCTCGCGCCTGCGGATCGCGCTCACCGTGCTCGTACCCGAGGCGCTCGCGCCGATGATCCTCGGCTACACGTTCGCGTTCGTGGCGGTGATCGACATGACCGCGGTCGCCGGTCTCATCGCGGCCGGCGGCATCGGCAACTTCGCCCAGGTCTACGGCTACCGGCAGTACGACACCGCGGTGACCTGGGTCTGTGTGCTCATCCTCGTGGCGATGGTGCAGATCGTGCAGGTCGTCGGCAACCTCCTTGCCAACCGCATCCTGCGGCGCTGAGGGGCGCTGGGCCCCGGACCGACACCCGGCCGGGGTCAGCGCCAGCCGAGCTCGGGGGCGACGTGGGTCAGGATGGCCTCGATGACGTGGGCGTTGTAGTCGACGCCGAGCTGGTTGGGAACGGTCAGCAGCAGCGTGTCGGCCGCGGCGATCGCCTCGTCCTCGGCGAGCTGCTTGACCAGGCGGTCCGGCTCGGCGGCGTACGACCGGCCGAAGACCGCGCGGGTCTTGGCGTCGATGTTGCCGAACTGGTCCTCGCGGTCGCCCTCGAGGCCGAAGTACATCCGGTCCTGCTCGTTGACGAGCGCGAAGATGCTGCGGCTGACCGAGACGCGCGGCTCGCGGGTGTGGCCGGCCGCCTTCCACGCTTCGCGGTAGACCTCGATCTGCTTGCGCTGCTGGACGTGCAGCGGCTCACCGCTCTCGTCGTCCTTGAGGGTCGAGCTCTGGAGGTTCATGCCGAGCCGGGCGGCCCACTCGGCGGTGCCGTTGGAGCCGGAGCCCCACCAGATCCGGTCGCGCAGGGTCGGCGAGTAGGGCTCGATCCGCAGCCGCCCCGGCGGGTTGGGGAACATCGGCCGCGGGTTCGGCTCGGCGAACTGCGCGCCCTCGATCACCTGGAGGAAGACCTCGGTGTGACCGCGCGCCATGTCGGCGTCGGACTGCCCCTCGGGTGGCTCGTAGCCGAAGTACTTGTAGCCCTCGACCACCTGCTCGGGTGACCCGCGGCTGATGCCGAGCTGGAGCCGCTCCCCCGCGATGAGGTCGGCCGCGCCGGCGTCCTCCGCCATGTAGAGCGGGTTCTCGTAGCGCATGTCGATGACGCCGGTCCCGATCTCGATCGTGGACGTCTTCGCGCCGACGGCGGCCAGCAGCGGGAACGGCGAGGCGAGCTGCCGGGCGAAGTGGTGCACCCGGAAGTAGGCACCGTCGGCGCCGAGCTCCTCGGCGGCGACGGCGAGGTCGATGGACTGGAGCAGCGTGTCGGCGGCCGACCGCGTCTCCGACTGCGGTGACGGCGTCCAGTGTCCGAACGACAGGAACCCGATCTTCTTGGTCACGGTTGGTTCAACGCTCAACTTCCTGTGGCATTCCCGCGCTGGTCCGCGCGCCACATGAGCGCCCCGGGGGCGCTCGTGGACTACCCGGTGGAGCGCGCCCGGCACAATGCCGGGCATGACGAGTCCGACCTTCACGAGTGTGTCACTCCCCCACGGCAGCCCGCAGGTCCACGAGACGGCGTACGTCGCCTCCGGCGCCGCACTGGTCGGAGCGGTCACGCTCCACCCGGGCTCGAGTGTGTGGTTCAACGCCGTGCTGCGCGCTGACAGCGAGCCTGTCGTGCTCGGCGAGGGCTCCAACCTCCAGGACCTCGTGGCGTGCCACGCGGACCCGGGGTATCCGCTGACGGTCGGGAGCGGCGTCTCCGTCGGCCACAGCGCGGTGCTGCACGGCTGCACGATCGAGGACGACGTCCTCGTCGGCATGCACGCCACGGTGATGAACGGCGCCGTCGTCGGCGCGGGCTCGATCATCGCCGCCGGTGCACTGGTCACCGAGGGCATGGTCGTCCCACCGCGCTCGCTGGTCGCGGGTGTCCCGGGCAAGGTCCGCCGCACGCTCGGCGACGACGAGCTCGCCGCGATCCGGCTCAACGCCGAGCACTACCGCCAGTTGGCGGCGACGTACGCCGCGCTCTGACCCGCGGCTCAGCCGGCCAGGCGTGCGGGGCGGCTGACCTCGTACTCCAGGATCGGCACGACCTCGCCGCGATACTCCTCGTAGCCGGTCTGGCCCTTCTCGGTCAGGCCTGCCGAGGTGAGCATCCGGCGCGCACGGACGTTGGTCTCAGGCGTCGCCGCCCGGATCAGCTCCAGCCCGAGGACGGAGAAGCCGTAGGTGAGCGCGAGGGCGGCGGCGCGGCGCCCGAGCCCCTGGCCCCACCGTCGGCTGGGTCCCACGGCGATGCCGAGCTCGCGGCATTGATCGGCGTCGCCGTGCAGGTCGACGTAGCCGACGACCCGTCCGTCCGACTCGACCGCGAGCCGGTCGAGCCCCGACGGCGGACCGGCGATGAGCCGGTCCCAGTGCTGGCGCGCCTCGTCACGGTCGCGGAGCGGCCAGCCGTTGGCGAGTCTGAACTCCTCGTCGTCGCCCCAGGCCGCGAACACCGGGGCGTCACCCGGCTCGAGGGGTCGCAGGCGCATCGTTCCTCGTGGCTCCGGCGCTGCACTCACCGCGGCAGTCTCGCAGACCACCGGACACGCGCCCAGGGGTCGCCGGAGTGGCGGTCGTCACGTCCGGGACCCCGCTGGATCCGTCATTTGAGGTACGCCACGGGCGTGGTGTCCCGAAACTGTCGGTGACGGCTCCTAGCGTGTAGATCGGAAGAACCACCCAGGGGAGCACGACCATGTGGGACACCGTCGAGACGCACAGCAGCCATCTGACCCACGACCTTCCATGCCCGTGGTGCGGCCACGCCGGCCACCTCTACCTCCCGTGCGACCGCGACTGCGGCTGTCAGCACCACGTGATGCCCGGTGCTGCCGAGCCGCTCGTGGCGGTCTGAGACGACCGCCACGACCGGTGGTGTCGCTCAGTAGGTCAGCTGCACCTTGATCGCGGTGCGCTCGTCCATCGCCCGGTAGCCCTCCGCGACCTGCTCCACAGGCAGGCTCTTGTCGAAGACGAGCCCCGGGTTGATCGCCCCGTCCTGGACCAGCGCGAGCAGCTCGGGCAGGTAGCCCCGCACCGGCGCCATCCCGCCCTTGAGGCCGACGTTGGTGTCGAAGAGGGCCCGGATCGGCACCTCGACGCCGTGGGGTACGCCGACGAAGCCGACCGTCGCGCCGGCGCGCGCGACCGCGATCGCCGTCCGCATGGCCTGGTCGGTGCCGACGCACTCGAGGACGTAGTCGGCGCCCACTCCCCCGGTGAGCTCCGCGATCGCGGCCTCGCCCTCCGCTCCCCGGGTGGCCACGACGTCGGTCGCGCCGAACTTCCGCGCGAGCTCCTGGCGGCTCTCGTGGCGCGACATCGCCACGACCCGCTCGGCACCGAGCGTGGCCGCGGCCAGGACGCCACACAGGCCGACGGCGCCGTCGCCGACGACGACGGCCGTGCCGCCCTTGCCGCTCGTGCCGACGCCGGACATCTTGGCGGCGTGCCACCCGGTCGCCATGACGTCGGTGAGCGCGAGGAGGTCGGGCAGCACCTCGGCGGGCGGCGCGTCGTCGAGCCTGACGAGGCTGCCGTCGGCGAAGTTGACGCGGGCGTACTCCGCCTGGCCGCTCACCGTCATGCCGCGGTTGACGCAGGCCGACTGGTAGCCCGCCCGACAGGCCGGGCACGTGTTGTCGCAGTGGTCGAACGGCACGATCACGTGGTCGCCCGGCTTGAACGCCGTGACCTCCGACCCGACCTCCGCGACCACGCCGAGGCACTCGTGGCCGATCGTGCGGGGCTCCTCGATCGCGCCGTTGTCGCCGCGGTAGCTCCACAGGTCCGAGCCGCAGATGCAGGAGGCGATGACCTTGACGATCGCGTCGGTCGGCTTGGTGATCACCGGGTCGGCGACCTCGGTGAACCGGATGTCCTTCAGTCCGTGGATCGTCGTTGCGCGCATGGAGCCATCCTGCCAGCGGGCTACGCTGCGACCCGGCGCACCCCTGGCCGGATCGCGACACGCCGGAGCCGCCCGAGGTCTCCTGATGTTGTTCTATCTCATATGTGAGTTACGGTGGTGAGCCATGAGCGACGGATACAAGGGCCGGATCGGGAATCTCGTCCGCGACGCCCGCAAGCACCGCGGTCTCACCCAGGCCCAGCTGGCCGAGCGTCTCGGCACGAGCCAGAGCGCGATCAACCGGATCGAGAAGGGCCAGCAGAACCTCTCCCTCGAGATGATCGCCCGCATCGGCGCGGCGGTCGACTCCTCGATCGTCGACATCGGCGCGGGCCCGACTCACCTGCGGGTGACGGGGCCGACCACCCTCTCCGGTGAGATCGACGTCAAGACCTCCAAGAACGCCGGCGTCGCGCTGCTCTGCGCGTCCCTGCTCAACCGCGGCCGCACCACCCTGCGCAAGGTCGCGCGGATCGAGGAGGTCAACCGCCTCCTCGAGGTCCTCAACTCCCTCGGCGTCCAGACCCGCTGGCTCAACGACGACAACGACCTCGAGATCATCCCGCCCAAGCAGCTCCGACTCGACAACGTCGACGAGGCGGCCGCGCGGCGTACGCGCTCGGTCATCATGTTCCTCGGCCCGCTCCTCCACCGCTCGGAGAACTTCGAGCTCCCCTACGCCGGCGGCTGCCAGCTCGGCACTCGGACCGTCGAGCCCCACATGTCGGCGCTCCGCCCGTTCGGGCTCGAGGTCAAGGCGACCGACGGCAGCTACCACGCGCGGGTCGACCGGAAGGTCGAGCCTGGACGGCCGATCGTGCTCACCGAGCGAGGCGACACCGTCACGGAGAACGCCCTCATGGCCGCCGCGCTCCACCCGGGCACGACGGTGATCCGCAATGCCTCGTCCAACTACATGGTCCAGGACCTCTGCTTCTACCTGCAGAAGCTCGGCGTCGATGTCGAGGGCATCGGCACCACGACGCTGACGGTCACCGGCCGCGAGGCGATCGACGTCGACGTCGACTACGCGCCCGCCGAGGACCCGATCGAGGCGATGTCGCTGCTGGCCGCCGCGATCGTCACCGACTCCGAGATCACCATCCGCCGGGTGCCGATCGAGTTCCTCGAGATCGAGCTGGCCACGCTCGAGGAGATGGGCTTCAACTACACCCGCTCGGAGGAGTACTTCGCCCGCAACGGCAAGACCCGACTCGTCGACATCACGACGCACCACTCCGTGCTGCA
>Ga0164242_10005965_pt1 | contig 13470 bp, 13 predicted proteins | sample OricomgcompostMG_FD_108783 | JGI IMG/M metagenome (GOLD analysis project Ga0164242, IMG submission 108783) | Miracle-Growth compost microbial communities from Emeryville, California, USA - Original compost - Miracle growth compost (MG) ...
CTCACCGCCAGCCGGGTGGCGAGGGCGGGAACGCTCAGCGGCGCTCCCGGCTTCAGCTCGCCGGTGAAGATCATGTCGATCAGGCGGGCGTAGACGGTCTCTCCCAGCAGCTCCGCGCCGGTGCTCGTCATGGATGGATGCTCCTCAGGGGGAGGGGGTGGTCGCCCGGCACGCGCCGAGCGACCACCCCCTCATCGATCAGCCGGCGTGGGCCGGCCGGGTCTGTCAGCGGATGATGCGGGAGATCACCTGCGCCGGCCAGCGTAGTTGGCCGACACGCGCTGCTGGAGGTAGTCCGCGGCCGTGATCGGCGCGTAGGACCCGCCGGGCGTCTCGATCAGCACGTCACGGTTGGCCTGGGCGAAGAACGGGATCGAGTAGCGCGCCCCGGCGTACTCGCCCTCACCCGGCACGCGGACCCGGTGGAAGGTGGAGAGCAGCTGGTCGTCGCTCCACCGCATCAGCATGTCGCCGATGTTGCACGTGATCGCGTCGTCCGTCGGGGTCACCGGCGTCCACTCCGGGGCGTCGAAGTCGCGGCCGGGGCACACCTGGAGGCCACCCTGCCCCTCGCGCTGGAACAGCAGGGTCAGGCAGTCGAAGTCGGTGTGCGCGCCCGCCCGCCAGACGCCGGGCGCGCCGCGGAGCTCCTCGGGGAGCGCGTAGTAGTGCACGAGCCGGAGCGTGGACTGGTAGTCGTCGCTGCTCGGGTCGTGTGCGCGGGTGAAGAAGTCCCGGTCGAACCCGAGCCGGTCGGCGAAGCAGGACAGGACCGACATGGCCAGCGCCCAGCAGCGGCTCTCGAAGTCGAGCATGAATGAGCGGAAGCCGGCCAGCTCCTCCTCGGTCGGCCACAGCTGCGCCATGTGGGGCCGGGTGATCTGGTAGGACTCCTTCTGGTCGGGCACGCCCACCGAGGGCCGCACCTGGCTGGAGTACTCCCACCCGACGTTGTCCTGTCGCCGCAGGCTCAGGCGCTCCTTCACCTCGCGGGGGAGGTCGAAGAAGCGCGCCGACCAGGCGAAGGCCTCGTCGACCATCTCCTGGGGGATGTCGTGGTCGACGAGCTGGAAGAAGCCGACCTCGGTCGCTGCTCGCCAGAGCTCCTCGGTGATCTCCTCGCGGCGTCGCTCGAAGTCGGTCAGGCTGATGCGGGGGATGCTCCCTCCGCTGCGCTCCACTCCGAGCTCGCCCATCCGGGCTTCCTTGTTGAGCTCGGTGAGGTCGTACGCCTGGGTCATCTCGGTTCCTTTCGTGTGCCCACCGCGGGCGGTGGGCTCGTCGCCCCGGGACGCTGATCGCCTGGGCGAGGGCTGGGGGTGCAGGCCGTCGGCCGGCGGGTCAGCCGGCGTCGGCCGCGAGGACGCGGGCGGCCTCGCGCCCGGCCGTGGTGGGGGCGGCGCCGGTGGCGAGGCCGCTCTTGAGCCCGGCGACCTTGGCCGCGATGTTGTCCGCGACGGTGATCGGCGGGTAGCCGGGGTCCCCCTCGGCGATGGTCCCCGGGAGCGGCGTGATCACCGCGTCGTAGTTGCCGTCGAAGAAGTACGCCGCCGAGCGCCGTCGGACGATGCGCCCGTCGACCACGGGCGGGTTGACCCGGTGCAGGGTCGACCTCCACCGGTCGTTCGTCCAGCGGGCCATCGCGTCGCCGAGGTTGAGGAGGAACGCGCCCTCGGCGGGCATCACGTCGTGCCAGGTCTCCCGCCCGGAGCCGTCGTCGCCCAGGACCTGCAGGCCGGCCACCCGGTCGGCCCACAGGACCGTCAGGATCCCGAAGTCGGTGTGGGCTCCCATCCCCATCAGCTCGCCGGCGAGCTCGACCTCGCCGTCGGGGAGTGCGTAGTTGTTCATCTTCAGCGCGTCGATCGAGTGGTCGACGAGCGGGGCGAAGTGGTCGGCGGCGAGGCCGAGCGCCTCGGAGCAGGCGCGAAGCAGGGTCCGCGACAGCGTCGTCATCGCCGCGAAGTAGGGCTCGACGAGGGGCCGGAAGTCGGGCGCGGCGTCGGGCCAGGTGTTCGATGCGTAGGACGACGCCGGGAGGTCGAGACCGGCGTACCAGTCGGCTTCGGCGCCGACGACGTACGCCTCGTAGAAGTCGTTCATCCGGCTCGCCGGCGCGACGCCGAGACTGTTCGAGAGGGACTCCGACCGGGGCGGCGCGTAGCCGCGGTTGGCGCTGGGCTCGCGCCGGTAGGCCTTCTTCGTCTCCAGGTCGAGCCCGAAGAAGGAGTCGAGGGCGTTGGCGAGGTCCTCGACCAGGCCCGGCTCGACCCCGTGGCCGACGATCTGGAGGAAGCCGACCTCGCGGCAGGCGCGGTCGAGCTCGGCGGCGACCCGCGCGCAGTCCGGGTCGGTCGCTGCGGTCGCGCCCGGGCGGAGGTAGGGCGAGACGTCGAGCGTAGGCACGGTGAACGACATGGCGAGTCCGATCCTGGTGTGAGGCAATCAGCGGGTTGCTGTCCCGTCGAATCTTGTCAATTGCATGTAATCCTAGGCAAGAGCTCCGCATGTTACGTGTTTGTTGCATGTATGTCGGAGGGCTTGTCGAGAGCCGTTGCGGTCAGTCAGGGTTCCCCGGAACCCGCCCTCGGGTCCGAGCGATCGAGGGCCCGAGGCATCAGGAGACCCCATGGAACGCGTTCCCCTCCGTACGTCGTTCGCCGCGCTGGCGGTGACCGGCCTGCTTGCCGCTGCGCTCACCGGCTGCGGCTCAGGTGACGACTCGACCGCTGCGTCCACCTCGACGACCAGCGCTGCCGGCGCGACGTCCGCCGCCTCCGACGGCGCACTGGCGAAGGCCTGCGGCGACAACATCACCGTCCAACTGCAGTGGCAGCCCCAGTCCGACATGGGTGCGCTCTTCGAGCTGCTCGGCTCCGGCTACACCTTCGACGCGAAGCAGAAGTCGGTCACCGGCGAGCTCGTGTCGCACGGGACCGACACCGGCGTCACGCTGACCCTCCGCGCGGGCGGCGACGCCGTCGGCTTCCAGCCGGTCCCGGCGGTGATGTACCTCGACAAGTCGATCGACTTCGGGCTGGTCCACACCGACGTGATGATCGCCTCCAGCGGCGACCAGCCGGTCGTCGGCGTGACGCCGCTCCTGACCCACTCGCCGGCGATGCTGATGTGGGACCCCGCGACCCAGGGGAAGGACTTCGACCTCACCAAGCTCGCCGACACCGACGACGTGGTGGTGGTCTCGGCCGACCAGGCCTTCCCGGCGTGGCTGGAGGCGAAGGGCTTCGTCAAGAAGAGCCAGATCGACACGAGCTACGACGGCAGCCCGTCGCGGTTCGTCTCCGATCCGTCCATCGTCGAGCAGGGATTCGCGAACTCCGAGCCCTGGACCTTCGAGCACGAGACCCCGTCGTGGAACAAGCCGATCGGCTACGAGCTGCTCAAGGATCTCGGCTACGACCAGTACGCCTCCAACCTGACGGTCCGCAAGGACCGACTCGAGGAGCTCGCTCCCTGCTTGAAGCAGTTCGTCCCGATGGTGCAGCAGGCGGGCGTCGACTACATCACCGACCCGCAGCCGACCAACAAGGTGATCACCGACGTCGTGGCCTCCGACTCCACGTTCTCGCCCTACACCATGGGCGAGGCGAACTACTCCGCCAAGCTCCTGAAGGACAAGGGCCTGGTGGAGAACGAGGGCGGCACCTTCGGCGGGTACGACGAGAAGCGGCTCGACTCCTTCGTCTCCGAGGTCGCGCCGATGGTGCGTGACCAGGGCAGCAACGTGCCTGCCGGACTCACCGCCGACGACCTCTTCACCGACCGGTTCGTCGACCCCTCGGTCAAGATCCAGTGAGCGCCCCCTGGGCCGACCTGCGCCTCGACCGGTGGCCGTCCTGGGCGCCGCCGAGGCACCCGGCCGTCATCGCCGACGTCACGCTCTGGACAGGAAGCACGTGGCGCGAGCACGCCGACGTCGTACTCCTGGACGGAGCGGTGGCGCAGATCGTGGACCACGAGCCGGGACGCCGAGCCGACGGAGCCGTGCTCGACGGGAGCGGCGCTCACCTCATCCCGGGCTTCACCAACACCCACACCCACCTGCAGCAGGCCGTCTGCCGCGGCGTCGGCGAGGGTGAGCCGCTGCTGGCGTGGCTGCTGGCGATCGGCGAGGGGATGGTCGGCGTGACGCCGGAGCGGGCGTACGTCGCCGCCGTCGCCGCCGCGCTCGAGGGGCTGCTCAGCGGTGCCACGACCGTGGTCGAGCACGCCTGGCCGCACCCGGACCGGCGCGTCTGGCACGCGGTGCAGGCCGCCCTCGACGACGTCGGTGTGCACGCCGTCCTCGGCGTGGGCGTGGCCGATCGCCCTGACCCGACGCGGCGCTGGGGCTTCGAGCCGCGGCTCATGAAGCCTCTCGGAGAGGTGCTCGACGACGTGGAGGACCTCCTCGCCGTGACGAAGGGGAGTCGCGTCCGCCCCGGCCTGGCCGCGGCGAACCCGCGGTCCCTCACCGTCGACGGGATGAGGTCGGTCCGGCGGTTCGCGGAGAGCCGCGATCTGACCGTGATGATCCACCTCGCCGAGACCGGGACCGACGACGCGGCCTGCCGGGAGAACGTCGGCGTCGATGCCGTGACCCATCTCGCGAGCGGCGACTTCCTGTGGGAGCGGCTCCTGGCGGTGCACGGGGTCGCGCTCGGCCCGGCGGCGAGCGCGGAGTTGGCGCGCCATCAGGTCGCGCTCTCCTGGAACCCGGTGTCCAACATGCGGCTCGGCTCCGGTGTCGCCCCGGTCCTCGACTGGCGGGAGATGGGGCTGGACGTCGGCATCGGTGTCGACGGGGCAGGGTCGAACGACCGCCAGGACATGTGGGAGACGCTGCGGTCGGGCGCCTACGTCCAGCGAGCCGTCCACCAGCGGGCCGATCTCCTCGGGTTCGCGGAGATGATGGCCATGGCGGTCGACGGCGCGGGCCGGTCGCTCGGGGCCGAGCCGCCGCCGGGTCAGGAGCCGGGCGGCGTCGTCGTCGGGCGTCGCGCCGACCTGACGCTGGTGCGCTTCGAGCGCGACTTCGCCTGCCTTCCCGTGAGGGACCCGGGCGCGTCGCTGCTGACGACGGCCACGCCCAGGATCGTCGACATCGTGCTGGTCGAGGGCGAGGTCGTCGTCGCCGACGGGCGCAGTACACGTGTCGACGAGGCGGCGCTCGTCTCCGCGCTCTCGGGCCTGCCGGCCTGAGGGGGAGGGGTCAGTCGCTGCTCGAGGAGCCGGACGAGGCGGTGGCGGTGGTCGAGGAGCCGCTCGAGCTGCTGGAGGAGCTGCTCGAGGTCGAGGAGCTGCTCGAGGTGGAGCGGCTGTCGGTGCGGTAGAAGCCGGAGCCCTTGAAGACGACGCCCGCGGCGCTGAAGACCTTGCGGAGCCGGCCGCTGCACTCGGGGCAGACGGTCAGGGAGTCCTCGCTGAAGCTCTGGAACTGTTCGAAGGTGTGGCCGCACTCGGTGCAGGCGTACTGGTAGGTGGGCACTGTTCTCCTCGGCGAACGAACGCAAAGACGTTGGCACTCGACGGGTGCGACTGCCAATCCTACCGAACGCTCAGCCGAGCCGGACGATTCCCTCCGACGTCGCGGCCGCGACCACCCGCCGGTCGTGGTCCTCCACCGGCACCGGGACGCCGACCTCGTCGGGATAGAGCAGCACGCAGGTGAAGGTCCCGACGGGGACGCGTCCCAGGGCGCGGTCGTAGGAGCCGCCGCCCCGGCCCAGCCGGTAGCCCGCGTCGTCGACGGCCAGCCCCGGCACCAGCACGACGTCGGCGGTCGCGATCGCGTCGACCCCGAGCCGGGGCCCGGCGGGCTCGAGCAGTCCGCGGGCGGCCCGCACGAGCCGGCCGTCGTACGCCGCCCAGTCGAGGTCGTTGTCGGGCAGCAGGCAGGGCAGGAGGACCCGCTTGCCCGACTCGGCGAGGACGTCGAGGAGGGGGCCGGTCCCGGGCTCCTTCCCGACCGAGACGTAGGCGGCGACGGTCGCGGCCCGGCGTACGTCGTCGGTGGCGAGCAGAACCTCGGCCAGGGCCCGGGCGTACTCCCCGATATGGGGCAGATCCCTCCGGTTGCGCGTGGTGAGCAGCTGGTCGCGCAGCGCAGTCTTCTCGAGCCGTCCCGGCGCGGGCCGGGAGGAACCCGACCCGGGAGGGGTTTGTGGAACCGTCACCTCAGCAGCCTACGATCGGTCGTATGGGTAGCCCAGGCTTGGCCAAGGCAGTCGCGAAGATGCGCGACGCGGGCGTCGACGAAGTCGCCGTCCAGACCTTCGCCCACTATTACCGACAGCTCGAGCGCGGCGAGACCGGGATGATCCTCGAGTCCGAGATCGCGCCGGTCGACATACCGTCGCTGAGCGAGGTCGAGGTCTCCGACGAGGACGCCCACGCCGCGATCAGCAGGACCGCGGTGATCAAGCTCAACGGCGGCCTCGGCACCTCGATGGGCATGGACCGCGCCAAGTCGCTGCTCTGCGTCCGCGGCGGCCTCAGCTTCCTCGACGTCATCGCCCGGCAGATCCTCCACCTCCGCCAGGCGTACGCCGTCCCGCTGCCGCTCATCCTGATGAACTCCTTCCGGACCTCGGCCGACACGCTCGCAGCGCTGGCGCGCTACACCGACCTTCCGGTCGAGGGACTGCCGCTGGAGTTCCGTCAGAACATGGAGCCCCGACTCCTGGCCGACGACCTCAGCCCGCTCTCCTGGCCCAAGGACCCCGACCTCGAGTGGTGCCCCCCGGGCCACGGCGACATCTACACCGCGCTGCGGGGGAGCGGACTGCTCGACACCCTGCTCGAGCAGGGCTACCGCTACGTCTTCGTCTCCAACTCCGACAACCTCGGCGCCGTCCCCGACGCCCGCGTCGCCGGCTGGTTCGCGACGTCGGGCGCGCCGTTCGCGATCGAGGCCGTGCGCCGTACCGCCTCCGACCGCAAGGGTGGCCACTTCGCCACCCGCAAGTCGGACGGCCGGATCATCCTGCGCGAGACCGCGCAGACCCTCCCGGAGGACCGGGCCGCCCTGCAGGACCTCAGTCGCCACCGGTTCGCCTCGACCAACAACATCTGGTTCGACCTGCAGGCGATGAAGGAGACCCTCGACTCCCGCGACGGCATCCTGGGCCTCCCGATGATCCGCAACGAGAAGACCGCCGACCCGGGTGACAAGTCGACGCCGAAGGTCATCCAGATCGAGACCGCCATGGGCGCGGCCATCGAGGTCTTCGAGGGTGCCCAGCTCATCGAGGTCGGCCGCGACCGGTTCGTGCCGGTCAAGACGACCAACGACCTGCTCGTGCTCCGCTCCGACGTCTACGAGATCGGGCCGGGCTTCGTGCTCGACCAGGTCGCGACCGACATCCCCTACATCGAGCTCGACGACGACTACTACAAGCTGGTCTCCGAGTTCGACAAGCGCTTCCCCGAGGGCGCGCCCTCCCTGAGGAAGGCCAGCGCACTCAAGGTCGAGGGTGACTGGACCTTCAGCAAGGGCGTGCAGGTGATCGGCAGTGTCCAGCTCGCGGGCGACGGGGCCGAGCGGCTCGCCGTCGACACGGTGCTGGCCGACAACACCTCCCACTGACCGCCCCGACCGCCCGTCGAAGGTCGGCGGGCGGTCGCCGCGACGGGCGGACCTGGTCGTAATGTCTGCGGGGTGACGATCACCCCCGACGAGTACCGCGCGCGCATCCTCGCCGACATCGAGCCCATGGCGGCCTTCCCCCAGCCGCTGATGGAGTGCCTCGGGTTGGCGTGCGCCGAGGACGTCCACGCCGAGGTGCCGCTGCCCGGCTTCGACAACTCCGCGATGGACGGCTACGCCGTGCGGTACGCCGACGTGGCCCACGCCTCCGCGGCCGAGCCCGTCCGGCTACCGGTCGTGGGCGAGATCGGGGCCGGCCAGGCCAACCTGCTGGCGCTGCCGCCGGGTGCGGCGGCGAAGATCATGACCGGCGCTCCGCTGCCGTCCGGTGCCGACGCCGTCGTCCCCTACGAGTGGACCGACCGCGGCGTCGCGCAGGTGCAGATCAACGAGCAGCCCGAGGAGGGCCAGCACGTCCGGTACGCCGGCGAGGACGTCGCCGTGGGCGACCTGGTCGTCTCCGAGGGCACCGTCCTCGGCCCGCGCCACCTCGGCCTGCTCGCCTGCCTCGGGCGGGCCCGGGTCGCAGCGCGCCCGCGCCCGCGCGTCGTGGTGATCTCGACCGGCTCGGAGCTGCGCGAGCCCGGTCAGACGCTCGGCCACGACTCGATCTACGACGGCAACTCCTACCTCCTCGCGGCCGCCGCCCGGCAGGCCGGCGCCGTCGCCTACCGCGTCGGCATCGTCCCCGACTCCCCGCGCGAGTTCCTCGCCGCGCTCGACGACCAGCTCGTCCGCGCCGACCTCGTCATCACCTCGGGCGGGGTGTCGATGGGCGACTACGACGTCGTGAAGGAGGCGCTCGCGCCCCGCGGCGTCTGGTTCGGCGCGGTGGCGATGCAGCCCGGCAAGCCCCAGGGCTGGGGGCGCGTGGGGGAGGAGCGGGTGCCGATCTTCTGCCTGCCCGGCAACCCGGTCTCCTCCTTCGTCTCCTTCGAGAACTTCGTGCTGCCGGCGATCCGCCGGCTGATGGGCATCACGCCGGAGATGCGCCCGTCGGTGACCGCGCGCCTCACCCACGACGTCCGCTCGCCCAAGGGTCGGCGGCAGTATCTCCGCGGCGACTACGAGATCGACGCCGACGGTCGTCGCGCGACCGTCTCGCCGGTCGGCGGGCCCGGCTCCCACCTCATCGGCGACCTCGCCTCGGCCAACTGCCTGCTCGTCATCCCGGAGGACGAGACCTTGATGAAGGCCGGCTCCGACGTCGAGGTCCTCGTGCTGGACGAGGTCTTCTGATGACCACGCCGTCCGGCGACCCGGCAGCCGCGCGGCTGACCCACGTGGACGAGTCGGGCGCGGCCCGCATGGTCGACGTCTCGGCCAAGGACGTCACCGCCCGGACGGCCACGGCGTCGGGCCGGGTCCTCGTGTCCGCGGAGGTGATCGCGCTGCTGCGCGGCGACGGCGTGCCGAAGGGCGACGCGCTCGGGGTCGCTCGCATCGCGGGGATCATGGGGGCCAAGCGCACCCCCGATCTGGTGCCGCTGTGCCATCCGCTCTCGATCTCGGGCGTGGTGGTCGACCTGGACCTCACCGGCCCCGAGGACCTGGCGGACGCCGAGCACTCCGGCGGCGCGGTCGAGATCACCGCGACCGTCCGGACGACCGATCGCACGGGGGTCGAGATGGAAGCCCTCACCGCGGTCTCCGTGGCCGCGCTGACCGTCGTCGACATGGTCAAGGCCGTCGACAAGCGCGCCGTCATCACCGACATCCGTGTCGAGTCGAAGACGGGCGGGAAGTCGGGAGACTTCCAGCGATGAGCGCCGCCACGCCGGCCCGGCCCGACCGGCTCACCGGGGCCGTCGTCGTCGCCTCCAACCGCGCCGCCGCCGGGGTCTACGACGACACGGCCGGTCCGCTGCTCACCGCCTTCCTCGCCGAGTTGGGCTTCGAGGTGGGGTCGCCCGTCGTCGTACCCGATGGGTCGGCGGTCGGCGAGGCGATCTCGGCGGCGGTGGGTGCGGGCGCACGGGTGGTGCTGACGACCGGAGGCACCGGCCTCACCCCGACCGACCGGACCCCCGAGGTGACCCGCCCCCTGCTCGACCGGGAGGTCCCGGGGATCGCCGAGGCGATCCGTGGCGCCGGCGTGGCCAAGGGCGTCCCGACGGCGATGCTGTCGCGGGGGCTTGCCGGGCTGGCAGGCGTCTGCCTGGTGGTCAACCTGCCGGGCTCGCGAGGGGGCGTGAAGGACGCGATCGAGGTGCTGCGGCCGGTGCTGCCGCACGCCGTCGAGCAGGCCGTCGGGAGCGACCACGGATGAGTCTTGATCCCGGCTGGCCCGCCGTCCTGACCCACGGCGAGGTGAGCGTGCGCCCGCTGGCGCGCTCCGACGCCGATGCCTGGGCCGAGGCCCGACGCCGCTCGGCGGCGTGGCTGCACCCGTGGGACGCCACCGTCCCGCCCGGCGTCGAGTCGCGTCCCGCGAGCTTCCCGGTGCTCGTCCGGCGGCTCCGCCGCCAGGCGCGGGCGGGCGTCACCTACCCGTTCGCGATCGACGTCGACGACCCGGCGGCGGGCGGGCCGTCCTTCGCCGGCCAGGTGACGGTCAACAACATCGTGCGCGGCTCCGCGCAGTTCGCCTCGATCGGCTACTGGATCGACCGGAAGTACGCCGGCCGCGGCATCATGCCGCTGGCCGTCGCATTGGTCATCGACCACTGCTTCACCACCGCCCGTCTCCACCGGGTCGAGATCTGCATCCGCCCGGAGAACTCCAACTCGCTTCGTGTCGTGGAGAAGCTCGGGATCAACGAGATCGGCTATGCGCCGCGCTTCCTCCACATCGACGGCGCCTGGCGCGACCACCGCATCTTCGCGATCACGACGGAGGAGTGTCCCGAGGGGATGGTGGCGAGGCTCGGACGGCCGGACGCGTAGCCGCGGCGTCCAAATCACACGAGTCACACAAGTTGTCTTGCGACACACCCATTGACATCCCGGGTGCGCTCTGTCGCCGCTTCTAACGTATCTGCCGTGGAGCCGAGCTCGTTGATCTTCGTCGCCCTCGCCGTGGCGTGGGCTGTCTACCTCGGCCCGAAGCTGTTCGCCCACCACGACGAGGGCCTGCGCAGCCGCACCGTCTCCACCTTCTCCAAGTCGATGCGCGTGCTCGCCCGCCGCGAGCCGTCGGCGAAGGGGAGGACGGACCTCGTGACGGAGCCGAAGCGCGCCAGAGGCGCTCGGGTGGACGAGCCGCAGGGGGGTCCGTCGTACGTCGAGGTGCCGGCGCGCCTCACGCCGAAGCAGGTCCAGGCCCGGCGCCTGGCCGCGCAGCGTGCCACGAAGCGCCGCCGGAACGTCCTCATGGGCATCCTGGCGGCGGTGATCGTCGTCGCCGTGCTGGCGCTCGGCGGTGTCGTGGGCCAGGTCTGGGTCGCGGCCCCGGTCGTCGTCCTCGCCGCCTGGCTGGTCGCCTGCCGCCTGATGGTCAGGAAGGAGCGCTCCGTCGCCACGGTGCGCGTCCCGGCCGTCCCCGAGGGCGAGCCGCAGCCGGTCTATGAGATCGACGAGGAGACCGGCGAGATCGTCGCGGTCTACGACGAGCCCGAGCCGGCCGAGGCCGTCGCCGAGGCGGACGCTGCCGAGTCCGGCGTCGGCCGCTGGGACCCCGTCGAGCCGCCGCTGCCGACCTACGTCTCGAAGCCGGCCGCCCCGCGGCGTACCGTCCGCACCATCGACCTCGACTCCACGGGTGTGTGGAGCTCGGGGCGCAACGCCTCGGACTCCGCCCTCGCGCGGGAGGCCGAGCAGGCCGAGCGCTCGGCCAAGCAGGCCGTCGACGAGCAGCGCCGGGCGACCGGATCCTGACCCGCCGACCAGGAGGCGGTCCTGATTTCAGGTCGCCTCCGACGGGGTGCTAACGTTTCACCTCGCTTGGGGCTGTGGCGCAGTTGGTAGCGCGTCTCGTTCGCAATGAGAAGGCCAGGGGTTCGAATCCCCTCAGCTCCACCGTGTGATCTCTCAGGAGATACCGGACAGGCCGGACCCCGAATTGGGGTCCGGCCTTCTGTGTTTCTTGGGTGCTGGTCCTGGTGGTCGGCCGAGGGGCTGGTAGTTGCGGGTGGGGTCGATGGTGAGCTCTCTGATGAGTTCGCCGGTGGCGGCGTGGACGATGCGGACGTGGTAGTCGTCGACGAGCTTGATGACGGGGGTTCGGCGGTGTTCGACGCCGATGCCGATGTGGTGCATGCGGCCGTTCAGCCTCAGGCTGAGCTTGCCGTCGTTGTCGACGATGTCGTGCAGGACCCGGTAGTGGACATCGCTGCTGCGGTCGGTTCCAGGGGTGGCTTTCGGGCGGGCGGTGTAGACGGTGGCCGGGGTCGCCCGGTGCGGCAGCGATCGGTGTGGCCGGCGGTGGTTGTACTCCTCGACGAAGGTGTCGAGGAGGGCTTGCAGCTCGGTGATGGTCCTGGGCTGGGTGGGTTGGCCGGTCAGCCACTTCTTCATGGTCTGTTGGAACCGCTCCACTTTCCCGGTGGTGGTGGGGTGGTTGGGGCGGGTGTTCTTCTGGACGATGTTCAGGCGTCGCAGTTCGGACTCCAGGCCGTTGCGTCCACCGCGGCCGCCTGAGAATCGGGTGGTGTAGACGAGTCCGTTGTCGGTGAGCACGGATGCGGGGTAGCCGTGCTGACCTGCGGCGATGGTGAAGGTGTCGACCGCGATCGGGCCGGTGATGCGGGGGTGGGCGGTGACGTGGAGTGCGTAGCGGGCGTGGTCGTCGAGCCAGGAGATGATCTCGACGTCGGTGCCTTTCTCGGTGCTGTGCAGGGTGGCGTTGTTGAGCCGGTAGTGGGTGAAGTCGGATTGCCAGGTCTCGTTCGGCATGGCCGCTTCGAAGCGGATGTAGGAGGACTTGGGCCGTTTCTTCGGGCTCGGTTCGACGAGGCCTTGGCGGGTCAGGGTGCGGGAGACGGTGGCGGTCGAGACCTTGATGTGATGGCGGTGCTGCAGGTGCCAGGCGATGGTGTCGGGGCCGGCGTCGAGGCCGGCCTCGGTGAGCTTCTTGCGGAGTTCGATGATCAGGTCGATGGTGCGGTCGCTGATCGCGGTGGGGCTGGTCTTGGGTCGGCGTGAGCGGGGCTCGAGGGCGGCTTCGCCCTCGGCGCGGTAGCGGGCGAGGAGCTCGTAGATCCAGGAGCGGGAGACGCCGTAGGCGGCGGTCACCTCGGCGACGGTGCGGCCCTCGATCTCGATGGCGGTGATGACCAGGCGGGCTTTGGACACATCCGCAGCCTCGGACGGGGTGTTTTTACACCCGGTTCGGCGCGCCGGGGGTCAGTCCGGGATGTCTTGAGAGATCTGTCCGGGATGTCCTGAAAGAACACACCCTACGCTCCACTCACTGAAACCGCAGGTCAGCCTGCGGTTTCTCTCATTTCTGGGTCCACTCCCTGCTGGGTGCTCCCACCGAGCTCGTCGCTGCCGACCCCTGGTCCTGCCGACCCATCAGCTCGCGACGACCGTGGCGGCGGTGAAGAAGTCGATCGGCATCGGAGTCTCCAGCTTCCAGGTGATGGCGATCGGGCGCTCGCCTTCGTGCTTGACGTAGGTCGCCGGCCCGAGGAACAGATAGGGCGCACCGGTGCCGTACTCATCGACGGAGGTCTCGCGGACGAAGAGGAGCACGTTGCTGGTGCCGTTGAGGTAGCGCTGACCCGTTGGCGAGGCGACGGTGGTGCGGCTCTGCGACTCCCAATGGAACAGCGTCGGACTGATCGGGTAGTCCTGGTACATCGTCGTGGGGGAGAAGGCCGCCTCGGACTTCTTCAATTGGATGAAGAATGCGTCGGTGTTGATCTCGGGCACCCAGAGGA
>Ga0164242_10005966_pt1 | contig 13468 bp, 14 predicted proteins | sample OricomgcompostMG_FD_108783 | JGI IMG/M metagenome (GOLD analysis project Ga0164242, IMG submission 108783) | Miracle-Growth compost microbial communities from Emeryville, California, USA - Original compost - Miracle growth compost (MG) ...
GCTGGAGAAGGCCGGGTTCAGCTGCGAGGGGACCGCTCGCGGCTCCCAGTGGCGCGACGGCGCCTACCACGACTCGCTGCTCTACAGCATCCTGCGGCAGGAGTGGCAGCGTCCCGCGGCCTGAATCACCTCAGGCGTCGACGATCTCGCAGATCACCGAGCCGCTGGTCACCGTCGCCCCGACCTGCGCGGACAGGCCGCTGATCCTCCCGGCCCGATGGGCCGACAGCGGCTGTTCCATCTTCATCGCCTCGAGGACGACGATCAGGTCACCCTCGGCGACCTGATCGCCATCGGCGACAGCGATCTTGACGATGGTGCCCTGCATCGGCGAGGTCAGCGCGTTGCCGGAGACGGCGGCGGCGGCCGTACGCTCCCGGCGCGGTTTCCTGGCCCGGGCCGGCACCGCGGCCGTGGGTCCGGCCGCGGCGCCGAGACCGGCCGGAAGGGCGACCTCGAGTCGCTTGCCGTTGACCTCGACCACCACGGTCGTCTTCTCGCCCGCCTCGGGCGCGTCGGCGAGCGGACCGTCGTACGGCGGGATCCGGTTGTCGAACTCGGTCTCGATCCAGCGGGTGTGCACGGCGAAGTTGCCGTCAGCGGCGACGAAGGCCGGGTCCTCCACCACGGCGCGGTGGAAGGGCAGCACTGTCGGCATCCCGGAGATCTCCAGCTCGGCCAGCGCCCGCCGACTGCGGGCGATCGCCTCGGCGCGGTCGGAACCGGTGACGATGATCTTGGCGACCAGTGAGTCGAAGCTGCCGGGAACGGTCATCCCGGCGCGGTAGCCCTCGTCGACCCGGACGCCGGGGCCCGACGGCGGTTGCCAGGTGGTCAGGGTTCCCGGCGCCGGCAGGAAGTTGCGGCCGGCGTCCTCGGCGTTGATCCGGAACTCGATCGAGTGCTTGGTGATCTCGGGGTCGCCGATCGTCAGTTCCTCACCGTCGGCGACCCGGAACATCAGCCGTACGAGATCGAGTCCGGTCACCTCCTCCGACACCGGGTGCTCGACCTGGAGCCGGGTGTTCACCTCCAGGAACGAGATCGTGCCGTCGACACCGACCAGGAATTCGCAGGTCCCGGCGCCGACGTAACCGGCCTCGGTCAGGATCGCCTTGGACGCCGAGTAGAGGGTGTCGAGCTGTTCCTGGCTGAGGAACGGCGCCGGCGCCTCCTCGACCAGCTTCTGGTTGCGCCGCTGCAGCGAACAGTCCCGGGTGGAGATCACGATCACGTTGCCGTGCTGGTCGGCCAGACACTGGGTCTCGACGTGCCGCGGATGATCAAGGAACCGTTCCACGAAACACTCGCCGCGACCGAAGGCACTGACCGCCTCACGGACCGCGGACTCGTACAGCTCCGGAATCTCCTCCAGCGTCCGTGCGACCTTGAGGCCCCGGCCACCGCCGCCGAATGCCGCCTTGATCGCCACCGGCAGTCCGTACTCCTTCGCGAAGGCGACGACTTCACCTGCGTCCTGGACCGGATCGGCTGTCCCGGGCACCAGCGGTGCGCCGACCTTCTGGGCGATGTGGCGGGCCTGGACCTTGTCGCCGAGGGCGTCGATGGCTGACGGCGGCGGCCCGATCCAGGTCAGCCCGGCCTCGATCACCGCTGCGGCGAATCCGGCGTTCTCGGCGAGGAAGCCGTAGCCGGGATGGACGGCGTCGGCACCGCTGCGCTGCGCGACGTCGATGATCTTGTCGATGTCCAGATAGGTGTCGGCCGGGGTGCTGCCGCCGAGCGCGTACGCCTCGTCGGCAAGCTGCACGAAGAGGGAATCGGCGTCCGGTTCTGCGTACACCGCGACACTGACCAGACCGGCGTCGGCTGCGGCGCGGATCACCCGGACCGCGATCTCGCCGCGATTGGCGATCAGGACCTTACTGATTCCCACGACTGACTCCCACTTCCGCGCTACCTTCCGTCGGGCCTCACCGGAGTCTAAAGGGTCGACCGGGACTCCCACTCCGACCTCAGCAGCCCCATCCGCAGGATGTCCTCGTAGCGACCGCGCACCCAGGCGTGCTCCCGCTGGCGACCCTCGACCACGAATCCGGCCTTCTGATAGGCGCGGATCGCGCCGAGATTGGACTCGATCACCTCCAGATGAACGCGGCGCAGGTTGCACCGGACGAAGGCGAACTCGACGATCTGGGCGATTGCGGACGTACCGATGCCCTTGCCGCGGGCCTCGGCCGCCAGCGCAATCCCGACCTCGGCATGGCGCGCGAGCTGATCGAATCCGAAGAGCGAGACCGTACCGACCGCGGCACCATCAACGTCCACTGCGAACCGGACATTAGGGCCTGAGGCGTCGGCCTCGACTTCAGCGATCCTGGCTTCGTACGCCGCTCGGGTCAGTGGGCCCGGCGAGGACGGGCCGCGCTCCTCCCAGGTGCTCAGCTCGGCAGCGATGCTGTACAACACGTCGGCGTCTGCTGGGGTGGGCGCGCGAAGCGTGACGGAGGGCGGGGTGGGCACCCGGCAGACGTTACCCGGTCGGGTCGGCCAGATAGCCGACGAAGAGCGGCACCTTGGTCGCCAGATCGTGGATCACGTACCAGAACGGGCGATCCAGGATGATCTCGATCGGTCGGGCACTCGACCCGGCGACGGAGTCGACGACAACGGCGGTAGCAGCGCTCGCCTCGGTGCCCTCCTCATCGACGCCGATCGTGCACTGGTGGGCGATGTCGGCGATCTTGAGCGGTTGCGGACTCATCAGGGAGAAGTCGGCACCGTCGGTGAAGGCCAGTTGCATCCCGCGGGCCATGAGCAGCTGTTTGGCGTCGATCGTGGTGCGATAGCTGAACTTGGGCATGGTGAGGGTGACCTGCGCCGGCGCAAGCCGGCCAAGCATGCCAGGCAGCTCACGTGCGAGCCGGTCGCGGACGATGGCGTCGCGCCCGGGTGCCGGCAGCATCACGGTCATCGCCAGCTGATTGCCGAGGTAGGGGATCCGGACCACGGTGCCCAGCGTCGTCTCTGCGGCGCCGGAGTCCATCGAGATGCGCATCATGTCGGCCTGCACGACGGAATCCGCGCGGTGGAACGGCCGCTTGCCGACCGGCGAGAACTTCTCGAGCCAGGGTGCGGCGAGATACAGCGCATTGACCAGGACGAGCCGGGTGTCGGCGGTGATCATGCCGTCGGGCAGCAGCTTGGTGATCTTGTCGTTGGTCTGATCGGCCACCCAGTCGTTGATGCGGTGCTGTGCGTCGGTGGGCTCGTGCTGGAAGTCGGCCAGCGCCATTCCGGTGCCGTAGTACTGCGCCAGCGCGGCCAGGAACGGCCGGCGCCAGGCGTTCGGGGACTTGCTGAAGGTCCGGTCGCCGAACAGCTGGTTGGCGATGGTCAGCGCGATCTTGCCCTTTCGCGAATCGGTGTGCTGCTTGCCGGACCGATCGGCGAGAAGCTGGGAGGTGGTGTTGAGCGTCTGGTTCAACTCGGTGAGATCGTCGAAGAGCAGCGCCTCGTCCATCTCCGCGGCGGTCTGCCCGGAGGCGCCGTTGCGGGTCATCGCCAGCGCCAGCCACAGCGACAGCGGGGAACACAAGAAGTTGTTGTGACTGCCGGCCTGAGCCTGGGAGCTGATCCCGGCCGCGAACCGGGTCAGGGAGTCGACAGCCGCTGCGGCGGGGAGTGCATCGGGTCGGTTGCGGTCCAGGTCCACGCGCACCATGTCGCTCGTGATCGAGTCCCGGCCGCAGCCGCCCAGGAACGGGCCGCCGACGAGCCCCCCCGAGGGCCGCGGCCAGCACGACTCGGCGCGGCAGCAGCGCCGGCCTCGGACCCGAAGTGATCACCTTCCCATTATCGAGCCGCCCAGCTGAATCGGAGCCCGTCGCCCGGTCTCAATTGCGCCACTCTGTCGCAGTCCGCGTCCGGGACCACGCCGACCACCGGGTAGCCGCCGGTGACCGGGTGATTGGACCCGAAGATGATCGGCAGGCCGGACGGCGGCACCTGGACGGCACCGCGGATCAGCCCCTCGCTGGGGAGTTCGTCAGTGATCCGCCGCTCGAGTGGTTCGCCGTCGAGCCGGACACCGGTGCGGTCGAGGTCGCTGCCCACCCGCCACAGTTGCGACCCCAGTGAGTTCAGGGCTGCCTCGGTGAACCAGTCGGTCCGCGGTCCTGGCAGCAGGGTGACCCGGAGCGGCTCCTCCGCGGCGGGCAGCGGCAGCACGTCGATCCCGGGCTGCGGGAGCGTGCTGCGACCGACCGGCAGCCGGTCCCCGGGCCGAAGTGGAGCAGGACCGAGACCGGCCAGCAGGTCGGCCGACCGGCTGCCCAGCACCGCCGGGACGTCGATGCCGCCGCGCACCGCCAGGTAGCTGCGCAACCCGGTTCGCGGGGCCAGCACCTCCATCCGGTCCCCGGCCCGGAGATAGACCGGATGATGGGAGGCATCGGCTCGGTCGTTGATCAACAAGTCTGTGGGCGCGCCGGCAACCGCGATCCACGCCGACTCTTGGGCTGTGATCGACAACCCGCCCAGCAGGATCTCGATCGCGGCTGCGTCCTCGGGGTTGCCGACCAGTCGGTTGGCCGCCCGCAAGCTGCCGCGGTCGGCGGCACCGGAGGGTGAGACGCCCAGGTCGGCATAGCCAGGGCGTCCGAGGTCCTCGATCACCGCCAGCGGTCCGCTGCGTTCCACGATGATCATGAGGGCAGCCGCCGGAACTGCACCCGGGTGCCGGGCGACAGGAGCGCCGGGGGATCGGCGGTCACATCGAAGAGTTGTACGTCGGTGCTGCCGATCAGTTGCCAGCCTCCGGGACTCGCGGTCGGGTAGACGGCCGACCAGTGATCGGCGATGGCCACCGATCCGGCGGGCACTCGGGTCCGTGGTGTCGACCGTCGCGGCACCCGGAGGGCGGGTCCGGTCGGCGCCAGGTAGCCGAATCCGGGTGCGAAGCCGCAGAACGCCACCACCCACTGCTGCCCGGTGTGGTGCGTGATCAACTGCTCGGTGCTGAGCCGTAGGCCATCGGCGACCTCGGCCAGATCCGCGCCGTCGTAGCGGACGTCGATGGTCACGACCGCGGCGGCCTGGGCGGGTACCGGCTCCGGCTGGATCGTGATCATGGTCCGGGCGAGCTCGGCCGGCAGTGGTGCAGTGAGCCGGAGCAGCAGCGTACGGGCACCGGGAACGATGCCGGCGATCTCCGGGCGCCGCTGGACCGACAGCCAGTGCGCCATCCGCTGGCTGTCGTCAAGGTCCTGACACTCCAGCAACCGGGCGGATTCGCCGTACGGGAGCAGCCTCCTGGTTCTCACCTGATCATGGGCCATCAGTCGATCATGAGACGAAGGGGGCGATCTCGATGCCTGCCTCGCCGAGCGCCGCACGGACCGTGCGCGCCATGGTGACTGCGCCGGGGGAGTCGCCGTGGGTGCAGAAGGACTCCGCGACCTGGTCCCGGGCGGCTTGGACGGCGCGCTCGGCGGCGACCTGCGGATCGTGGATCAACGCGTCCGGCAGCCGCCGGTCGACCAAGCGACCCTCGGACGTGTAGTTGCGGTCGATGAAGTATTCGGTGACGATCCGGATCCCGTTGTCCTGGGCGATCTCGAGCACCCGCGAGCCCGGCAGTCCGAGCAACGGCAGCGGTTCCGGGTAGCCCAGCAGTGCGTCGACCACCGCCCGCGCCTGCTGCTCGTGCTCGACGATCGTGTTGTAGAGCGCACCGTGCGGCTTGAGATAGGCGACCCGTCCACCGACGCTGCGGGCCAGCGCGTCCAGCGCGCCGATCTGGTAGATGATCTCCGCGGTCAACTCGGCGGGATCGACGTCGATGAAACGGCGTCCGAAGCCGGCCAGATCGCGATAGCCGACCTGCGCGCCGATCACGACGTTGCGCGCCACTGCCTCGCGACAGGTGGCCAGCAGCGTCGCCGGGTCGCCGGCGTGGAAGCCGGTGGCCACGTTCGCGCTGGTGATCAACTCCAGCATGGCCGGGTCGTCCCCGAGTTGCCAGCGGCCGAAGGATTCACCCAGATCGGCGTTGAGGTCGATGCTCACCGGATCAGAATAGACGTGGGGCTCGTCCAAGTATGAGTTGGACGAGCCCCACTGACGGCCAGGTTGATGACGCATCCGGCCTCACCGATGCTCCTGCGATCACCCCGGCTCGTCATCACCGGGCGGCGAGCCGAAACCCACCGGATGGATCGTGGTCTTCATCAGATCCCGCATCCCTTGCGGGGTGCGTGACTGAATTTCTACTCGCACTCCGGGCTTGAACGCAACCCCAATGGACAAAGAAAATCCGGGAAATTCTGTATGCACTGACGCGTCCACAACACCCGCCCCGCCGTCCACCGAAACGCCTTGTTTGTGCACAGGTGGAGCGTTCGGCCTGGGGATACTCTGTGCCCATGGAGCAGCCTCTGCCGGAGCAGCCGGTGCCTGATACCAAGGATTGGACCTGGACGATCCGGATGCGCTGCCCGGACTGCGGCTTGGAGGCCGGCACACTCGGCGTCCCGGAGATCGCCGACCGGCTGGAGGCCGCCGCGGTCGAGTGGGTGCAGATCCTGACCCAGAATCCGGCAGCCGATCGGCGTCCCGAGCCCAGGGTCTGGTCGCCGTTGGAATACGGCGCGCACGTGCGGGACCTGATCGAGCTGTACGACGCGCGGCTGGTGTTGATGTTGGTCGAGAACGATCCGGCCTTCGCGAACTGGGACCAGGACGAGACCGCGATCGCCTCCGACTATCTCAGCCTCGATCCCGATCAGGTGGCCGCCGAGATCGCCGGTTTCAGCCAGACCCTGGTGGCCAGGATCCGGGCACTCGAGGAGTCCCAGCTGGAGCGCCGGGGATTCCGCTCCGACGGTGCGGAATTCACTGTCCGCAGTTTCCTCCAGTACTTCCTGCACGATGTCATCCATCACCTGTGGGACGTCACCGGCCAGACCGCCGAGGCCTGAGATGGCAGAGGAGTCCAGCATGGCCGACAAGGAACACCAGGACTTCCGCGCGGTGATGGCCGACTTCGTGGCCGCCGAGGTGGCGCCGTACGCCGCCGCCTGGGACGCCGAGCACCGATTCCCGTCCGAGGCGGTCAGCAAGCTGGGCGAGCTCGGTGTCTTCGGCCTGCACGCGCCCCAGGAGTACGGCGGCGCCGGAGACTTCACCAGCCTGTGCATCGCGATCGAGGAGATCGGCCGGGTCGACCAGTCGCTGGGCATCACCGTCGAGGCCGCCGTGGGGCTGGGCATCAACCCGATCGCGACTTTCGGCACGCCGGAGCAGAAGCAGCGCTGGCTGCCCGACCTGGTCGCCGGTACGGCGCTGGCCGGCTTCGGCCTGACCGAACCGGAGAACGGTTCGGATGCCGGGGCGACCAGGACGCGTGCCGACCTGGTGGACGGCCGGTGGGTGGTCAACGGTGCCAAGCAGTTCATCACCAATTCCGGCACCGACCGGACCACGCTGGTCACGGTCACCGCGCGCACCGGCACCCGGCCGGACGGTCGCGCGGAGATCTCGGCGATCATCATGCCCACCGGCACACCGGGCTTCACGGTCGAGCCGGCCTACGACAAGCTCGGTTGGCATTCCTCCGACACCCATCCGCTGACCTTCACCGACGCCGCGGTGCCTGCTGATCATCTGCTCGGCGAACGCGGCCGCGGTTACGCGCAGTTCCTGGCGATCCTGGACGACGGCCGGGTTGCGATCGCCGCGTTGGCGCTGGGCTGCATCCGGGCCTGCCGTGATCTTGCCCTGGCGTATGCCGGCGAGCGCAAGGCATTCGGTGTCCCGATCGGGCGCAAACAGGCGGTCGCCTTCCAGCTTGCTGATCTTGACGTGATGGCCCATACCGCCGACCTGCTGGTCTACTCTGCGGCCGCGATGCGCGACGCGATCGACCGGGGCACGGGCCCGGGGCTGAAGGCGTACAAACGGGCTGCCTCGATCGCCAAACTGCAGGCGACCGAGTACGCGGTCACCGCGACCCGGATCGCCACCCAGATCTTCGGCGGGTACGGCTTCATGGAGGAGTATCCGATCGCCCGCTTCTACCGGGATGCCAAGATCCTGGAGATCGGCGAGGGCACGTCGGAGGTGCAGCGGCTGTTGATCGCCCGCGGACTCGGGCTGGACGTCGAATGAGTGCTGATCACGCGGCTGAGCTTGCCGCCGCCCGGGATGCGACGCTGGCGCCGACCGAACGCGCCGCTTCGAAGCTGAAGAGCCAGCACAAGCTCTACGTCCGGGACCGGATCAACCTGCTCTTCGACGCCGGCACCTTCGTCGAGGACGGTCAGCTCGCCAACGCCCAGGCAGCCGGACTGCCCGCCGACGGCGTCGTCACCGGCCGCGGCCTGGTCGACGGGCGGCCGGCCCTTGTCGTCGCCAACGACCCGGGTGTCAAAGCGGGCTCCTGGGGTGCCCGGACGGTCGAGAAGATCATCCGGGTCACCGAGATCGCGCTGGCCGACGAGTTGCCGATCTTCTGGTTCGTCGATTCCGCCGGTGCCCGGATCACCGACCAGGTCGACCTCTTCCCCGGCCGCCGCGGCGCCGGTCGGATCTTCCACAACCAGGTCGCGCTGTCCGGCAAGGTGCCGCAGATCTGCTGCCTCTTCGGTCCCAGCGCCGCCGGTGGCGCCTACATCCCGGCCTTCTGCGATCTGGTGATCATGGTCGAAGGCAATGCGTCGATGTATCTGGGATCGCCGCGGATGGCCGAGATGGTGGTGGGGGAGAAGGTCAGCCTGGAGGAGATGGGCGGTGCCCGGATGCACGCCACCGTCTCCGGCTGCGGTGATCAACTCGCGGCCGACGACGAGGACGCGATCGAGCAGGCCAAGGACTTCTTCAGCTATCTGCCCGGGAGCTGGCGGTCGCTTCCGCCGGTCCGTGAGGCAGCCGAACCCGTACGGGAGTTCGCCGATGATCTTGTGCCGGTCGACGAGGCCAGGGGCTATGACATCCGGCAGGTGATCGAGGCGATCATCGACGAGGACAGCTTCTTCGAGACCAAACCGCTCTTCGCGCCGGAGCTGGTGACCGGATTCGCCAGCCTGGCAGGAAATCCGGTCGGGATCGTCGCCAACCAGCCTGCCGTCAAAGGTGGAGTGCTGTTCGTCGACTCCGCCGACAAGGCAGCCCGGTTCATCTGGCTCTGCGACGCGTTCAACGTGCCGCTGCTCTATCTGGCCGACGTACCGGGCTTCATGATCGGCAGCGAGGTCGAGCGGATGGGCATCATCCGGCACGGCGCCAAGATGATCACCGCCGTGGCGGAGGCGACGGTGCCGACGGTGTCACTGATCGTCCGCAAGGCCTACGGCGCCGGTCTCTACGCGATGGCCGGACCCGGCTTCAAACCCGATGCCTGTCTGGCGTTGCCGACCGCGAAGATCGCGGTGATGGGCCCGGAGGCGGCGATCAACGCGGTGTATGCGAACAAGATCGCCGAGATCACCGACGCGGACGAGCGGGCGGCCTACGTCGCCGGCCTGCAGGCCGAGTACGAGGCCGACATCGACATCCTACGACTGGCCTCCGACCTGATCATCGACGGCATCATCGAGCCACACGACGTCCGTCGCGAAGTGATCGCGCGCTTCGCAGCGGCAGCAACCAAGGACCGAACGTTCTCGATCAGGAGACATGGGGTGCCGCCGGTCTGATCGACCCAAGGTGAGCTTGTGGTCGGTTAGGGTGCCAGCATGTCCAAACGTTCCGTACGTCGGGTCCTGGCCATCCCGGTCGCGCTGACGGTTGTGCTGGCACTGATCGTCAACACGTCTGCTCCCGCGCACGCGGGTACCGGTTGGACGACGCTCTACGAGACCGTCCGCCACGTCAAGGGCCAGGCCTGCCGGACCGGCTACTACGACTCGTTCTCCCAATATCGCCGAGTGGTCCGGTTCCGTGGTGACCTGCGACAGGCGAGTGTCGGCGGGCGGATCCAGCCGCGTGTCTGGGAGCCGACGAACGACTACCGCTGGACCGCGCCGGTGTCCGGCCTGCACTGGGTCAGCAAAGGCACCTACGACCACAACCCGAGCGTCTACTGGACCCGGGCACCCGAACTCCGGGTCAGCCTGCGCACTCGGACCAAATTCGGGGTGAGCAACTGGTCCAGATGGGCCTGGTGGAGCGGCCTGGCCTGGTGCCCGTGACGATCCGGACGCTCTAGCCTGGCTCCATGCGGATGCCGGCAGCCGAGGTCGAGGTGACGGCCGACCTGGTGACAGCGCTGATCCGGCAACAGCATCCCGATCTACTCGACGAGTTGACGCTGGTCGCCAACGGCTGGGACAACGTGATCTACCGGCTCGGACCCAGTCGTACGGTCCGGCTGCCGCGCCGACAGCTGGCGGTGGAGTTGATCATCAAGGAACAGCGCTGGCTGCCGGAGTTGGCACCCCGGCTGCCGCTGGCGATCCCGGTTCCCGAGCGTGAGGGGCGCGCCGGACCGGGATTCGACTGGCCGTGGTCGATCGGTCCCTGGTTCGACGGCCACCCGCTGTCCGGCATCCCGGTCCGCGAGCGCACCCGCTATGCGGCCGACCTGGCAGCCTTCTTCGCGGCCCTGCACCGGCCGGCACCGCCGGACGCGCCGGTGAACCCGGTCCGGGGGATCCCGTTGGCCGGGCGTTCAGAGCTGGCCGCGGAGCATTTCAGGATCCTCGACCCGCCGGCCCGGCTCCGTACGCTCTGGGACGAGCTGGTCACGACGCCGGGGCTGACCGGTCCGCCGGCCTGGGTGCACGGCGACCCGCATCCGGCCAACCTGCTGATCAAGGACGGCCGGCTGACGGCGGTGATCGACTTCGGCGATCTGACCGGCGGCGATCCAGCGACCGATCTTGCTGTCGGATGGCTCGCGTTCGACTTCGCCGGACGCCGGGAGTTCCATGATCATTATGTGCGGATCACCGGCGATGATGCGGATCTCTGGCGCCGCGCCCGCGGCTGGGCGCTCAGTCTCGGTCTTTCGCTGCTGGCCAATTCGGACGACAATCCAGTCCTGGCGGCGGTCGGCCGGCATGCGGTGGACCAAGTCATCCAGGAGTGAGGCAGACGTGCAACCGACGCATATCATCGCAAATCTCTCGGTCCCCGACCTCGACCGGGCGAGGGACTTCTATCAGGGATATCTGGGTCTGACGGCCGAGGACATGGGTCTGGACTGGGTGACCCGGTTCCGATTGCCGGGAGGCAGTTCGGCGATCCAACTCGTCACCCGGGACGCGACGGCTCCGGTCGACTCGGTGCTCTCGGTCGCGGTCGGCGACCAGGTGCAGGAGGCGTACGACGAGGCGGTCCGGCGCGGCTACGAGATCGTGCACCCGCTGACCACCGAGGCGTGGGGGCCGCAGCGATTCTTCGTCCGCGCACCCGACGGCAACGTGATCAACATCGTCGGGCACAAGGACCCGGGTTAGTCAGATCGGCAGCCGCCGGAAGAGCGGTCGCGGCACGTGCCGCAGTCCGGACATCACGACCCGCATCGGCGCCGGCACCCAGATCAACTCCTTGCGGTCGCGGACCGCGGCGACGGTCGCGTCGGCAACCTGCTCGGGCGTGACCGCCAGCGGAGCCTCGTCCATGCCGGTCGTCATCTTGGACCGGACGAATCCCGGCCGGACCACGAGCACCCGGCCGCCGAAGGGCTTGAGCGCCTCGCCGAGCCCCGAGTAGAAGCCGTCGAAACCGGCCTTGGTGGAGCCGTAGACGAAGTTGGACCGGCGAACGCGCTCGCCGGCCACGCTGGACAACGCGATGATCTGGCCGTAGCCCTGACCGCGGAGCCGCTCGGCCAGCAGTGCGCCGAAATGGACCGGGGCGGTGTAGTTGATCTCGGCCATCGCCAGCGCGGCGTCCGGGTCGGTCCAGGCGGCCTCGGCGTCGCCCAGGATCCCGAAGGCGACGACGGTGCAGTCGACGTCGCCGGCCTCGAAGGCCTGCTCGATCACCCGTTTGCGGCTGTCGGCGTCGGCGGCCTCGAAGTCCAGTTCGGTGACCGTGCAGCCGGCCTGCTGCAGGCCGGCTGCCGCGGCCGTACGTCGATCGCCCGGACGGGCGGCCAGCAGCACCTTCAGCCCGGGCCGAGCGGCGGCGTACCGGCGAGCGATCGCCAGGGCGATGTCGGAGGTGCCGCCGAGCAGTAACAGCGACTGCGGAACACCGAGTGCGTCGATCATGGTTCTCCCTGCTGACTCGTGGTGCTAGTGGGATTGGGGGCCGAAGACGGCGATGCAGATCACGATCAGCCAGAGCAGTCCGAAGGCTTGCAGGACGCGATCGCGCAGCACCACGTCCTCCGGTTCACCGGCTTCACCGATGTCGATCTCCCGGGCATATTGCAGCAGCCCGAGGCTGAAGGGGGCAATCGAGATCGCGGTCCAGCCGACGCCCCACGGGCCGCGCTGGATGTTGTCGAAGGCCCACAGGCTGTAACTGATCAGGACCATCGCGGCGCCGAGCATCCAGGTGAAGCGCAGATAGGTGTCGGTGTAGCTGGCCAGTGACTTGCGGGTCCCCGCCTCGGCTCCCAGCGACAGCATCTCGGAGTAGCGCTTGCCGGCGACCATGAACAGCGATCCGAAGGAGGCGACCAACAGGAACCACTGGCTCAGCGGAATGTGCCCGGCCACACCACCGGCGATGGCCCGCAGCAGGAAACCGCTGGAGACGACCGCCAGGTCGATCACCGGCTGGTGCTTGAGGAAGACCGAGTAACCGATCTGCAGCAGGAGGTAGACGACCAGCGTCGCGCCGAGTGGAGCCGAGGTCCAGAAGCCGATGACCAGACCGATGGCGCCGATGATCACCGCCTCGATCCAGGCCGTACGGATCGACAGCTGGCCGGCCGGAACCGGCCGGAACCGCTTGCGCGGGTGCAGGCGATCCTCCTCGACATCGCGGATGTCGTTGATCAGGTAGACGCAGCCGCTGATCAGGCAGAAGGCGACGAAGGCGAGTGCGGCCGAGCGCAGGATCGCCGGCTGGAAGAGCTGGCCGGCCGCCAACGGTGCGGACAGCACCAGGACGTTCTTGATCCACTGGCGGGGGCGGACAGCACGGATCGCTGCCGGTACCCGGCTCGGCTGGCGGACCTGTTCAGACATAACGACCCGAGGGTAGCCGTACGGGCCTGTGGACAACTCCCCGACACTGGTCTTCAGGCCGGATTGGACGGTACCCGGACCGGCTTGGTCGCCATGGCCGCCAGAATCGCCGTCACGACGGCGGCGATCGCCAGGAGCGACTCGACGACGTAGACGCTGATGACCGCTGCGGGGACGTCGTAGCTCGGGTTCCTGATCGTGGACCAGACCACGACCAGGGCGAGTACCGCGAGGACTCCTGCGCCGGCCCAGACAGCGGCCCTGGTGAGCCGCATCGCCAACCAGACACCGACCACGGCGCAGGCGGCAAGGACCAGATTCTCGGCGTCGTAGAGGAGGAGGCTCGACCCGGCCGGCACCCA
>Ga0164242_10005967_pt1 | contig 13467 bp, 10 predicted proteins | sample OricomgcompostMG_FD_108783 | JGI IMG/M metagenome (GOLD analysis project Ga0164242, IMG submission 108783) | Miracle-Growth compost microbial communities from Emeryville, California, USA - Original compost - Miracle growth compost (MG) ...
CGAGCTGTGTCACGACTGCGACCAGCGCTTGCTCCGCGGCAGAGCGTGCGACCTCGCCGGATGCCGTCAGCACGAGGTCCGTCGCGCGCTGGTCGGCGTCGTGCGCCTGCTTGCTCAGCAGTCCACGGCGCACGAGCGAGTCCACCGTCGAGCTGATCGCAGGCTTGCCGAGCGCGAGCCGGTGCGCCAGTCGGGATGCGCGTGCCTCGCCCTCCGCCACGGCGGAGAGCACCCTGAAGTCGGCGAGGCTGAGCTCAGGCAGCGAACGCTCCAGCACGCGCGAGGCACGGGTGAGCGCGTTGACCGCGGCACGGGCATCCGCATCGCGTTGAGATAGTTCGAGCACCGAACCATCGTAGAACGAGAGCCGGAGCTGCGGGGCGGCGCGACTCCAATTCCGCGAGACTGCACGCCCACCCCGAAACAGCGGGTAATGACCACGGTCTCGGGGCGGGCGTGCAGTCTCGTGATGAGATCAGGCGCCGCTAGCTACCCCACCGTCACCTCATGGCCGCTCTCGGCGGAGCGGTAGCACGCGTCGATGAGCTCGGCGCGGCGCAGGCCGAGGGATCCGTCGTGTTTCTCCCACTCCGGCTCGCCGGCGCGGACGGCCGCGACGAACTCGGCGACGACCTGGTCGTGTCCCCCGTTGTCACCGGGGGTCGCGTCGTAGTCGGCGACCACGCCGTCCTCGTTGCGGAACACGGTGAACTCGCTGGTGACGTAGTCGACCACGCGCAGCTCGGCGCCGCCCTCGGTGCCGTACACGGTCATCCAGTACACGTTCTCGTGCCGTGAGAAGCTGTCCCAGCTGGTCTCGAGCGTGAGCGTCACGCCGTTCTTCAACCGCACGAACGCGATCGCGATGTCTTCGACATCGAACCCCTCCATCGCCTTCGTACCGAGCTGGTCGTAGGTGGATGCCGACACGGTCGCCACGTCCGGCTCACCGAGCAGGTGTAGCGCGTAGTCGATCACGTGCACGCCGAGGTCGAGCAGCGGACCGCCGCCGGAGAGCTCCTTCTTCGCGAACCAACCGGAACCCGGGATGCCCGCGCGGCGCGACCATCCGGCCTTCGCCACATACGGGGTGCCGAGCTCCCCTGAGGCGATGATGCGGCCGAGCTCGGCGATGTCTCCACGCAGCCGGTGGTTGAACACCACCTGCAGCACCCGTCCGGATGCCCGTGCCGCCTCGACCATCGCCCGCGCGTCCTCGAGGTTCGCCGCGATCGGCTTCTCCGTGAGCACGTGGATGCCACGCTGCAGCGCCGCGATCGACACCGGAGCGTGCAGGAACGTGGGCGTCGCGATGCTGATCGCATCCAACTCGACCGCGTCCAGCATGTCTTCCCAGCGCTGGAAGGTCGCCGGGATGCCGTACTCCGCCTGCAGCAGCTCGACCTGTTCGGTCTCCATGGCGGCCAGCGCAGCGATCTCGACGCCCTTCAGAGCGGCATAGCCCTTCAGGTGCTGCTGACCGGCCCATCCTGCGCCGACGACCCCGACCTTCAGAGTGCTCACGCGTGCTCCCCCTCTCGCTCCGACGCCTGCTCTCCCACCGGCGCCTGCTCGCCTTCGGACGGCTGGGCAAACCAGTCTCGCGGCGGGTTCGCCACCTCCGGCACGTGCGAGACGCCGCGCGCCGGAACCGCCCAGCGCACCGCGTTCGCCAGCACGTCTCGAACATCCTCGTGATAGAACACCGGATACTCCTGGTCCCCGGGGCTGAAGTAGAACACCTTGCCCAGCCCGCGGCGATACGTGATTCCCGACCGGAACACCTCGCCGCCGGAGAACGAGCTCACGAATACCAGCTCATCCGGCGTCGGCACGTCGAAGTACTCGCCGTACATCTCCTGCTCACCGATGATCAGCGGCGACGGGATGCCCTCGGCGATCGGATGAGACGGGTTCACCGTCCACACCAGCTCGCGTTCGGCTTCGTTGCGCCACTTCAGGGAACACGTCGTTCCCATCAGAACCTTGAAGATCTTCGAGAAGTGCCCCGAGTGCAGCACGATCAGGCCCATGCCGGCCAGCACCCGCTGCTGCACCCGCTCGACCACCTCGTCGTCGACGTCGTCGTGCTTCATGTGGCCCCACCACAGAAGCACATCCGTCGCCTCGAGGGTCTCCGGGTCGAGGCCGTGCTGCGGCTGCTGCAGAGTCGCGGTGCGGATGCTCGCATCCGGCAGTCGCGCCGACAGTCCCTCAGCGATCGCGCCGTGGATCCCGTTCGGATAGATCGCCGCGATGTCCGGCTGCGTCGTCTCGTGGAAGTTCTCGTTCCACACGGTGATGCGCATGGTGCTCCTCGTTAGGTGAGAGATGGGATGTTCGATCGTCTGCACCGTTCAGGTCGCAGTTTTCGTCGCGATGAGTTCGGCGAGGCGACAGAAACTGCGACCTGAGCCGAAGGGGTGACACCTCGAATCGATTCGAACCGTCGGCAAGAGTACGCGGGCGCGCGGGGTGGTGCAAGGGCCGGTGCGCTACGGGAGCGTGTGGCCGGCCGCGGTGAAGAGGCGGTACCACTCGGGGCGAGTGAGCGGCAGGTCGGAGCCGGCTGCGGCATCCTTCACCCGCTGCGGGTTCGTCGTGCCCAGCACGACCTGCATGTTCGCCGGGTGGCGGGTGATCCAGGCGACGGCGATGGCCGTGGGCGTCACGCCATAGGATGCCGCGATCTCGTCGATCGCGTCGTTCAGCTCCGCGTAGTTCTCGCGGTCGCCGAGGAAGACGCCGTCGAAGAATCCCTTCTGGAACGGCGACCACGCCTGCAGGGTGATGCCGTTCAGGCGGGCGTAGTCGAGGATGCCGTTGTCGCGGTCGACCGACTGGTCGAGACCGTTCATGTTTGCGGCGATTCCCTGCGCGATGAGGTTGGCGTGCGTGATACTCAGCTGCACCTGGTTCACGACGAGCGGCTGCCGCACGGAGCGCTTCAACAACTCGGTCTGGCCGGGAGTCTGGTTCGAGACGCCGAAGTGGCGCACCTTGCCCGCGTCGTGGAGCGTGCTGAAGGCATCCGCGATCTCGTCCGGCTCCATGAGGGTGTCGGGGCGGTGCAGGAGCAGAACATCGAGGTAATCAGTGCGCAGAGCGGCGAGGGACTCGTCGACCGATTCGAGGATGTGCTCCTTCGAGAAGTCCCAGAATCCGTTCCGGATGCCCACCTTCGACTGGATGTACACCTGCTCGCGTTCGGCTCCGGTGAAGCGCACCGCGTCGCCGAAGCGCCGCTCGCACGCGTGGTCGCCGCCGTAGATGTCGGCGTGATCGAAGAAGTCGATGCCGGCGTCGCGGGCGGTGCCGACGAGGGTGCGGATCTGCTCGTCGTCGAGATCGCGGATGCGCATGAGGCCGAGGATGACGTTGCTGGCCTCGATGGAGGTGTTCGGGAGGGTGATGGTCTTCATGTCTTCCATGATTGCGGCCGGAGCGCGCTCCGGGTCCAATCGAGGCGACCGGACCCGGAGCTCGGGCTCAGAACGGGTGCTTCAGCAGCAAGCTGATCCGGTCGAAGAGCCACGTGACGGCATCCGCGCTCCCCTGACCAGGAGACGAGTGACCGCCGTGGCCGTTGCCGTTCCCCTCGCCGTGGCCGTTGCCGTTCCCACCGCCGTTCCCGTTGCCGTTGCCGGATCCGACGTGCACCGGGATCACCTTCGCGACCGACCCATCGTCGGCGAGCACGACGGCGCGCTGCTGCGGGTGCTTGAAGTCGAAGAACCCGGCCAGTGAGCCGGCGCGCTCGTCGAACGAGGAGTCGCCGATGCGTCCGGTCGACCAGTTGTCCTCGATGAACTTCGTGATCGACGTCTGCTCGATGCTCGTGTGATCCACGTAGTTCTGCTTGGAGAACGGCGAGATCACGAGGAACGGCAGTCGCTGGCTCGGCCCGCACCGATCCGCATATCCGCCGGCCGCCGGGGCGGACGACGTGGTGCAGATCGCAGAATCGTTCGAGGCATCCTTCGATCCGTTGAGGATGGTCGGCGCGACGTGGTCGTACCAACCGTCGGAGTCGTCGTAGTTGATCACGATCGCGGTGCTCGACCACGACGGCGACTGCTGGATGGCGTTGATCTCCTTGACCAGGAACTTCTGCTCGTCGAGCGGGTCGGAGTAGCCGGCGTGGCCGTCCTGCGCCTCCGCCGCCTTGAGGAACGACACGGCCGGCAGGTTGTTCTGCTTCAGGGCTGTGTCGAACGCGGTCAGGTCGTACTGGTGGTTCGCCTGGTCGCTGTGCCCGATGGCGGCGTCACTCGTCGGCGGCAGGTGGTACGGGTTCGAGGTGGACTTGTAATACGCGAACGGGTTGTGGTGCGGCGAGTAGTCGGCGGATGCCGCTCCCGCCACGTTCGTCGACTTCGCACCGCACACCGCGTAGTGGCCGTTCGTGCCGTCCCACTTCGTGGTCGGGGCGAATCCGCCCTGGAACCATCCCCACGTCACGTTCTTCGCGTTGAGCAGGTCGCCGATGTTCTTGCCTGAGAGCGACGCGAGCGCGTTGGCCGACGTGTGATTGTTGTCGGCGCAGTCGTCATGGGCCGGGTCGGGATCGTTGATCACCGTTCCGACGCCTTTCGCATCGGGCGAGGCGACGGTGTAAGCATCCGGTGTCGCGGTCTGCTGCCCGGTCTTCGGATCGATGGAGGTGACGCCGTGCGTCTGCCCGGAGATGAGATTCAGCGCGCCGGGGGTGGAGGGACCGAAGACGGTGTCCCAGGCGTTGTCGCTCATCGCGTAGTTCTGGGCATAGTTCCACAGACCCGTGACCGTGTTGCCGTCGTAGTAGTCCATGGCGAGCCCTGGGCTTCCGTACATGCCGGTGCAGGTGTCTTTGCTCGTGTTCTCCACGAACTTGTCCATCGCACCGCCGTTCACCGCCTTCTGCTCCGCGCTGTAGCCATGGTTCTGATCGCACGTGACGGCCTGCTCGGGCGTGAGGCGCTGCGGGCTGTACGCGTTGGGATTGGATGCGATGAGTCCGGCGCTCTGCATCGTGTCGACGGCCGGGGTGCCCGGTGCGGCGGTGAACGACGTGCCGTCGGCGTTGGCTGCGTTCGGATAGGTGCCGAAGTAGTGGTCGAACGAGACGTTCTCGTCGAAAAGCACCACCAGGTGCTTGATCGGCGTCGTCGTCTTGGCGGAGTGGTCGGGCTGATGGGCGGACGCCGGCACCGCGAGGGCCACCGTCGTCGCGATCGCGGCGAGCGCGACCGGAATGGCGGCGACGCGCAGTGTGCGCCGCCCGAACACCGTGGGCATTCGTGTTCCTTTCGTCGGGAAGGGATGCTGCCGGCCGCGCAGTCCGTCAGGATGCTCAGGCCAGCAGCCCGCTGGCGTACCAGTCGGCTCTGTGCCGCACGCCCGGCAGCGCGAAGAAGTAGCCGCCGCCGGTCGGCGAGATGTAGTCGGCGAGCGGTTCGTCGATGAGCCGTTTCTGCACGGTCACGAACTGCCGTTCGAGGTCTTGGTTGAAGCACGCGAAGATCAGCCCGGTGTCGAGGTTGCCGTTCACGTCGATTCCGGAGTCGTAGTTGTAGCCACGGCGGAGCATCTGCTGCTTCGCTTGCTCGGGCGAGCGGTTGTTCGCGAGCCGGATGTGGGCATCCAGCTGGATCACATCGCCCGTCGGATCGGTCTCGTACCGCGGATCGTCGTGCTCGTGCGTACCGGTGAGCGGGGCGCCGGAGTCGCGGCGGCGGCCGATCATGTTCTCCTGCTCGTGCAGCGAGACGCGATCCCAGAACTCGACGAGCATGCGGATGATCCGCACCACGTGGTACGAGCCGCCCTCCACCCAGCTCGGCTCGATGCCGCCGGCATGCGTCCAGACCAGTTCGTCGGGAGCGGATGCCGCAGCCAGCGCGGGTGCCGAGGTGCCGTCCTTGAATCCCATCAGGTTGCGCGGCGTTCCCGACGGCCGGGGTGGTGAGACGAATCCGTCTTTGCGCCATCGCAGCTGCATCGCGCCGCGTGTCGCCCGAGCGATGTCTCGCAGGGCGTGCGTGACGGTGTCAGGGTTGTGAGCGCACAGCTGCAGCAGCACGTCGCCGTCGCAGGTCGCGCGGTCCAGGTCGTCGTTCGGGAAGTCCTCCATCGTGCGCAGCCGGTGCGGCTTGAGATCGGTCAGACCGAATCGGTCGTCGAACACGGATGCCCCGAACGAGACGGTCACGGCCAGCCCGTCCGCCGGCACCTGCGGGCCGAGCACGCCGGAGTCGGCGGGCGGTGCGGTGATGCCGACGGTCTGCGGGGCGCCACCCGCGGTGAGGAAGCGTGCCCGGTCGGTGATCGCCTTCATCAGGTCTGCGAGCTCGACCCGACCGGATGCCGTGAGGTCGAAGGCGGCGAACGTCGCGTTTCGCTGCGCCGGGGTGAGGATGCCCGCCTGGTGGGTGCCGTGGAACGGGTACGAGGCGGCGGGGCCGGCGGCCGCGGTCTCGGTCGTCGCCGCATCGCTCGCCGGCGTCGGAGCGCCCGCGCGGACAGACGTCGCCGCGGCGGCATGCGCACCAACCGCAGCTATCGGTGCGGCGATGCCGGCTCCCACGAGCCCGTGAAGGAAGCCGCGGCGGGCGAGTTCCGCTGTCACGTCGCCGGCCTCCGCACGTCGCAGATCGCCGCGATCGGCGCGAGCAGTTCGAGTGTTTCGTCGACGTGCGCGTCGAGCTGCTCGCGCTGTGCGGTGGTGAGGTTCGCGAGCGCCTGCCATGACCCATCCGCACCCCGGAACGACTCGACCAGCCGCTGCGTGGCCGCGATGGCGGCATCCGTCTTCGTCAGGTCGGGGTAGCGGGTCTTCAGGATGCCCCGCAGCGGCTCGAGCGCGTGCGTCGTGCCGGTGAGGTTGGCGTCGAGCGTGGCGAGGTTGGTGTGGCTGCCGGCATCCGTCTCACCGGTGAGTTCGAACTGCAGGGCGTTCTCCAGAATCTCGTGGGCGCGCAGGCCGATGTCGAGCGGGTCGATGCGGGTGTTCGGGAAGTCCGCCCGCAGGGCGGCGACATCGTTCGTCAGTCGTGACGTGTAGGGCGCAATCGCGGATGCCGGCGCACCGGAGAAGAGCAGTGCCTCGATCTTGTGGAACCCGGTCGGGTCGGGATCATCGAGTGCGTTGCGACCGGGGGCGGGCATGCCGTTGATCGCCGTATCGGCATCGCCGAACGCACCGTACGCGGCTCCGAGCGTCTCGTACTCGAGGTGCGCGGTGAGCCAGTCCGCCTTGGCCTTGCCGAGGTCGCCGGATGTCACGTCACCGGCGAGCGCGTCCGTCTCCCCCTGCAGCACGGGCAGCCGGCTCTCGATCCAGGCGCCGTACTGCTTCGAAGCGGGGATGAGGTCGTTCTGCGTCACCGGTGGGATGCCCGCCGTCGCGTTCGCGACGTGCTTCGCGCCCGAAACGGTGACGACCGGTCCGGCGATGGGATCGGCGTCGGCCGGAAGGCAGACGAACTGGTACCGGCCCGCGCCGAGCGTGGCCTGGCCGCGTGTCGTGCTGCCGGCCCCGAGGGATTCCAGGTCGAGGTAGACATCCTTCGCGGTCGCCGACTGCAGGTAGACCTCCATGCCCGCGATCGAGGTGTTCCTGACGTCGAATATCTGCACACCTGCCGTGGGGTGCACCCAGCCGGTGCCGCAGCCGGAGATGCCCGCGTCGACGGCGTAGGCATCCGGATGCTCGTCAGCGGGTTGCGAGCGCATCATCACCGTGAGCACGACGCCCGCAGCGATGACGACGACCGCGCCGCCCAGCGCTCCGTACTTCGCCCCTTGCCGCACGGGATGCCATGCTGGCACCGGATTCGGGCCGGTTCACCGGCCGTTCATCGAGTTCACGCAGTGTTCAGCAAGTGCTCGTTCTGACGCCTGCCAGTGCGGGTAGACCGGTCGGTCGTTGGCAAGCCGACGGGCGCGCCGCCAGCGCCGCGGCCAGCATCCCGTTCACTCCGACGTGCACACCCCGGTGGCGACGGGTGTAGGGCCCGCGGTGGAGAGCACAGGGCGCACCTCGCCGAGGGTGAGCGCGTAGCCGGTGTCGGCATCCGTCGTCGAACGGGCGAACACCATGCCGACCACGTCGCCCTGGTCGTCGAACAGCGGACCGCCGGAGTTGCCCGGCCGCACGATCGCGCGCAGCGAATACACGTCGCGGACGACCGCGTCGTGTTGGTAGATGTCGGTGCCGGCAGCCGTGAGCTCGCCGCGGATCCGCGCCCCGCCGAGGGTGTACGGGCCGCCGCCCGGGAATCCTGCGACCACGGCCGGATCTCCCGCGTTCAGTGTCGCCCCCATACGGAGCGCCGGTGCTCCGAGGCCGGGAACCCTCAGCACGGCGACGTCGCGGTCCGGGTCGAACGCGACGACCGATGCTTGGTACGAGCGATCATCCTGCGACACGATCTCTACGGATGAGGAGCCCGCGACGACGTGGGCGTTCGTGACGACGATGCCGGATGCCTCCACCCAGCCGCTTCCGCTGGACTCCATAGAGCAGCTGGACTGCACCGCCTCGACCTTGACGACGCTCTGCGACTCGGCCTGTACGGCGGCCGGAATGGCCGAGTCGGGGGCAGCGGTGTCGGGAATCGTCTCGTTGCCGGAGAAGACCTTGGGCAGGCCCGCGCCGGCAAGCGCGTCGTCAAGCGCGCCGAGGGCTGTGGCCGGCGGCACCGGTGCAATGTCGTCGAGCACCGTGACGATGCGGGATGCGGATGCCAGCTGCGAGGCCGGGTAGATCGACGACGACTGGGCGAACCCCGCAACGAGCCACACGACGGCCGCCCAGGCGACGAGGCCGACGATCGCGCCGCCCGTCGCATCGATGCCGTTCAGGGCGCCCCGTCGGCCGATGCGCCCGCGGAGCACGGCGCCGAGGCTGGATGCCACGCCGTAGAGAACGGCTCCGCACACCAGCACGACCACGGCCGCGAGAACCGTGCGGGCGATCATGCTGCCGTGGCCGAGCGGCATCGCCCACCCGACCATCACCGGAGCGAGCAGAAGTCCGATCCAGAGGCCCGCGACGAGCCCCACCATGGACAGCGCGGTGACCAGGGCTCCGCGGCGCCAGCCGATCGCGATAGCGGCGACCGCGGCGAGCGCGAGCACGATGTCGACGGCGATCTCCACGACATCGATTTTCGCCGGTGTTGCTGTGCGGGTGCTGGAGTGTACGGCGACCGGCCGTGTTGCTTCTGCGGGATGCGCTCCTCGTTGTCAGCAGCGCATCGGCGTCATGTTCGCATTGGCCGGCGTCTGATCGGGGGTGATTCACCGGCGCTCGAGCTCAGCCCCCGTCGTACTCCGCTTGCCAGCGCCCGAGACTTCGAGGCCCGTCGCCATACCCGATCGCGATCGATCCAGACCGGTGGTCTCACTTCGGGAACTCCGGCACTCATCCGCACCTGCCATCCGGAGCTTTCGATGGTGCGATGGTGGTACCAACAAAGCATTGCGCCGTTGTCAGTGTGCGTAGGGCCACCGGACGCGTGCTCCTGAACATGGTGGATCTCCGTCCACCCCGCGGGGATCATGCATCCGGGGATGACGCATCCCGCGTCGCGGAGCGACAACGCGCGCCGCTGCTGTGGAGTGAACCCGCGCTCGGGCGAGCCGAGGGCGATCAGGCGCCCCGTCGGAGTGAAGAAGGCCTTCTGCACGCCACCGGTGCAGATGAACTGTTTCGCCGATTCCACGGAGATGGGCACGTCGACGCCGTCCACCCAGGCTGCTCCTGAGCCTTTGCGGAGCGTCTCGGCGTCGACACTGACCAGCACGGTCGGCGAGGCGCCGCCGATGGTCGGCAGTTCAGCGCTCCGGGCAGCCGCATCGAGAGCAGCCGCGAGGATGTCGTGCCGTTGCTGGGCGGGCGTTCGCGAATCGCCTGTTGTCTCGGCGAGTTCCCTCTGTTCGTCCGTGAGGAATCGGCCAGCGGTCTTCGGAGAGAGACAGGAGTCGAAGATGCGCTCCAGCTTGCCGGAGATCTCCGGCATCAACCGCATGCGATACGTGACAAGGCCGCCTCGGCTGCCGGTCTTGACGACGCCGCGCCCGATCATCGCCTGGTCTTCACGCACCTTCACACCATCGGGGTCGAGCGCCACCTGCCACTGCAGCGCCTGGATACGTGTCTGATCGGCGGTCATCGGCACGATCTGCTCACCCGTCGAGGTGTCGACGCCTGTTGCACAGCCAACGAGCGCCAGCTCCGCTTCGGCCAGCAGTCCTGGATCGGCACGATGCTGGACCGCTCCGAGGTTGGTGACGATCGTGGCCGCAGTGTCGATGCCGATCGCGCCGCCACGCAGAGCCTCAGCGACAGCCGGGTACTTCGGCGGCAGGAGTTCGCCGGTGAGCGCGTCCCGGTCCCGGATGCCCGCACCGAGCCGGCACCAGCGTGCGGCCGTCGCCTCGGAGGAGAGCGTCACGCGAGCGATCAGCTCGTAGGCGTTACGGCATCCGTTCCGCGCGCTGAGCCGCTCGCTGCCGACGGACGGCCGTGAGCGTTCGAGGACCTCCGCGGACGCCGCCACTCGCAGCGCGTCGACGGATCGTCCGAGCTGCTCGATGCGCCCGAGCGCCTCGAGCAGCTCGCCGTCGCCGAGTCGCGGAACTTCCGCCACCTCGAGAGCAGCACGGACGGCATCCACCGCCGATTCGAGCCGCGCTCTCGTGTCGTTCATGTCTCCATTCAACCCGTAGCCACCGACATTCTCGGCGACGAATTCCTGATCAGAAGATGTTTCCTGTGGATAGCGGTTGAAGCTGACGAGCTGTGGAGGGCAAGTGCCGGCGTACCAGTCGGGCGATCGATGCGGTTACTGCTTCTCAGGGATCATGGATACGTGAGCGTTCCCCTACCCATCACTGTGCGGAACGCTGTCCCCGCAGATCTGATCGGCATCCTCGAGGTCCAAGCCGAATCCGGGCGCTCGACCTCGACGCGGTTCACCGAGGACATCACTGCGGCGATAGACGATGAGAATTCGATTCTCGTTGTCGCCGAGTCCGGCGGACGGGTGGTCGGCTGGGCGAAGACCCAGTTCTTCCCAGAGCCGGCTGGACCGGCACCCGCTGGGCATTACCTCATGGGAGTGACCGTCGCCCCCGTTCATCGCAGGCAAGGTGTGGCGAGTGCTTTGCTCAGCGCTCGGATGAGGTGGATCCAACAACGCGAAAGCGTCGTCTTCTACTTCACCAATGCTCGGAACCACGCCTCGATCGCGCTGCACCGGCGTGCGGGCTTCCTCGAGTGTGGTCGCGGCCCGCTGTTCCGAGGTGTTCCCTTCGAAGCCGGCGAGGGCATCCTGTTCTCCGCCACTCTGTCATGACCCGAAAGTGCTCTCCCATGCCTTCACCGCAGTCGCTGAGCGAGACCGACCGCCGCATCGTCGCAGCGTGGGCGGCCGATTGCGCGGAACGAGTGCTGCAGTTGTTCGAGGCCGAGGTCGCCGACGATGACAGACCGCGGGATGCGATCGCCCGCGCCCGCGCCTTCTCGCGCGGCGAGCTCGGAGCCGCAGAGGAGATCCGGCGGCGCTTCGTGGCAGGCCGTGCAGCGAAGTCGGCGAAGTCACCAGCAGCGGTCGCCGCCGCTCGTGCCGCTGCTCAGGCATCCGGTGTCGCGCACATGGGCGCGCATGCGCTCGGCGCCGCCGCGTACGCCGCGAAAGCAGCAGGGCTGGCCGCGCCGGAGCATCCCGCGGCAATCGATGAGGAGATCAGCTGGCAGCTCGGGCACATGACCGCGCCGGCGCGGGATGCACTCCGGCGCCTACCCCTCGTCAGCGAGAACTCGGCCGGACCACTCGGGGCGGGCCTCCTCACTTCCGGTGAGCTCGGCTCGATCATCCGCCGACTGCAAGCCGGCATCGGCCGATAACCAGTTCCTGTCCTCGGATCGGACTCGTCGTGCAGGGCTTCCCGCGCGAGGGCCGCGGCCGTGCGATGGCGATCTTCTTCGCCATCACCCGCGAACACTGACGCGCTTGAGTGGCGCATAGTTTGCGCATGGCCTGTGCATACTCACAGGTCCTACGTTCTCGAGGCATGACCCCCGCCGCCCCCGAAACCCCGAACGTTCTCATCGACCCCGCGAACACCGCTCCTACCGGCGACCAGCCGAAGCCGCGACGAGGCATCCGACGGCGCGAGGTGCTGTTCGGCGGCGGAGGGATCGCGCTCGGTCTCGCAGGGGCTTTCGCCGGCATCGGCGCGGCGAGCGCGATCGCACGGTCGAAGCCGACCTCGTCGTCGCCGTCGAGCAGCGCGTCCGCATACACGATCGAGCGATTCACGAGCACGATGGTGACCGCCCCGAAGCTCGCCATCTGGAAGCAGAGCGGCGCCCTGCTGGCCGACGGACACCTCTTCGCGACACCGCAGACCGACCAGTTCTCGCCCGCCATCTACGACACGGACGGAATGCTGATCTGGTCGCATCCGGGCGGCGGAGCCGGAACCGACTTCCGGGTGCAGCAGTACGAGGGCCGGCCCGTGCTGACCTACTGGACGGGCACCTCGCAGTACGGCAACGGCCAGGGCCACGGCGTCATCCTCGACAATTCCTATCAGCCGATCGCGCACGTCTATGCGCAGGGCGGCCTCCAGGCGGACCTGCACGAGTTCGAGCTCACTGACGCCGGCACAGCATTGATCACGTCGTACCCGCCGGTGCGAGCCGACCTCACCTCTGTAGGCGGAAAGACGGGCGGCTGGATGTTCGACTGCCACATCCAGGAGATCGACATCGCTACCAGCAGACTGCTCCTCGACTGGCGGGCGAGCGATCACATCCCCCTCACCGAGAGCTACGTCGCCCTCGGATCGGACGGCGGCACGGCTCCGACCGCCTACGACCCGTACCACCTGAACGCGATCTCGGCCGACAGCGACGGCACGCTGCTGCTGTCGGCCCGGCACACCCACACCGTCTACTCCCTCGATCGAACGAGCGGCGCGATCCGCTGGAGGCTGGGCGGTAAGAAGAGCGACTTCGCCGTGGATGCCGACGCCGCGTTCGCCTGGCAGCATCACGCTCGCAAACAGTCGGCTGACGAGATCAGCATGTTCGACAACCACGTGAACACGTCGAAGGGCACCTCCCGGGGGCTCGTGCTCTCCATCGACGAATCCGCGAAGACGGCGACGCTGAAGCAGGAATACGCCGACAGGAGCCACGTCGGGTTCGCGATGGGCTCGACGCAACTACTCGGCAACGGCAATGTACTGGTCGGCTGGGGAACGCAGCCCTACGCCACCGAGTTCACCGCGGACGGCACCCCGGTGTGGGAGGCATCCGGGCTCGGCTCAGACTGCTACCGGGTGGCCAAGAGCACGTGGGTGGGCCAGCCGAAGGCGGATCCCGACATCGCCACCGTGACGGACCCTTCGGGCCGGCTGCGGGTCTCAGCGAGCTGGAACGGTGCGACCGAGGTGGCGTCGTGGCGCATCCTC
>Ga0164242_10005968_pt1 | contig 13464 bp, 13 predicted proteins | sample OricomgcompostMG_FD_108783 | JGI IMG/M metagenome (GOLD analysis project Ga0164242, IMG submission 108783) | Miracle-Growth compost microbial communities from Emeryville, California, USA - Original compost - Miracle growth compost (MG) ...
CATGAGCGACGCTTGCGGAGCGAACCGATGACCATCAGCGACGACGACTTGCGGAGCGAATCCAGGGAACAGAGCTTGTCGCTGGCCCATTCGCCCTGCCCGAACGACACTTTCGTCTTCCACGCCTGGACGCACGGGCTCATCGACGCGCCGGCGGTCGGGCTCACCTTTGCGGACATCGACGTGACGAACGGTGCGGCCGAACGCGGCGAGTTCGACATCGTGAAGGTGTCCTACGCCGCCCTGCCGTGGCTGATGGACCGGTACGAGCTGCTGCCGGCCGGCGGGGCGCTCGGCCGGGGCTGCGGGCCGCTCGTCCTGTCGCGGGGCGACATCCCCGACGTCGACGGACGCACCGTGGCCGTGCCGAGCGAGCGCTCGACGGCGTACCTGCTGTTCCGCCTCTGGGCGGCCGGGCAGAAGCCGGCGCGGATCGACGTCCTGCCGTTCACCTCGATCATGCCGGCGGTGCGGGACGGGGCGTACGACGCCGGGCTGGTGATCCACGAGGCGCGCTTCGTCTACCAGGACTTCGGGCTGGCCAAGCTCGCCGATCTCGGCGAGTGGTGGGAGGCCGACACCGGCCTGCCGATCCCCTTGGGCGCGATCCTGGCCCGGCGCGGACTGGACGCCGCGGCCCTGGGCCGGGCCGCCCGGGAGTCGGTCGAGTACGCCTGGGCCGACCCGGCGGCGTCCGCGGCGTACGTCGCCGAGCATGCCGCCGAGCTGAGCCCGGACGTGCAGCAGCAGCACATCGCGCTCTACGTGAACGAGTTCAGCCGCGACCTGGGCGAGGAGGGCTACGCGGCCATCGAGGCACTGCTCGGCCGGGCGTACAGGGAGGGCCTCACCCCGGCCGCCCCCGTCCTACGCTGAGGGCCCTACGCGTCGAACTGGTCGGCGACGGCGCGCAGCACGCCGGCGATCTTCTTGCCCTCGCCGCGGTCCGGGTAGCGCCCGTGCTGCAGACCGGGGACGCAGCCCTCGAGCAGGTTGATCAGGTCCTGGACGATCGGGGCGAGCTCGTCGGCCGGGCGCCGGTTGGCGCGCGCGACGGCCCGGGCCACCGACGGCACCGGATCGAGCAGGCGCACGTGCATGGCCTGGTCCCCCTTGCGGCCGGAGACGATGCCGAACTCCACACGCTGGCCGGGACGCAACTCGGTGACGCCCTCCGGAAGCTGATCCCGGTGGACGAAGACGTCCTCGCCCTCATCGTGCGAAAGGAAACCGAAGCCCTTTTCCGCGTTGAAGAACTTCACCTTGCCGGTAGGCACGGCAGACTCCCTGATCGTGGCGAACATGCTGTGAGACAGACGAACGGACACCGCACCGCGGTGCCCGGGTGGTCAAGGTTACCGGGCGGCCGCAAGCGGCGGCACCCTTGTGGCGGATACTGGTGGGGTGCCCCACCCCCTGCAGAGTCAGCCCCCGGCCGTCCGTGCCGGCATCTGGCTGTTCGTCCTCGGCCTGGGCTTCGTCGCCGCCGACGTCATCTGGTGGTGGTCCGGCGGCGAGAACTCTCCGCTGTGGCTGAACCTGCTGTGCCTGCTGGCGCCGCTCGGGTTCGCCGTCGCCGTCTGGTCGGGCCTGCGCGCCGGGCGGGCCGAGCAGCGGGCGGCGCTGCGGGCGCTGACCGAGCAGACGGGACCCCAGCCGCGCATCGTAGACTGACGGTTCTGTCCGCGTTCGAAGCGTTCGACGCGTCCAAGGCAGGAAGGGATCTCGCATGTCGAACAGCCCTGCGCTGACCGAGAGGGTGCACCACGTGGGCGATTTCCACGTGAACGAGTTGGCCTCCGACAAGGCCGGTGCGATGTCGCCTTTCGGGCCGGACGTGGTGTTCCCGCTCGCGCTCGACCAGATCCGCTACATCCACCCCGGCCCCGAGGACCGTCCGAACCTCGCGGGCGGGCGCTGACCCGCGCGAAGGTGACCGCGTGGCCGACAGTCTGACCGTTTGGCTGCGCGAGCGCACGGACGCGGAGCTGGTCGAGCTGCTCCGCCTGCGCCCTGACCTGGCACTGCCGGCCCCGGCCGACCTGGCCACCCTCGCCGGACGCCTCGCCGTGCGCACCTCCGTCCAGCGCGTGATCGACGGGCTGGACGCCTTCCACCTGGCGGTACTCGCCGCGGCCGCCCGGGGTCGGGCCTCGAGCGCGGCGGTGGCCTCGCAGCTGGCGGCCGTCCCGCGCCCCGAGATCGATGGCGCCGTCGAGCGGCTGCTCACCGTGGCGCTGATCTGGGGCGAACCCGACTCGCTGACCGCCGTCCCCGCTGTCCTCGACGTCCTCGGGCCGCACTCGTACGACACCGCGGTCGCGACCGAACCGCCGGTCGAGGTGATCCGCCGCGAGCCGGCCGAGTTGGACCGCTTCGGCACCACGGCGGTCCTCGAGACGCTGCGCCTGAGCGAGGCGCTGGCCGAACTGTGGGCCACCGAGCCTCCGACGCTGCTGCGTACCGGCGGCCTGTCGGTGCGCGAGCTGCGCAAGGACGCCAAGCTGCTGAGCATCGAGGAGCCGACCACCGCCCTACTCGCCGAGGTCCTGTACGCCGCGGGCCTGGTCAACGCGACAAGCGGCGTGGAGCCGGTGTACCTGCCGACCGAGGAGTACGACACCTGGCTGGCGGCGTCCGCCGCGGCGCGCTGGAGCCGGCTGGCCGCGGCCTGGCTGGCGATGACCCGGCAGCCGTCCCTGGTAGGCCAGCGCGGGGACCGCGACCGGACGATCAGCGCGCTGTCGGCGGACGTCGAGCGCGGCAACGCCCCGGCGCTGCGCGCGCAGGTACTGGACGTCCTGTCCGCCCTGCCCCCCGGCAGCGCCCCGCGCGAGAGCGCCGACGTCCTCGCCGCCCTGGCCTGGCGGGCACCGCGCCGGGCGCATGCCACGCGCGGCTTCGCCGAGGCGATCCTGGCCGAGGCGGATGTCCTCGGCCTGACCGCCGCCGGGGGCCTGACCGGCTACAGCCGCACACTGCGCGCGGGCACCCGGGCGGTGGCCGAGCAGGTGCTCGCCGACGCCCTGCCCCGGCCGGTGGACGAATTCCTGCTGCAGCCCGACCTCACCGCCGTCGTACCCGGACCGCCGACCCCGGCGCTCGCCCGCGAACTGGCCGCGGTCGCCGACCTGGAGTCCTCCGGGGGGGCTTCGGTCTACCGCATCACCGAGGCCACCGTCCGCCGCGCGCTCGACACCGGCCGCAGCGCCGCCGGCCTGCACGCGTTCTTCACGCAGCGGTCCCGCACTGCGGTCCCGCAGGCGCTGGCCTACCTGATCGATGACGCATCCCGACGGCACGGCACGCTGCGGGCCGGCGTCGCCTCGGTCTACCTGCGCTGCGATGAGGAGGCCCTGCTCGACCGCGCCGTCGCCGACCGCTCCCTGTCAGAGCTCGCCCTGCGCCGGGTGGCGCCGACGGTGGCGATCTCGTCCACGCCGCTGGCCAAGCTGCTCGAAACCCTGCGCGCACACGGGTACGCCCCCGCCGCCGAGTCACCCGAGGGCGAGGTCGTGGCACTGGAGTTCGACGCGCCCCGCGCCCCGACCAAGCCACCCGAGCGGACCTTCGCCACGCGGATGGCCTCGCTCGATTCGACCACCCAGCGCGCCGATCTGGTACGCCGCATCCGTTCCGGGGACGCGCTCAGCGAACTGACGAGCCGGATGGAGCCGGGCGCCGCGCGGGTCGCGGCCGGGATCCCCGGCATCACCTCCGCGGCCACCATGGGCACCCTGCGCGAAGCGATCAAGAACAGCCGCCGCGTGCTGATCGGCTTCGCCGAGCCGGACGGCAGCACGTCGCGTACGACGATCCTGCCGATCTCGATGGCCGGCGGCGTCGTCCGCGGGCATGAGCCGGACAGTCGCGCGCTGCGAGCGTTCCCGCTGCACCGCGTGACCGGCGTCGCGGTCCTCGACGAGGACTGATCAGCTGCGCGGCAGGTGTACGGCGGTGAGCAGGACGGCGCTGTCCTCGAGCGCGTGCAGTGAGTGCCGGTGCGCCGGCACGTCGGCGAAGTCACCGGCGCGCAGCGACAGCCGCTCGTCCCCGGCGGCCACCTCGACGGCGCCGGCGACCACGTAGATCGTCGCCTCGCCGGGGTTCTCGTGTTCGCTCAGTTCGGTGCCGGCGGTGAGGGCGATGACGGTCTGGCGCATCAGCCGGGCGTGGTCGCCGCTGATGGTCTCCGCGGCACGTCCGGCCGTGGCCGCGCGGGCCTTGGCGAGTTGTTCCTCCACGATTGTCTGCAGCGCGAGCGCAGCCATGGTCACGTCCTCTCGGGTTGTCAGCACCTTCCGGCTCAGCCCATACGTATCACTCGTCATGGTGGGCACGGTTCTTGACGATCCGAGCAGGGCCATACCGACCAGTCAACCCCAGCAGCCGGACAATGGCAGCGTGAACTGCACGTACTTCGATTCCGGCGCCTGCGGCTCGTGCACGCTGATCAAGACGCCGTACGGGCAGCAGCTGGCCGACAAGGACAAGCGGGCGCGGTCCCTGGTCGCCGCCGACACATGGCTGGCGCCGGTGCCCGGAGGGCTCGACCACTTCCGTACCAAGGTCAAGCTCGTCGCCGGTGGTACGCCCGATGTCCCGACGCTCGGCATCATCGGTCAGGACCTGTCCCACTGCCCGATCGTCGACACGCGGATCCTGGCCCTGCTCCCGCCGCTGAAGGACTTCATCGCCACGGCGAGGTTGGTGCCCTACGACATCCCCACCCGCCGCGGCGAACTGAAGAACGTCATCCTCACGGTCTCGCCGGCCGGTGAGCTCATGGTGCGCTTCGTGCTGCGCTCGACCGAGTCGCTACCCCGGCTGCGCAAGCACCTGCCGACGTTGCTGGCCGCGGCGCCGGCAATCCGCGTCGTGACCGCCAATCTGTTACCCGAACACAAGGCCGTCGTCGAGGGTGCGGAGGAGATCGTGCTGACGCAGGCCGATTCGCTGCGCATTGACTTCGCCGGGCGTTCGCTGCACCTGCTGCCGCGCAGCTTCGTCCAGACGAACACCGCTGTCGCAGCCCGGTTGTACGAACGCGGTGCGGCATGGGTGGACGAGTCCGCGCCGGCGAGCGTGTGGGACCTGTACTGCGGGGTCGGCGGCTTCGCGCTGCATGCGACCGCGCAGGGGCGAGAGGTGACCGGGGTCGAGGTGAGCCCGGACGCCGTGGCCAGCGCTCACCGGTCGGCGGCCGAGGCGGGCGTGGCGGCGGCGTTCATCGCGGCCGACGCCACCGAATGGGCCCGCGCCCAGGACGCGCCGCCGGACGTGGTGATCGTGAACCCGCCACGGCGCGGGATCGGCGCCGAGCTGGCGTCCTGGCTCGAGGGCTCCGGCGTGCGACGGGTCCTCTACTCCAGCTGCAACGTCCATTCGCTGGCGGCCGACCTGGCCTGGGTACCGTCGCTGCGGCCGGTGCGCGCCCAGGTCTTCGACATGTTCCCGCACACCTCGCACTTCGAGACCCTCGTCCTGCTGCAGCGCTCGGCGTAGGAACAGGCACGGTGTCGCCTGCGTTTGGGACAATGGTTCTTTGCGCTCGTACGAGAGGTAACACGTGACCGACGGACCGCTGATCGTCCAGTCCGACAAGACGCTGCTGCTCGAGGTCGACCACCCGTCGGCGCAGCAGGCGCGCGCCGCGATCGCGCCGTTCGCCGAGCTCGAGCGCAGCCCCGAGCACGTGCACACCTACCGGCTCACCCCGCTCGGGCTCTGGAACGCCCGCGCCGCGGGGCACGACGCCGAGCAGGTCGTCGACGCGCTGGTGCGCTTCAGCCGCTACCAGGTGCCGCACGCGCTGCTGGTCGACGTCGCCGACACGATGGACCGCTACGGGCGCCTGCAGCTGGTCAAGCACCCGGTACACGGGCTCGTCCTGGTCAGTCTCGACCGGGCGGTGCTCGAAGAGGTGCTGCGGCAGAAGAAGATCTCTCCGATGCTGGGCGCGCGTGTCGACGACGACACGGTGCTGGTGCACCCGTCCGAGCGTGGCCGGCTCAAGCAGGCGCTGCTCAAGGTGGGTTGGCCAGCCGAGGACCTCGCCGGTTACGTGGACGGCGAAGCGCACGAGATCGACCTGCGACCGGACGGGTGGGAGCTGCGCACCTACCAGCAGCAGGCCGTCGACATGTTCTGGCAGGGCGGCTCGGGGGTCGTCGTTCTCCCTTGTGGCGCAGGGAAGACTCTCGTCGGCGCAGCCGCGATGGCGCAGGCCAAGGCCACCACGCTGATCCTCGTGACGAACACGGTCAGCGGACGCCAGTGGAAGCGCGAACTGATCGCACGCACGTCGCTGACCGAGGAGGAGATCGGCGAATACTCCGGCGAGAAGAAGGAGATCCGCCCGGTCACCATCGCGACGTACCAGGTGATGACGACCAAGCGCGGCGGCCAATACCGCCATCTCGAGCTGTTCGACTCCCGCGACTGGGGCCTGATCGTCTACGACGAGGTGCACCTGCTGCCGGCGCCGATCTTCCGCCTCACCGCCGACCTGCAGAGCCGTCGCCGCCTGGGCCTGACCGCCACGCTGATCCGCGAGGACGGCCGCGAGGCCGACGTGTTCAGCCTCATCGGCCCGAAGCGCTACGACGCGCCGTGGAAGGACATCGAGAACCAGGGCTGGATCGCGCCCGCCGACTGCACCGAGGTGCGCGTGACGCTCACCGACGCCGAGCGCATGGCATATGCGACCGCCGAGCCCGAGGACCGCTACAAGCTCGCGGCCACGGCCCGCACGAAACTGCCGGTGGTACGGCAGATCGTCGAGAACCACGCCGACGACCAGATCCTGGTGATCGGCGCGTACCTGGACCAGCTCGACGACGTCTCCGCCGAACTCGACGGGGCCCCGGTCATCCAGGGCTCGACGACCAACAAGGAACGCGAGCGGCTGTTCGACTCGTTCCGCAACGGCGAGACCCGCGTGTTGGTGGTCAGCAAGGTCGCCAACTTCTCGATCGACCTGCCGGAGGCTGCGGTCGCGATCCAGATCAGCGGCACCTTCGGCTCGCGGCAGGAGGAGGCGCAGCGGCTGGGACGCGTGCTGCGCCCGAAGTCGGACGGCCGGCAGGCGCACTTCTACACGGTCGTCTCGCGCGACACCCTGGACGCCGAGTACGCCGCGCACCGCCAGCGCTTCCTCGCCGAGCAGGGCTACGCGTACACGATCGTCGACGCCGACGACCTGCTCCGCCCGCTGTAGCCCGCCGGCCCGCCGTCTCAGCCGGGCTCCGCGGGCGAGCTGCCGGTGCTTGCTAGCGGGACTCGGCGTGCAGGGCGCGCCGCTCGGCCTTGTCGGCCCGTCGCTCCGCTCGGCGGGTCCGGATATCCGGAACCAGCGCGTCCAGCAGCAGGCCACCCGCGATGCCGGCCAACCAGCTGTCCTTGGCCAGCGCGATGCCCTGCTGCGTCGGTCGCGGATCCCCGCTCGGATGCATGCCGGGTGTGCGCCAGTACAGGCCGAGCAGGCCGCCACTGAACGCCGCCAGCCCGGCTCCGGCGACGGCTGCGGGAACGATCGGCAACAGCAGCGCGCCCCCCAGCGCGATCTCGCTGGCGCTCAGGGCGCGCACGAACGTCTTGGCGTCCACGCGCGCGAGGAACGGATAAGCACCGGCAGCCATCCCGTGCAACGCCTGGGCCGTCTGCTCGTCGGCCTTCAGCTTGCCCAATCCCGAGTTCAGGATGAATGCGCCTGCCGCGAGGCGGCCGGGTGCTCTACGCAGTTTGACTGCCGCGCTCATGTCCATCTCCTTCAGCGAGGCCAGGCACGCACTTACTGGCACACGGTGGATGACGTGTTCGGGTTCTGGACTACATATGCCCGATACGCATGCCGACCATGCGCTGCAAGGGCGGGCATCGCAACCACTGGCCCGCCGACGACCCGAAGTGGGAGGTCTGCGCGCGGCTCGTGCGACGGCGCGGTGAACCCACGTGCCGTGGATGGAACCATGGAACGCGATATGACGACGATCGAGACCGCCCCCGCCCCGGACGCCGCGAGGCTGCGCCTGATCACGCTCACGCTGGCTTTCGCCTGCGGCGCGGCCGTGGCAAACCTCTACTACGCGCAACCCCTGCTCGAACTGGTCTCGAAGTCCTTCCACGTGAGCCAGGGTTCGGCGACGGTGGTCGTCACCGCGACGCAGATCGGGTACGCCCTCGGGCTGGCATTCCTCATCCCGCTCGGCGACCTGCTCGAGAACAGGGCGCTGGCGTACCGCACGATGCTCGTCACCGTCGCCGCCCTCGTCCTCGCGGCGGCCGCCCCGAACCTGAGCGTCTTCCTGGCCGCGGGCGTCCTGATCGGCGTGACGAGCGTGGTGGCGCAGGTCCTCGTCCCGCTCGCCGCACATCTCGCCCCGGAGGAGCAGCGCGGGCGCTTCGTGGGGCGCGTCATGAGCGGGTTGTTGCTCGGCATCCTGCTCGCACGATCGATCTCCTCGCTGGCCGCGGAGGCGTGGGGCTGGCGCAGCATCTACGTGATCTCCGCGGCACTGATGTTGATCACCGCCGTTGTGGTACGTCGCGTCCTGCCGATCCACCGACCGGACCACTCCTCGAGCTACGTCCAACTGCTCGCCTCGGTCGTGCGGCTGTTCGCGACCGAACCGGTGTTGCGGCGGCGGGCGCTCAGCCAGGCCTGCACCTTCGGGGCCTTCACGGCGTACTGGACCGGCATCACCTACGAACTGATCGACCACCACGGTCTGACCCAGACCGGCGTCGCGGTCTTCGCGCTCGTGGGCGCCGCCGGTGCGGCCACCGCGCCGCTGGCCGGGCGCCTCGGCGACCACGGACACGGCCGGGGCGCACGCGGCCTCGCGCTCATCGCCGCCTCGGGCGCCCTCGTGCTCGCCTGGCTGGGCGCGAGCCACCTACTGCTGCTCGGACTGGCCGGCGTGCTGCTCGATGCCGCCGTCCAGACGCACCAGGTGCTCAGCCAGCGGGACGTCTACTCCTTGCACGCCACCGCCCGAGCCCGGGTGAACTCGGCTTTCATGACCACGATGTTCATCGGCGGTGCGGTCAGCTCGGCGGTCGCCGGCGCGCTGCACTCCGCCCATGGCTGGAGCGGCGTCGCGATCTTCGGCGCCTGCCTGCCCGCGGCTGCGCTGGTCGGCTGGATCACCGAACCTAGGCTGGGCTCATGACCAACCCCGCCGTGCAGCCTCAGCCCGAAGACCTCGACTGGACGTACGTGATCATCGACGGCTGCGCCGACTGCGGCTTCGACCCGACCACGCTCGACCGCGCCGACCTGCCGGTACGCATCCGCGCTGCGGCAGGCGCCTTCCGGCTGCGCCTCGGCGCTCTCGACGCGCGCACCCGCCCGGCCCCCGCCGTCTGGTCCCCGACCGAGTACGCCTGCCACGTGCGCGATACCTGCACGATCATGAACACCCGCGCCCGGCTGATGCTCGATGAGGAGAATCCCGTCTTCGCGAATTGGGATCAGGACGCCAGCGCGATCGAGCAGCGGTACTGGGAGCAGGAGCCCGCCGCGGTCGCCGACCAGCTCGAGGCGGCCGCGGACGCCGCGGCGACCACCTTCGCCACCGTCGCCGCGGACGCGTGGGACCGCCCCGGACGCCGCGCGAGGGAGAACCCCCCGTCGCCGCGCAACGCTGATGGGGGAGACAGCAGCTTCACGGTCGGCACGCTCGGCACGTACTTCCTGCACGACCTCGAACACCACGTCTGGGACGTCACCAAGTAGGCATCGGTACGGTAGCGGGCGTGATCCTGCGCCGCGTGGCCGTCGTTGCCGCCGCCATCCCGCTCCTGCTGTCCGCCTGCTCCTCGGGCAAGGGCGGCTCCACGCCGAGCCCGAGCCCGACGACGACCGCTCCCAGCAGCCCGGCGGCCGGCGGCCTGTCGCAGATCACCGCCGCGATCAGCGCGCTGACCTCGGTGCACCTGGACACCGACGCGGGCGCCGTCGGCGGCAAGAGCCGGACCGACGTGACGCTCTCCGACGGCAACCCGACCGCCACCGAACTGCACGCGAGCTCGGGCGGTGAGCCGGTCGTCGTCGTCACCCGCGACGGCACCAGCTGGCTGCAGACGCCCACGGGCTGGGCCAAGGTCGCCGCCGACTCCCCGAACGCGACCGCCAAGAAGCTCAGCAACCCGCTGGGTGTCGTGACGCTGACGAACTCCCTGGCCTCACTCAAGGCGGTGGGCGGCCTGCTCGCTGCCGCAACGCCCACCGACCAGGGGCAGGACGCCGGCAACGAGCGCTACTCGCTGGCGGTCGACCCGAAGAAGCTCGACCAGTCGACCACTCTCGGACAGCTCCTCGCGCTCGTGGGTGGTGATTCGGTGCCTGTGGACATGTGGATCGACGCGCAGGGGCGTCCGGTGAAGATCGCGCTGTCGGTGTCGTTCGCCGGCCAGAAGCTGGATATCACCGTCCAGTTGAGCAATTTCGACGCCCCGCTCGACATCCCGACGCCCTCCTGACCCCACGGTCGCTGCAGACCCGACAGAATGTCGGCGTGCACGTCGTCCTCGAACTGCTCAGCCTGGTGGCGATCGTTGGGTTCGGCAGTGCGTTCAGCCGGCGGCTCGGGGCCAGCGAACCGCTGGTCCTGGTCGCGGTCGGCATCGTCGTCTCCTACATCCCCGACTTCCTGGACATCACCCTCAAGCCGGACGTGGTCCTCTTCGGGTTGCTGCCGCCGCTGCTGTACGCGGCCGCGATCCGTACCTCGCTGATCGACTTCAAGGCGAACCGCCGGCCGGTACTGCTGCTGGCGATCGGCCTGGTGATCGTCACGACCGTCGCGATCGGGTTCCTCTCCTGGTGGGTCGTGCCCGGGGTCACGCTGGCCGCCGCGTTCGCCCTCGGCGGCGTTGTCGCCCCGCCGGATGCCGTCGCCGCCACCACCGTCGCCCGCCGGGTCGGGATGCCCCGTCGAATCGTCTCGATCCTGGAGGGCGAGAGCCTGGTCAACGACGCGACCTCGCTGGTAGCGGTGAACACCGCCATCGCGGCGATGACCGAGGCAGTCAGCCCCTGGCGGGTCGGGTGGGAGTTCGTCCGCGCGGCCGGGGGCGGTGCGATCGTCGGGGTCGCTGCGGCCGCGGTCCTGATGCTCATCCGCAAGCGCATCGAGGACCCGGTGCTCGACACGACGCTGTCCTTCGCCGCGCCGTACGTCGCCTTCCTGCCGGCCGAGGAACTGCACGGGTCCGGCGTGCTCTCGGTCGTGGTCTGCGGCCTGCTGCTCGGACACCAGGCGCCCAAGATCCAGTCTGCCGGCTCCCGTATCGCGGAGAACATCAACTGGCGCACGGTGCAGTTCCTGCTCGAGAACGTCGTCTTCATCCTGATCGGACTGCAGATCCGGTTCATCATCGAGGCCGAAGACGTGACACACCCCGACTGGTGGCGGGTCGTGGGCTACTGCCTGCTCGTGCTCGTCGCCTGTATCCTCACCCGCCTGCTCTACGTCTTCGCCTCGGTATTCGTCTTCCGACGGTTCCTCCCGGGCGATGCCTGGACCTGGTCCGTCGGCGCGGTCGTCGGCTGGGCCGGCATGCGCGGCGTCGTGACCCTTGCCGCGGTGTTCCTGCTTCCGGAGGCGACGCCGCAGCGGCCGCTGCTCGTACTGATCGCGTTCGTGGTCGTGGCCGGGACGCTGCTGCTGCAAGGTCTGACCCTGCCCCCACTCGTGCGCCGGCTGAAGCTGCCCGCGCCCGACGCCGCCGAGGACGCCCTGCAGACCGCGTCCCTCGTGACGGACGCCGCCAACGCCGGGCTGGATCTGCTGGAGCAGGTCAAGGCGCCGAGCGACCCGGCGGAGATCCTGGACGAGCTGCGCGCGCGGGCGATGCGCCGCAGCAACCAGGTCTGGGAACAGCTCGGCCGGCCGCAGGACGAGCTCGAACCGCCCTCCGCGGTGTACCGCCGGCTGCGGCTGGAGATGCTCGGCGCCGAGCGGGCGTCCATCCTGGCCGCGCGCGATCGAGGCGTGTACGACGACGAGGTGCTGCGTACCGCGCTCTCGGCGATCGACATCGAGGAGTCGATGCTCGACCGGGTCGAGGACGCCGCGGCCCGCGTCGACGACGAGCTGACGACCTCCACGGAGCTGGCCGGCAACTGCGAGCACCTCCGGCAGGCGGCGAGGGTGGCCCGCGCCCGTACGCCCGGCGCGTGCGAGGAGTGCCTTCGCGATGGCACCACGTGGGTGCACCTACGCCTGTGCCTCGCCTGCGGGCACGTCGGCTGCTGCGACTCCTCGATCGGCAAGCACGCCACCGCGCACTTCCATGAGACCGGCCACCCGGTCATGCGCTCGGCTGAGCCGGGCGAGGCCTGGCGGTGGTGCTACGTCGACGAGCTGCTGGGATAGAAGCGACGGACAGACTCACGAACGACGTGCCCATGCAAGAGATCGCCGAATTGTCCTATCGGTATGCCCGGGCCATCGGGTCGCCGGGCCGGCGCTGTCACGGTGCGGCGGCATCACGCAGATACGACGAAGGGGCGGTCCCTCTCGGGACCGCCCCTTCGCGTGCTGCGCTGATGCTTCTGATCGCAAGCGATCAACTGCCCTGATGCTTCTGATCGCAAGCGATCAGAAGTCCATGTCACCGCCCGGCATGCCGGCCGGAGCGGCCGGGGCCTTCTCCGGCTTGTCGGCGACGACGGCCTCGGTGGTGAGGAACAGGGCCGCGATCGACGCCGCGTTCTGCAGGGCAGAGCGGGTGACCTTGGCCGGCTCGACGATGCCCTCGGCGAACATGTCGACGTACTCACCGGTCGCGGCGTTCAGGCCGTGGCCGGCCGGCAGGCCGAGCACCTTCTCCGAGACGACGCCACCCTCGAGGCCGGCGTTGATCGCGATCTGCTTGAGCGGGGCGAGCAGCGCGACCTTGACGATGTTGGCACCAGTGGCCTCGTCGCCGACCAGGTCGAGCTTGTCGAACGCGGTGACCGTGGCGTTCGCCAGCGCGACGCCACCACCGGGGAGCAGGCCCTCCTCGACGGCCGCCTTCGCGTTGCGAACGGCGTCCTCGATGCGGTGCTTGCGCTCCTTGAGCTCGACCTCGGTCGCGGCACCGACCTTGATCACCGCAACACCGCCGGCCAGCTTGGCCAGACGCTCCTGCAGCTTCTCGCGGTCGTAGTCCGAGTCGCTCTTGTCGATCTCGGCCCGGATCTGGTTGACGCGACCCTGAATCTGGTCGGCGTCACCGGCACCCTCGACGATCGTGGTCTCGTCCTTGGTGGTGACGAACTTGCGCACCTTGCCGAGGTCCTCGATCGTGGCGTTCTCCAGCTTGAGGCCGACGGTCTCGCTGATCACCGTGCCACCGGTCAGGATCGCGATGTCCTGCAGCATGGCCTTGCGGCGGTCGCCGAAGCCCGGGGCCTTGACGGCGACGGACTTGAACGTGCCACGGATCTTGTTGACGACCAGGGTGGCCAGG
>Ga0164242_10005969_pt1 | contig 13464 bp, 10 predicted proteins | sample OricomgcompostMG_FD_108783 | JGI IMG/M metagenome (GOLD analysis project Ga0164242, IMG submission 108783) | Miracle-Growth compost microbial communities from Emeryville, California, USA - Original compost - Miracle growth compost (MG) ...
AGCCGCGAGTTGGCGCGATTGAAGCGCGATGTGGATTTGCCGGCGGTGGACATGAGCTTCCGCCCGCGCCTGCATGAGGCGGCGGAGTACCTGATGAACGAGCTGGAGTTCAAGACGCTGGCGGCGCGGTTGGAGAAGCGCAAGGCGGCGCTGGAGAAGAAGTTGGAGGGCGGCGGCGAGATTGGAAGTGGTACGGATGTGCCATGGTCGGACTCGCTGCGCTCTCCTTCCCGGGCGGCAAAAGAGAGTCCTGCGGGCAATAATAGTATGCCTGCGGCGCTTGGGCCGGAGAGTTTCAAGAAGGAAGGGCCCGGCGGTTGGGGCGGGTATGAGTGCGTGCAGACCATGGAGGGCTGGAAGCGCTGGCTGGCGGATATCCGCAAGGCGGGTGTGGTGGCGTTCGACACCGAGACCACCAGCCTTGACCCTTATAGCGCGAAGCTGGTGGGCATCAGCCTGTGCATCGGTGCGGGCAAGGCCTGTTACGTGCCGGTGGCGATGGATGGCGCGGGCGAGGTGCGCCAGGACGACCTGTTTGCCGCCGAGGCCGCATGCGGGCCGCACGGCGTGGGTGGGCTGGAGATATTGGATGATTTGAAGGCGTTGCTGGCGGATGCGTCGGTGAAGAAAATCGGCCACAACCTGAAGTACGACTGGCTGGTGGTGGCGCGGGCGCTGGGGATTACGCCGGGCGATACCGGTGCGGCGCTGCAGGGGATGGTGGTGAACTGGGAGGATACCATGCTGATGAGTGCCTGCCTTGATGGCGGGCGCTGGAACCACGGCATGGACGAGCTTTCGCGCCGCCACCTGAGCCACACCATGATTGCCTACGTCGACGTGTGCGGACGCGGCAAGGCGCAGGTGACCTTCGAGAAAGTGGCGCTGGACGCCGCCACCGCGTATGCCGCCGAGGACGCCGATGCGACGTGGCGGTTCTGGGAGGTATTCAGCGCCCGCGAGGAGATGCAGGGTAAGGTGGAGGCGCCTTCGGTGAAGTACATTTATGAGTGCGTGGAGAAGCCGGTGATGCCGGTGGTGGCCGCGATGGAAGCCCGCGGCGTGCGCGTGGACGGGTTGGAGCTGCAGCGCCTGAGCAAGGATTTCGCCGCGCGCATGGCCGCGCTGGAACAGGAGATTTGGGCCGCCGCGGGGCACGAGTTCAACGTGCAGAGCACCCAGCAGCTGGCGGTGGTGTTGTTCGACGAACTGGGCGTGGGCAGCGACAAGCACAAGAAAGCGCGGAGCACCGCGGCGGGCGTGCTGGAGGAGATTGTGGAGGGGTTGGAGCGGGAGGCGGAGAAACAGGCAAAGAACGAAGGGGTTGGCGGGCGTGCCATGGTCGGACTCGCTGCGCTCTCCTCTCCGCCCGCCAACAAGGAAAGCCTTCGGCTTGACCAGAGCAGGCCTGCGGCGCTGCGCGCGCGGGAGCTGCTGCGCGGGATTGTGGATTATCGCACGCTGGCCAAGCTGCGCAGCACCTATGCCGAGGCGCTTTTGAAGCAGGTGAACGCCGAGACCGGCCGCGTGCACACCAACTATCACCAGATTGGCGCGGCGACTGGGCGCTTTGCCTCCACCGACCCGAATTTGCAGAACATCCCGATACGCACCGAAGAGGGGCGGAAGATTCGCCACGCGTTTGTGCCGCGCGAGGGCTGGGTGATGGCCAGTGCCGACTACAGCCAGATTGAATTGAGGCTTCTGGCGCATATGAGCGGCAGCGAGGCGCTGAGGAAGGCGTTCCGCGACGGGGTGGACATTCACGCCTACACCGCGAGTTTGATACGGGGGATTCCGCTGGGCGAGGTGAGCAAGGAGCAGCGGCGGGCGAGCAAGGCGGTGAACTTCGGCCTGATTTACGGCATGGGCGCGAGGAGCCTGGCGCACCAGATGGGCGCCAGCGTGAGCGAGGCGCAGGAGTGGATCGACGCGTATTTTGCCCGTTATGACGGGGTGCGCGATTACATGGAACACAACAAGCAATTCGCACGCGAGAACGGCTATGTTCAGACGTTATTGGGGCGGCGGGTGTGGCTGGGCGAGATTGCCAGTACCCACGGCGGGCACCGGGCGGGGGCCGAGCGGGCGGCGATTAACGCGCCATTGCAGGGCAGCAATGCGGATATCATCAAGCTGGCGATGGTGGAGGTGGAGAAGCAGGTGGGCAAGGACGCGCAGCTTTTGATGCAGGTGCACGACGAATTGGTGCTGGAGTGCGCGCCGGAGGCGGTGGAAGGGCTGAAAGCGTTGTTGCCCAAGGTGATGGGTGGCGTGGTGGAGTTGGCCGTGCCGCTGCTGGTGGAGGTAGGCACGGGGCCGAACTGGGAAGAGGCGCACTAATATGAAGGGCGCGGGCCCGCGGGTTTTTGCTTGACGCTGCGGTAAGGATTGGGTAGGGATAGGGCAGCGGATGCGTTTGGCATCCGGTTTCCCAAAGAAACATAACGCAGATACAAAGATACAAACAGGTTCCCCATATGGATGATGTCAAGGGTCGTGGCAGGCGGGTGTACCGTCCTACGCAGGGTACGATGAGCGTTAAGCCCAGCGGCGAAATGAACGTGAACGTGGCGGAGGCGCCAGACGTGGACGGCAACCACGACAACGACGGCGGCCGGCGCGGCCACGGACGCGGGCGGCGCAACGACCGCGAGCGCAGCGGCCAGCAGCCGGGCGAGAACCATTCCGCCGATTACACCCCGTGGAATCCGGACAAGCCGATTACCCATCTGCAGGATTTGCGCAGCCTGAGCAACGAAGACCTGTTCCAGCTGGCCGAGACCGCCGGGGTGAAAGACCCCGCCAACCTGCGCCGTCACGAACTGATGTTCAAGATTGTGGAGCGCCAGGGCAAGGGCGTGGAGGTGCGCGGCGAGGGACTTTTGGACATCGTGCCGGACGGCTTCGGCTTTTTGCGGGCGCGCGAGAACAACTACACGGGCACGCCCGAAGACATTTACGTGAGCCCCAGCCTGATACGCCGCATGGGCCTGCGCAACGGCGACATGATTGCCGGCACCGTGCGCCACCCGAACCCCGGTGAGCGGTATTTCGCGCTGGTGAACATCGAGACCTTGAACGGGCTGGACCCGCAGCAGCTGCGCCACCGCCCGAACTTCGACAAGCTGACGCCGCTTTACCCCACCGAGAAATTCACGCTGGAGGACGCCAACAGCAAGGACCGCACCGGACAGGTCGTTGATTTGGTGGCGCCCATCGGCAAGGGCCAGCGCTGCATGCTGGTGGCCCCGCCGAAGGCCGGGAAGACCATGATGATGAAGGCGATTGCCCACGCCATTGAAGAGCGTCACCCGGAAGTGACCCTGATGGTGCTGCTGATCGACGAGCGCCCCGAAGAAGTGACCGATATGCAGCGCAGCGTGAAGGGCGAGGTGATTAGCTCTACCTTCGATGAGCCCGCGAGCCGCCACGTGCAGGTGAGCGAAATGGTGATCGAGAAGGCCAAGCGTTTGGTGGAAATGGGCAAGGACGTGGTGATCCTTCTGGACAGCCTGACCCGCCTGGCGCGCGCCTACAACACCGTGGTGCCGAGCAGCGGCAAGGTGCTGACCGGGGGCGTGGACGCCAACGCATTGCAGAAGCCCAAGCGTTTCTTCGGCGCGGCGCGGAAGATCGAGGAAGGCGGCAGCCTGACCATCATCGCCACCGCGCTGATTGACACCGGCAGCCGCATGGACGAAGTGATTTTCGAAGAGTTCAAGGGCACCGGCAACAGTGAAATCTGGCTGGACCGCAAGCTGGTGGAGAAGCGCACCTATCCGGCCATCGATATCGGCAAGAGCGGCACCCGCCACGAGGAGATGCTGTTCGCCGAGGAAGAATTGCAGAAGGTCTGGATTTTGCGGCGTATCCTTCAGCCCATGGGGGTTGTGGAGAGCATGGAGTTCCTGCTCGACAAGATGAAGCGGGCGAAGACCAACGCCGAGTTCTTCCGGTTCATGAACCAATAATGCAAGGGCCCCTCGCGGGCCTTTTCGCATAGAGAAAGTGTTGTGATGGCTACCTACGAAACCATAACCGCCGCCGACGCCAAGGCGCTGCTGGACAGCGGCGTGGTGGTGCTGGTGGACGTGCGCGAGCCCTCCGAATTTGAAGCTGTGCGCATTAAAGGCGCGGTGAACGTTCCGCTGGCAGCGTTTGACGTTGATGCGTTGGCGGTGGCAAGCCAAGGCAGGCCTGCGGTTATCATGTGCAAGAGCGGTGTACGCAGCGGCAAGGCCTGCGCGCAGGTGGCGCACGTGGGCGGCGTGCGCATGCTGGAGGGCGGGATCCTGGCGTGGATGGAGGCCGGATTGCCGGTCCAGCATGGGCCTTCCGGTTGGGGCGGCACGCTTTTGGCTTGGCTGCAGCGCGGGCGCTGAGGTAGTGTGGCGGCCATGAGTATCCCCGCCGCGCCTTCTGAAAAACTGGTGATTTGCATGAAATGGGGCGACCGTTACGGCGCCGATTACGTGAACCGCCTGTGGCGCGCGGTGCGACGCAACGTGGCCGGCCCTGTGCGGCTGGTGTGCTTTACCGACGATGCCGCAGGGGTTGACCCGGCGGTGGATTGCCGCCCGCTGCCCGCGTTTGAGGGCGTGCGCGTGGATTTGGCGCGCAAGCCGTGGCGCAAGCTGAGCTTGTGGCAGAAGGACCTGGGCGCCGACCTGGCGGGGCGCGACGCACTGGTGCTGGATGTGGATTTGGTGGTGACGGGAAGCCTCGACAAGTTCTGGGACTACGAGCCCGGCCGCTACGTGGTGTGGGAAAACCCGACCAAGCCCGGCAGCGGCATCGGCAACACCAGCGTGTTCCGCTTCAGGGTGGGCAGCCATCCGGAGATTTACAATTTCTTCATGGCCGGGCCGGTGCGGCTGTATGAAGAGGATTTTACCATTGAGCAGGAGTATATCTCGGCGGTGCTGGGTGACGGACGGGTGAGGCCACGTGGCGCGGCCAGCGCGGAAATCCAATGGGGGCAGGACGAGCAGGCGTTCTGGCCGAAGGCGTGGTGCCGCAGTTTCAAAAAGGATTTGCTGCCGGTGTGGCCGTTGCGGTGGTGGCTGGTGCCGAAGCTGCCCGCAGGGTGCAGCGTGGTGGTATTCCACGGCAAGCCCGACCCCGACGAGGCCATGGTGGGGCGCTGGCCCGCCAAGGGCTGGAAGAAACTATACAAGTACGTGCGGCCGACGCCGTGGGTGGCGCAGCATTGGGGCTAGGCTGTTGTACACAGCCGCGGTTGCGTGTAGGGTAGGGGCATAGGTTCATTGCCGGGTTCTCCGGCGACCGTTTTCCGGCTTTTTTCCTGAAAGGAGAGCACGATGCCTGAAGGCTACCCCCTTTTTGTTAATTTACGTGGCCGGACGATGCCTATCGACCCCGACCATGCGATTTTATATGTTGAGAGCGACGGTGCGGTTTCACTGGCCGGTGACAACCTGCCTCTGTTCGTGCGCCAAATCGGCTGTGGCGGCGGCATCTGCTATTACAGCAAGGTCAACCTGTTCGGGTTCGATTTCGGCGTCCAGACTGTCCGCGGCAAGGTGTATTCCACATGGATGTTCAGCGAATTTGCGCATATCTATGCGGGTGAAATGGCCAATACCGAGATATGCCGCCAGCATTACCTGCCAACGCTCATGCCGATCGCCGAGTTCGTGGAAAACAGCTTCAACTACGCCGTGAAGATGGAGGGCGGACCGCCTGTGCTGGGGGATCCGTATGAGGAGCTTGACGGCGTGCTGTACCGTATCGGCTTGATTCTCCAAGGAACCCTGTTGAATTACAATGTCCAGCCACGCTTTGAGGAGGAGCGGGATGAGGGTCATATCCCGCGGGTGGGTTCGTACAAGCTCGTCTTCGATGACAGGTCGTCCCTTTGGCTGCGCCCGCACGGCGTTTTTGTTGAAACCAGGCTTGTGGCCAGCTTTGACCGCCAACAGCAAGACGGCTCGTATGTGCGGGAGGAGAAGGTTTGCGTGATTCATGAGGGCGCGCAGATTGGCCGGGCGTAACGACATAGCGACAAGGGGGCCCTTTGGGGCCCCCTTTGATTTGGCGGGTTGGCTAGATGAAGCCGAGGGCGCGGGCGGCGATGGCGAGGATGGCCACCGGCACGAGGTAACGCAGCGCAAACATCCACAGGAAGGATGCGGCGCGGTCGAGGCCCGAGGCGGCCTCGGCCTGCATGCGGCCCCAGCGCCAACCGACGAAGATGGCGGTGAGGAACGCGCACAGCGGCAGGAGGACATTGCTGGTGGCGTAGTCGTAGAGATCCAGCAGGTTGAGGCCGTGGAAGGCGACGCCTGCCAGCGGGCCGTAGCACAGGGCCACCGGCACGCCCGCCGCGAAGATGAGGATGGTGAGCAGCCAGGTGCTGAAGTGGCGGCTCCAGCCGGTTTTCTGGGTGAGGGCGGCAACGCCCACTTCCAGCATGCTGATGGTGCTGGTGATGGCCGCGCCGAGCAGCAGGCCGAAGAACGCGGTGCCGAAGATATTTCCATAAGGCATGGCCGCGAACACCTGCGGCAGCGTGTTGAAGGCCAGCCCCGTGCCCGCCGCCGGGTTGAGGCCGAAGGCGAACACCGCCGGGAAGACCACCAGCCCCGCGACGAGCGCGAAAGCGGTATCGCCTGCGGCGGTGAGGGCGGCGATGGTGGGCAGGCTTTGGTTGCGGCCGGCGTAGGCGCCGTAGGTGAGCATCACCCCGTAGCCGACGCTGAGGCTGAAGAAGGCCTGGCCGAGGGCGGCAAGGTAGACGTTGGGGTTTTGCAGCACCGACCAATCCGGCACCAGCAGGAAGGCGAGGCCGCGCCATGCGCCGGGCAGGGTGTTGGCGTAGACCGCCAGCGCGACGATGATGACGGCAAGGGTGGGCATGAGCCATTTGCACAGGCGCTCGATACCACCGGTGACGCCCGCGGCGATAACGCCGCCGGTGAGGGCCATGATGACCGCCTGCCAGACCAGCGGCATCCAACTGCCCTGGAACTGGGTGAACAGGGCGGCGTAGCCCTGCGCCGGGGCGGGTGTGAGGTTGCCGGTGAGGCCGAGCACGAAGTAATGCATCACCCAGCCGGTGATGACGGCGTAATAGGCGAGGATGACGCTGCACGCGGTGATGCCGATGGCGCCGATACCCCACCACAGGCCGCCGCGCGAGAGCTTGGCGTAGGCATGCGCCGGGTTGGCGCCGCCGTGCTTGCCCACCGCGAACTCGGCCAGCATGAGCGGCAGGCCGATGAGAACGACTGCGGCCACGTAGACAGCGATGAAGGCGCCGCCGCCGTGTGTTCCGGTAAGCCAGGCGAAGCGCCAGACGTTGCCGAGGCCGATGGCGCTGCCCACGGTGGCGAGGAAAAAGCCGGTGCTGGATGTCCAGTGGGGGGTAGCCGCGGCCGGGGCCTTGTGCAGGGCCGGTTGCGCCAGTTTGCGGGCAGGGGCGGCGGCCTTGGTTTTACGGGAGGCGGCAGCGGGCTTGCGCACCGTGGCCTTGCGTTTGGCCGCGGCGGGGCGGCGGGAGGAGGCTGTCTTTTTCATGCATACAGTATACGGATGGAATCCGATGCGACAAGCAAGCTGTTGAAAGGGGAGGCAGATTTAACGGCCAATGGTGTGAAGGTTTGCCGCCGTGCCATCCCTTGCGCGGCAGGAAACCTGACCGCGCCGCGGTGGCGGCAAAAAGGAATTCCTACGGGGAATTAAAAGCCGGGAAGATGCGGCGAGCCTGCAAGGAGGTGCAGGTGGAGGTGCGGAACCTCTTGCCCCGCGCCCTCGCCAGCGTTGGTGATGATACGGTAGCCCTGTTCCTTCACGCCGAGTTTTTCTGCAATGCGGTTGGCGGCGACCATGAGGCGGCCGAGGAGGGCGGCGTCGGCTTCGGTGGCGTCCTGCAGGCCTTGCACGTGCTGCTTGGGGATGATGACCACGTGGGTGGCGGCCTTGGGCGCGATGTCGTTGAAGGCGAGGATGTATTCGTCTTCATACACGACGGTGGCGGGGATTTCGCCGCGCAGGATTTTGCCGAAGACGGTGGGGTTTTCCTCGAAGGTATAGCGTTGCATGGGGCGAGTTTAGCGCGGGGCGGGATGGTGAGCAACCGTTCGGCAGATGTAAGGAGCGCGGGCTTCACGCCTTGCAATCGGGCCCCCACCCCGCTTGCTGCGTTCCCGCGCAAAGGTTAGAGGAGTTGGCTATTCCTGCGCGATGCGGGTGCCGGATTTGTCCTTCTTGCGGGAGGCGGATTGCATGCCGACGTTTTCCTTCGGCACCATGGCCCAGAGGGTGCCGTGGGCGTTCTGGTCGCCTGCGCGCTCACCGGCAAGGGGGCCGTGGCCGAAGTAGATGTCGCCGCGGGCCGCACCCTTGATGGCGCTGCCGATATCCTGCGCGAACATAATCCGGTTCCAGGGGGTGTCGTCGTGCGTATCGGTGGTTTTGACGAACAGCGGCAGGCCGAGCGGGACGTGGCGCTTATCCACCGCCATGCTGCGGCCCGCGGTGAGCACCACGCCGAAGGCGCCGACCGATTCCGTTTTAGTGACGGTGAAGAAGATGAAGCTTTGGTTGCGGTTCAGCACCTCGTCGGCGCGGGCCGGGTTGTCCTTCAGCCACTTGCGGATTTCGTCGGCGGTGATGCCGCCCTTGAGCTCGCCCATGTCGCGCAGCACGCGGCCGATGGAGGTGTAGCTGTGGCCGTTCTTGCCGGCGAAGCCCACGTGCACCAGCGTGCCGTCGTCCATCTCCACCGAGCCGCTGCCCTGGATGTGGAGGAAGTAGGCGTCCACCGGGTCCTTCAGCCACAGCAGCACCTTGTAGTGCTTGTTGTGGGCCTTGATGCCGGCCTTGATTTCGGCGCGGGTGGGATACGGGGTTTTGCAGGAGCCGTCGGCCAGCTTCCTGCCGGTGTGGCCGTGGCAGAGCACGAGGTCGTCCGGGCGGGCCACCAGCGCGGTCTGGTAGGCGCCGTGGCGCTTGTAGGAGCCTTGCAGCACCGGCTTGTAATAACCGGTGAAGTGGCCTTGCCCCGGCGTGCCCAGCGTGACGCGGGTGAGGCGGGTATTGAGATAGTCCTCCAGCCTGTCGGGGCCCTTGGCGAGGCCTTCGCGGCAGATATTCTGCCATTGGCCCGCGGTGCCGAAGACGGCCTTGCCGCCGAGGCGGCGCGAGGGATCCATGGCCTGGAACTTTTCACAGCTGGCCTGGAAGGCGTGGTAGAGCGCGATATCGTTGGCGCCGAAGGGCGGGTAATCCCACGACTTGTGGCCGGAGGCATCGCTGGCGAAGGCCGGGCCGAACAGGGCCGTGAAAATAGTGACGCACAAAAGCCAGAAGCGGGGGGAAGGGGAGGGAATCATCATGTGAGGAGGGTGCTTTGAATGGGTGACTATTACCGTAACCGGGCGCGAGCGCCAAGTTGTATTTAGGCCATCGGTTTGTTCATGGCGTTCATATAGATACGATTATGAATTTTACAAGTGTTGTGGATAAAACCCACATTCTTACAAAGGCTAAGCTTGCGGAGAGGTGCCCAGGGGCCAGCGCGGCAGCACTGCAGTGGCCAGGCTTCCGGTGGAGAGGTGTGCGGTGCGGCGCAGGCCCGCGGCGTAGGCGACCATGGCGGCGTTATCGGTGCATAGCACCAGCGGCGGGGCGGTGAAGGCGGCGCCCGCTGCCGCGCAAGCCTGCTGCAGGGCGGCGCGGATTGCCTTGTTGGCGGCGACGCCGCCCGCCACCACCACGTGCCGGGCCCCGGTTTGGGCGATGGCGAGGCCGGTTTTGCGGGCGAGGACTTCCGCCACCATGGTTTGGAAGGAGGCGGCCATATCGGCAGGGTTGGTTTGCGGATGGGCGGCGAGAAGGTCCTTCACTGCGGTTTTAAGGCCGGAGAAGGAGAAATCCAGCGATTTATCGTGCTTGGGGTGGGGCAGTGGGATAGCAGGCGTGCCGGTGGCGGCGAGCTTTTCGATGGCCGGGCCGGCAGGATGCGGCAGGCCGAGCATTTTGCCGACTTTATCAAAACATTCGCCGGGGGCGTCGTCGAGCGTGGTGCCGAGGGTCTGGTATTCGCCCACCGCGGTGACGTTGACCAACTGGCAGTGGCCGCCGGTGACGAGCAGGAGGAGATAGGGCTGGTTTTCTTCCAAAAAGGCGGCGGCGAGGGCGTGGCCGGATTCATCTTGCGCCAGCAGGGGGGAGAGGGCGTGGCCTTCGATATGATTGGCGGCGAGGAACGGCTTGCCCTGCGCCACCGCCAGCGTCTTGGCGAAGGTGGCGCCCACCACCAGCGCGGTGGTGAGGCCGGGGCCGACGGTGGCGGCGAAGGCGTCGATAGCGGGCCATGTGAGGCCGGAATCCTTGAGCGTGGCGGCGGCGAGGATGGGCAGGCGCTCGAGGTGGGCGCGGCTGGCCAGTTCCGGCACCACGCCCTTGTAGGGCGCGTGCTCGGCATACTGCGAATAGATGTGCTGGGCGAGGATGCGGCGCGCGGAGATATCCACCACGGCGGTGGCGGTTTCATCGCAGCTGGTTTCAACGCCGAAGACGATCATGGGGCCTGTATAGGCGCTTGCGGGATGGTTGCCAAGAGCTTGAAGCCGTGGCGATTGCGCACCATCTTGAAAGGAGAAAGGAATGCGTGAGGGCGGAGGCGCTTGCATGGCGTGTTTGCCTGACCGAGGATGAGGATGATGAGAGTTTTATCCTGCTGGCGTGCCGTGGTTTTTGCGACTTTGATGGCCGCGGGCATGGCGCTGGCCTGCCACGCCCAAGGCAACAACCAGGATACGCAGGGCGAAAAGACGCTGGGCAATAACCGGTTCAAGGCCCTGACTATTGGCCAGACGATGAATTACTCCAGTTGTGCGAACTACAGCTGGGCGAAGGTGATGAGCGGCCTGAACTGCACGCCGGGATGCCATGTGCCACACACGAGCACACCATGTGAGACGGCCAGCGTTTATCATATCGGTTATTGGGAGCCGTCGGAGATCATCGAGGTGAGCTGCCGCAGCGGCTACAGCATGCTGAAGCCCGGCAGCGTGCCGATGCGCGGCGGCGGCAACAAGGCCTACCAGAGCTGTTACCGGCCCACCGGGAAGGGCACTAAATTATGGTTTTTTGAAGCGCGCGACTGGGCGATCAACGGCGAGCCGGGCAAGCTGCGCCACCAATCCAGTATGGGCATGGGCGGTGCGGAAGGCTTGCGCCAGTGCAGCAATGTGCGGACTTCGGGTGGGGATACGTGGGACCATAAGGATTTCGGCTATGGCAGCAAGAAGGACGGGTTCTCGAAGGGTCCGGCGAACGGGCCGGGCGGGGCATGGGAGGCTTATATCTCGGATAATGACCCGAACTGGGCGAACGACAGCGGGGCAAGTGCGCAAGCGCCGCAGGCCCCTCAAGTATGCAAGCATGGCGACAAGGACGTGGAGAAGTGCTGGGGCAATACCCAAGGCCATGGCGGACAGACGGGGTGGGTTGCCCACCCGAACCAATCGGTGGCGGCGGCTTTGGTGGCGTGGCGCGCGCACCTGAAGGCCCTTTCCGCCGGGCGGGTGGCGAAGGCGCCGAATTACAAGATGGAGATGGATTACCCGTTCATCCACGCCACCAGCCCGTTTGCGAGTAGCATGGGATTGACCGGCGGCAACAGCTACAAGGGCTCGAAATGCTTTACGCCGGGGGATGCCGGGCCGAGCTGGTATAGCCACAACGAGCAGGATTTCACCCCCGACCAGATACCGGGAATGGTGCAGAAGCTGACGTCCGGCACGGCGGTGCAGGCGGCGGAGTTGCATCCGGGTGTGTATGTGTTTGTTATATGGGTGAAAACCTCGTGCATGCGCTACCAGATTAAAAACCACCTTGGCGGGCCGCCGTTCCCGACCCCGATTTGCCATTATACCGCGTTGGAATAGAAGAGATTTCATCGCTGGCAGGCGGGGCACCAGAAGGTGTTGCGCTGGGAGATTACCTTTGATTTCAGTGGTGTGGCGCAGGACGGGCAGGGCTGCCCGGCGCGGCCGTAAACACGGAAGCTGTGTTGGAAATAGCCAAGTTCTCCAGAGGCTTGGGTGAAATCGCGGAGGCTGGAACCGCCCGCGGCGATGGCCTCGGTGAGGGTGGCGATGATGTGGAAAACCAAGGCATCGCAGCGGCGGCGGGAGAGAGACGCAGCGGCAGCGAGCGGCGAGATGCCCGCGCGGAACAGGCTTTCGGATGCGTAGATGTTGCCGACCCCCGCGACGACGCGGCCATCCATGATGGCGGCCTTGATGGCTACCGATTTTCCGCGCAGGGCTTTATGCAGATAGGCGCCGGTGAAGGCGGGGGAAAGAGGCTCCGGCCCGATGGCGGCGAGGAGGGGATGGGTAGCCAGCTGCGCGGTGGGGATGCGCAGGAACAGGCCGAAGCGGCGGGGGTCGTTGAGGCGGGCTTCCACTCCGTTTGCGGTGCGCAGGATGATGTGGTCGTGCTTGAGGAGGGGGGCGGTGGGCGGGGTGAGGACGATGCGCCCGGACATGCCGAGGTGGAGGAGGAGGGTGTGGGCGTCGTTCGTATCGGCCAGAATGTACTTGTTGCGGCGGCGCAGGTTGGAGAGGGTGCGGCCCTGGATGAGCGCGGCCTGCGGCGTGGGCTGGCGCAGCATGGGCGCGCGCACCTGCACGAGGGCCAGGGTTTGGCCCTCGAAGTGCGGCGCGATGCCGCGCAGCGTGGTTTCAACTTCGGGAAGTTCCGGCATGGGGCGAGTATAGCATGGGCGTCAAGGTGCGCGGTGTTTGGATTATGGGGTTATCTGCCGCCTGACTCCAGTTGGCTGAGGCGTGAGCGCAGGTTGTTATCTTCGGCCTCAAGCCGGTCAAGCGCGGCCTGCTGCTTTTCCAGCATGACCTGCTGTTCCTTGATGGCCTCGACCAAATAGGCATCGAACTTGAACGGCAAGTTGAGCTTGTAGACCTTGCCGTTGTCGACCAGCTTGCACTCGGCGCCGGTGCAATCGCTTTGGCTGACGAATTCGGGAAATACCTTGCGGACATTTTGCGCCACGAAGCCGCCGGGGGCAGGGTTGCCGGTGTGGAACCGCGGGTCTTTCCAGTTGAAGGTGACGCCCTGCAATTGCTCAAGCTTGGCGAGGGCATCGTGTATCGGCTGGATATTGGTTTTCAGCCTGCGGTCGGAACTGTCGGCCCAGCTGCCCCCGCCGGGTTTGTAGGCGGTGCCGGAAACCACGAAGCTGCCATACACGTAGGTGTTGAAGTTGGTGCTCATGTATACGTTTGGCACCGTGCCTGAGGCAGTAAAGAACTGAAGCCCTATAGGGTCGTAGGAAGCAATCCTGCTGACATAGTCCGAATTGGAGTTTTGGTTTCCTTTGAAATCAATATAGGCTCCATCATCGTTGTTGCTTTGAAGTTCAAGGCCACCATCGCCATTAATATGGACGAACGAAGCGCTGACATA